>ENA-UOWO01004110-UOWO01004110.1-activated-sludge-metagenome-genome-assembly--contig:-NODE-4110-length-16297-cov-29.334565_pt1 | contig 16297 bp, 11 predicted proteins | sample MGYA00238148_ERZ761564 | MGnify/ENA primary metagenome ERZ761564 (study PRJEB28885, sample SAMN05720194) | activated sludge metagenome | isolation source: Anaerobic digester | place: USA...
TCTCACTCTCTCACTCTCTCACTCTCTCACTCTCTCACTCTCTCACTCTCTCACTTCTATCTCAATAGCCTCCCCGACACTTCCCCCTGCATCACCTGTTCCACTTCCGCCACGGTCACCAGGTTAAAATCCCCTTCAATCATGTGTTTCAGGGACGAGGCGGCAGTAGCAAAAGTCAGGGCACGGAGGGTATCGCCATACTGCATGGTTCCGTAAATAAAACCCGCCATAAACGCGTCGCCGCCGCCGATGCGGTCCACGATCGGGTTCAGATCGAAGGTGGGCGATTCGGTGTATTCCGTTCCATCGAAACAAATGCCGGTGAGCCGGTTGTGCGAAGCGCTCAAGGTATCGCGCCGGGTAGCGATGACTTTTTTCAGGTTGGGAAAACGCTGCATCATGCGGCGGGCCATTTCCTGGAAATTATCTGTCTGAATGCCAAAAATATCCGCGGCATCGCCCAAAGTGCATACAATCACATCGCAACCCGCTACCAGATCGGGCATGACTTCGTCCGCTTTTTTGCCGTATTGCCACAGCACGCGGCGGTAATTGACGTCTGCGCTGACGGTGATGCCGAGTTGGCGAGCGGTTTGAATGGCATCGGCTGTAGCCCGGGCGGCGGGTGCCGAAACGGCGGGCGTGATGCCCGACCAGTGAAACCAGTTGGCGCCGGCCAGTATTTGCTGCCAGTCGAATGCTGCCGGATCGAGGTGTGCAAATGCCGATTCGTAGCGGTCGTACACGATGCGGCTGGGACGCAGGCTTTCGCCGGTTTCCATAAAATACAGACCGAGTCGGCCGGGGCCGTATTGAAAATGGCTGGTGTCGATGCCCGATTTTAGAAAAAATGCCGCTGCTGCCCGGCCCAGGTCATTGTCGGGAAAAACCGTGACGTGCGCGGCAGGCATACCCATTTGCGCCAGCGCCGCCGATACGTTGGCTTCGCCGCCGCCATAGGTGATGCCGAGGCTGGCTGCCTGCGCAAACCGTTGATGGCCCGGTGTGGTGAGGCGCATCATGATTTCTCCGAATGTGACCGTTTTGGACATGGTTTAAACGCGGTGTTTTTTTATTTACCACTAAGGCACGAGGGCACTATGTGTAGCGTACTCGTACGTTGTGTTCCTCGTGGCTTAGTGGTTTATAATTTTTTAACCACAAGGGCACAAAGACACTATGTGTAGCGTACACGTACGTTGTGTTCTTTGTGTCTTAGTGGTTTATTAAATATTCTCCGGGGTAAAAAAACAAACTTATTCCCCAAACCCGAAATACGAAACCGCATTCCGGTAACAGATATCCTGCACGATGTTTCCAACCCATTCAAACTCCCCGGGCAGTTCGCCGCGTTGCATTTCCCCGCCCAGCAAATTGCAAAGCGTCCGTCGGAAATACTCGTGCCGTGGGTAGGAAAGAAACGAGCGCGAATCGGTCAGCATACCCACAAAACGGCTCAGCAGGCCCATGTTGGACAACGCGTTGAGTTGTTTTTCCATGCCGTCTTTCTGGTCGAGGAACCACCAGGCAGAGCCGAACTGAATTTTTCCGGGTGTGCTGCCGTCGTTAAAATTGCCGATCATAGTTGCCATCAGTTCGTTGTCGGCCGGATTCAGGTTGTACAGGATGGTTTTGGCCAGTTGATTTTCCGAATCCAGGCGGTCGAGAAAACGCGCCAGCGCCTGCCCCTGCCGGAAATCGCCGATGCTGTCCCAGCCCGTATCGGGGCCGAGGGTACGCATGGCGCGGGAATTATTGTTGCGCAATGCCCCAAGATGGTATTGCTGCACCCAGCCTTTTTCGTGGTCCCAGAGCGCAAATTCGTACAGGAGCGCACTTTTTATTTGGAGTATTTCCGTGGCATTCAGCGCACTTCCGCTGTGTATTTTCCCGAAAATCGTGCGTATTTCCTGTGAAGTATAATCTTCCACGTACATCTGCTCCAGCCCGTGATCGCTTACGATACAGCCGTTTTGAGCAAAAAAATCGTGGCGGTTTTTCAGGGCGCTTAAAAAATCGTCGTAGTTGTCAATCGTTATTCCGGCCGCGGAAGCCAGTTGGAACGTCCAGGCATTAAACATTTCCGGGTTTTCCACGGCCATCGCCTTGTCGGGGCGGAACGCAGGTAGCACACGAATGCCTGCCGTCGGGTCGCCGGCAATTTGCCGGTGCCATTCCAGGGAGTCCGTCGGGTCGTCGGTGGTGCACAGCACACGTACGTTCATTTTGCGCAGCAAACCGCGCACGGAAAAACCGGGTCGTCGAAGCAAATCGCTAGCCTGTTCATAAATTTTGCGCGCCGATTTCGGATTCAACAGTTCGTGGATGCCGAAGTAGCGCTGCAGTTCCAGGTGTGTCCAGTGGTACAACGGGTTGCGCAGGGTATAAGGCACCGTTTCCGCCCATTTTTCAAATTTTTCCCAGTCGCCCGCCTGGCCCGTGCAAAAATCCTCCGCCACGCCGTGGGCCCGCATCGCCCGCCATTTGTAATGGTCGCCATACAGCCACACCTGCGTCAGGTTGTCGAAACGGTGGTCTTCCGCGATTTGCTGGGGCGACAAATGGTTATGATAATCTATGATAGGCATGGGCGCAGCGAACTCATGGTAGAGCCGCTGCGCTGCCGCCGTATGAAGTATGAAGTTCTGCCCTAAAAATGGTTCCATGTTTTGATCAAATACCTGTTAAAGAGAAATCCCGCGTTTCCAGGGAATAAAATCGTCCTGCCCTAGACGCACCGCCGCTACTTCTTGTTCACCGCCGGCTACCCGCACCACGTATTCGAGCAGTTGTTCCGCCGCTTCTGCGATGGAAATTTCGCCGCGGATAATGCCGCCCGTATCGTAATCGATGATGTCCGACATACGTTCTGCCAGCGCCGTATTACTCGAAACTTTCACAACCGGCGCGATTGGATTTCCCGTAGGTGTACCCAGCCCGGTGGTAAAGAGTACAATAGTAGCGCCCGAACCCACTTCCGCGGTCGTGCTTTCCACGTCGTTGCCGGGTGTGCAAAGCAAATTCAGACCGGGTTTGGTCACTTTTTCCGGATAATCCAGCACCTCGACGACAGGTGAAGTGCCGCCTTTTTTAGCCGCGCCTGCCGATTTGATGGCGTCGGTAATGAGCCCGTCGCGAATGTTTCCGGGAGAAGGATTCATATCGAAGCCGCTGCCTACGGATTGTGCGCGCCGGTTGTAAGTGGTCATGAGTTCCGAAAAACGTTTCGCAGCGGCGTGGTCGGCGCAGCGGTCGCAGAGTTCCTGTTCCACACCGCAGAGTTCGGGGAATTCCGACAAAATAACCGAGCCGCCCAGCGCGACCACCATATCCGATAAATGACCGAGCGTCGGGTTGGCGGAAATGCCGGAAAATCCATCGGAACCGCCGCATTCCAGCCCGATACAGAGTTTGGAAATCGGGGCAGGTTTTCGTTCGAGTTGGTTGGCTGTAATCAGTCCCGCAAAGGTTTCTTTTAATGCGGAAGCGATCAAATCCGATTCCGTTCCTACTTTCTGTTGTTCCAGCAGGATCAACGGCTTTTGAAAATCGGCGTCACGGCGACCAATTTCTTCCATCAGCATGGAAACCTGCGCATTCTGGCAGCCCAGACTGAGTACCGTAGCGCCGGCCACATTGGGGTGGGTTATATAGCCTGCCAGCAGTCCGCACAAAGACTGCGCATCCTGCCGGATGCCGCCGCAACCACCCTCATGGGTGAGGAACTGGATGCCGTCGATATTCGGAAACAAACGTTGCGAAGCGGTGGCGGCCTGTGCTACCAGGTCGGCCCGCAGGATTTCCTCCACACTTTTTCCTGCGCGATGCAGTTGGATAAGTTGTTGTGTTTGAGCGCGGTAGCCGCGTTTTTTATCGTAGCCGAGGTCGTGGACGAGGGCTTCTTTCAATACTTCGACGTTGCGGTTTTCACAAAAAACCATGGGGATAACGAGCCAGTAATTGGCCACTCCTACCGAGCCGTCCGTGCGGTGGTAGCCCATGAATGTGCGGCTTTTCCAGGCCGACACGTCGGGCGCCTGCCACTCCGGTTTTTGCGCGTCGCGGACGGTATAGCCGACCGTGGCGTGTTTCAGGTTGGACGTGCTGAGCAGGCCGCCTGCGGGGATGGCCTGCTGTGCTTTGCCCACCAATACGCCGTACATGCGCAACTCGTCGCCTGCTTGCAGGTCGTCGGCCGCAAATTTGTGTTTGGCCGGAACATCGGACTGCAAGGTCCACGACCGGCCGTTCAAACGCACCGTTTCCCCGCGTGTCAGGTCGCTCAACGCTACGATGGCGTTATCAAGCGGGTGTATTTGTAATATGTTCTGTTTCATTTAATTGTATCAAATCGTGTAAAACCTGGCGTGCACCTTTTTCGAGAATGGCGTTTACAAATTCCGTCACAGCGCCGGTAAATCCCGGCAGTTCATTCAGGTCACTGTCCCAAAGTTCCGTATTTGAAAGCACTTCGCGGGTGAGGTTTTCCGGCGTTTCCGTTTCCCATTTTTGTGTTAAACGGTCTGCCTGTTCATCCTGGATTTGCCAGGTGGGCTGCCGGAAAAAACACAGGTATGCGGCAAAACCCAGCGCCATACGCTGCGGGGGTTCCGTTTTTTTACGGTAATGTTCGAGCAGCAGCGGAACGATCCGCATCCGCATTTTTGCAGAATACTGTACGGTGATACTCAACCATTTATGCTGAAAAAACGGGTTGCGAAAGCGGTCGAGCACCTGCAAGCCGAATGTAGTCGCATCGCCCGGCGGAAGCGGGTAGGGGATAGCCGGTGCAATTTCTTCCAGCATCAGATTTCGGATAAATGCTTCCATTTCAGCGGATTCCATGGCGTCGTGAACCGTCGTAAAACCCGACAAATGTGCCAGTCCGCAGCTCAGCGTATGCGTACCGTTCAGCAGGCGCAGTTTGCGTTCCCGAAACCGGTCGATGTCGGGCTCGATGATGACCGACTCCAGCGCTGCTTCGCGGAACGACAACACGGCGGCCGTTTTTTCGTCGCCCTGAATGGCCCACAGGCAATAGGGCTCGGTCATGATAAGCAGGTCGTCATGATAGCCCAGTTCGCTGAAAATTTCTGCCGCTTTGTCTGCTGCGGGCATTCCCGGTACGATGCGGTCTGCCAGCGAATTGCAGAACGTGCAGGCATTTTCCAGCCATTCGATGAAATTGTATTCGAGTTTGTTCAGGTGTGCCAGTTCCAGGATGATGGATTCCAGCAGGTCGCCATTGTCGGTTACCAGTTCGGTTGGCACGATGACCAGCCCTTTCGACACGTCGCCGTGGAAAGCGCGGTACCGGGCAAGCAGGAAAGCGAGCAGTTTGCCCGGAAAAGAAGCGGGTGGTTCCTGCCGGATATTTTCCCGGACGAGTTGAATACCCACTTCCGTGGTATTGGAAATCACGATTTCCAGCGCCGGATTGGCGGCGCAGGCCAGCACGTCCTGCCACTGCTGCTGGGCCGACAAAACGCGGCTGATGGCAGTGGAAATCAGGTTTTGTGATACAGGCTCACCGTTTTCGATGCCTCTGACGGCAATCGTGTACAAATTATCCTGTTTTTCGAAAGCGGCTACATCGCCCGAGGAGGTTGATTTTACCACCACGATCCGGCCGTTAAAAATGCCCTGGCGGTTCGCTTTGTCGATGAAAAAATCCGGCAAACCGCGCAGCAAGGCTCCCGTGCCGAACTGAAGTACTTTTTCAGGCAAAGAAAGCAGGGCCGATTCCGGTAGTTCAGTCAAAAGACTTTTGGATAAATGATTCATGTCTTTCAGTTTTTCTTTACGGCCTGGCGAGCGAGTAGTTTCCATTCCCCTTTTTGTTTCACCCAAACCAGCATGATGGAAAGATGTACGGCGCCGGGGCCTTTTCCGGCATCGTTGGTCTGCGCGGAAAGGGTGTGTCGAACGACGGCAGTATTTCCTGTGATCGAGATATTCTGGTCGGTCAGCGTGATGTCTGTGAAATCGGAACGGCCGGAAACGAGTTGTGCGATAAACTCCTCGCGGGTTTCCACCTTGCCGCCCGAATGGCCGTAACTGAGGCCGGGTGCCGTGATTTTTTCCAGTGCAGCCCGTTCGCCGGAAACCATGGCCTTGCGCAGATTTTCCACCGCAACGGCAACGTGGGCCGTTTCGGGGGAAACGGGTTCGTTTTTTTGCAGCAGCCAGGTAGCCAGATCGCGGGTGGCGTTGAAGTTGTCGTATTCGGCAGGCAGTTTTTTGCCGTCTACGTATTCATTGTACAGCCAGGGATCGCCGAGGGCGAACACACGGCCTGCGCCGATACTGGCGGTGGCCATGATTACGTCGCCGCCTTCACTCACCAGCGCCTGCGCCGGCGCCTTTAATTCGAGCACGCTGAGTTCCTTGATGTATAGTTTTCGCGCCGTTTTAAATACGGAGTTGTCGGTCGGTATTGGAATGGCCCCTTGTTCGAACTGGTTGTTTTTCACCATGTTGCGATTTTTGTCGGAAAAACGGATGCCGAATTCGGAAGCCAGTTGATTGAAGTGCGGGATTTCGCAGTTGCTGGTATCGTTGGCCAGCAGCACGAGGGTGCCGCCGCTTTTTACCCAGTTTTTGAGTGCCAGAATGTGTTGCTTTTCAATCAAATTCGGATTGTCCGTTTCTTTTTTGGTGTCCGGATCTACGAGGATGTATACCTGCGCTTTTGCCAGATTCGCTGCCGTGGGCGCCACGTCCAGGGATTTGGTTTTCGCGCCCAGGTCTTGAAAAATTTGTCCCCACCACGAGAATCCGGAATTTTCCGTGTCCTCCCAGGTGTAGTGAAAACGCGCGCCGTTTTTACGTTCGTTGTTGAAATAACGGTCCAGCAGCACGGTTTTACCTTTTCCGGTTTGACTATGCAGCAGGCGTTCCAGTTCCACACCGGCGAGTATGAACGGAGCGGCGCCTTTCAGGTCGTCGCGGCGGACAGGCTCGGAAATGTAGTATGCAAAACTGCCGTCGCGGTAAGGATTGCCGCCCAGCCCCGCCACCGAACATGTTTTATCGAGGTGCCACGAGCCGTCGGCATCCTGCACCATAAATTCCCGTAAAATGCCGGAATACGCTTTCTGCCCGGCGTCGGAAAAACGCGCGTTCAGGTAGCCCAACCGAACGCCCTTCAATAAAGCGTAGGCAAACATGCTGGATGCCGAGGCTTCGCGGTAATTACCGGGCTCGCTGCCTTTGTCCACCACCTGAAACCAAACGCCGGTGGCCGGATCCTGAAATTTCACCACGGCATCAGACAGGCGCTGTAAAATGGCGATCAACTCGCCGCGTTTCGGATGGTTTTCAGGAAAATAATCGAGCACATCCACCAGCGCCATGGCATACCAGCCCATGGCACGGCCCCAGAAATGGGGAGATTGGCCGGTGGTTTTGTCGGCCCATTGCTGTTCGCGGCTTTCATCCCAGCCGTGGTAAAGCAGTCCCGTTTTGGAGTCGCGGGAGTGTTTTTCCATCCAGATAAACTGGTTGGCGATGTCGTCGAAATTTTTGGTTTCTCCGAAGGCCTGGCTGTACAGTGCATAAAACGGCTCGCCCATGTACAGGCCGTCGAGCCACATTTGCCAGGGGTAACGCTTTTTATGCCAGAATCCGCCTTCATGGGTGCGTGGCTGACCGTTGAGTTGCCCGCGCAGCGTTTGGGCTGCGGTGCGGTATTTTTCCTGACCGGTTTGCCGGTACAACAGCAGGGCGATGTTGCCCGGCGTGAGGTGGTCGATGTTGTAGGATTCGACATCGTAGGTCCGGATGCTGCCATCTTCACGGATATAAAAATCCATTTGTTTGCGGATGTACTGGAAATAGGAAGCATCACCCGTTTGCCGCCATAAATGGTCGAGGCCTTTCAGGTAGAGGCCGAGTTCGTAATCCCAGCGCGCAGGTTTGGCCGGATCGTAACAGAACGAATCCGGGTGAGCGGTCATGAGGGTCGTGGCCATCCGCTTCGACCATTCGGCGGGCGACTGTGCCTGCAACCCGAAAGCGCAGAGCAACCATAAAAGTCCGGTAATTCGCAGCATCTTCATTTTTTGATCAGAATTCCTTTTTGCACGGTGGCGCCGGTTTCGATGCCGCGCGTTTCCACATCGGTGTCGTGCAGGTGAATAGCGCCGGTTTGGCTGCCTTCTATTTTCAGGGCTTTGGCGGCGTTGCCGGAAATTTGAACGTGGTCCAGCGTCAGGTTGCGGCTGTTCAGGATAGAAATGGCCGGCTCGGTTGACGAGGTTTCCAGTACACAGTTTTTCAGGGTAATACCGTTGCCTTCCATACAGAAAAAGCCGTGTTTGGTGCGAAAAATGCTGTTTTCAATACGAATGTCCTGTACGTTCATTTCAGGAATACCTTGTATAAAAACAGCGTGTTCGGCGCCACGGCAGGCCACATTTCGAATAAAAAACCGCCTGAAAACGGGTGTTTCCTCCGTAACAGGCATTTTTTTCGGCTCCGGGTTTTTCAGCGCCTCGGCGGCTTCTTTTCCGTTGTAATACATGTCGAACAGGATGGCTTCGGCGGGGATGTCGGTCATATTGATGTCGGAAATGTAAATATCTTCCACGGCTCCACCGCGGCCGCGGGTTGTTTTAAATCGCAGGCCGATGTCGGAACCCATGAACGTGCAGCCCGAAATGTAGAGGTTGCGCACGCCGCCCGACATTTCTGAACCGATCACAAAACCGCCGTGGGCCTTGTACACCGAACAGCCCTGCACAATGCCGTCGGAACTGGGGATGCCGCGTTTGCGGCCTTCTTCGTTGCGGCCGGATTTGATACAGATTCCGTCGTCGCCGGTGTCGAATACACAGTTTTCAACCCGGAAAAAATGGGTGCTTTCCAGGTCAATGCCGTCGCCGTTCTGGGCGAATGCAGGATTTTTGACCAGCACATTTTTGACGGTAACGTGTTTGCAAAGGAGGACATGGAGCGTCCATGCCGGCGAATTCTGAAAGGTAGGGCCGTCGATCAAAACCCTGGTGCAGCCGGTCAGGCGCAGCAGATTCGGGCGAAGAAACTCCTTGATTTCCAGCGCTTTGGCTTCATCGAAACCCGCAGCAATCATGCCGGGTCGCTGCATTTTCGAGCCCTTGAGCGCACGCGCCGAGGGATACCAGACGTCCTGCGTTTCGTTGAGCACACCACCGGAAGCCAGGAGTGTTTGCCACTCTTTTTCGGTCACCTTCGAGCGTTGAAGCGGCCTCCAGGCCAGCCCCGCGCCGTCGATGATACCGGCGCCAGTTATGGCTACGTCTTCCAGATTTTCGCCTGTGAGCGGCGCCTGGTTGCGGATGGCTTCCTGGCCTTCCCAGTTGCTGCGCACCAGCGGATATTGCTCCGGGTCGTTGCTGAATTGTAGCAAAGCGCCCTTTTCGAGGTGCAGGTTGACATAACTGCGCAGGGTAACGGGCCCCGTCAGCCAGAGTCCGGCAGGAATCAGCACCACGCCGCCGCCACGGGCATGGCAGGTGTCGATGGCTTGGTTGATGGCAATGGTATTCAGTGCAATTCCGCCTGCCTGCGCACCGAATTCGCGGATATCGAAGGTGTCTTTTTTGAAATCCGGCACGCTGATCTGTGGCAATTCGTAGGCGTATTTTTCCAGAAATTCCGTTTGTTTCAAAAAGGAGCGGATGGGCAATTCCAATTCGCGGATGCCTTCGGCAACCAAGCCGGCAACGAGCGCCGCACCATACGGGGTGAAGTGCGTATTGTCCACTTTATCTTCCGGAAACTTCGGGTAAATGCCGCCGCGCAAATTCATGAACATGGGTTTGGAATCGGCCTCGCCCATTTTTTCCAGCAAGGCCTTGCTTTTTGCCCACAGGTCGATGAGCGGTACTTTTTGTGCGGCGGCCACTTCGCGTACGACGGAAGGGTAATCGCCGTGCTTGTCGACGAAATGGCCTGCCTCATCAAAACTGCGGCGCACCACGGGCGTCAGCAACACCGGCTGGCCGCCTTTGGCGCGTATTTCTGTGATAAAACGGGTGAGGTTGTCGCGGTAAGCGGTTTGAGCGGGGGCGTAGCGGGTCGTATCTTCTACTTTCGCGTCGTTGTGGCCGAATTGCAGGAACACGTAATCGCCGGGCCGGACGCGAGCAATCAACACGTCCCAATGCCCGAGCGTGCGGAAACTTTTGGTAGAACGTCCGTTGACCGCATGGTTTTCAAAACGTACGGCTGTCGTGTCGAAAAATAGCGGAATCGACATGCCCCAGCCGGTTTCAGGGGCATCCAGTACTTTTTTTTGCGCAATGGTGGAATCGCCGGCGAGAAACACGACCGGACGTTCCCTTTTCCCGAAAGAAAGCGCAAAAAGTGGCAGCAACAAAAGGAGAATTTTTTTCAAAGTACGGCAGTTTGTAGAGGTGTTTCGTTTTTTGTGTTTGGTGTTTCGTAAAAGGTTGACAACCAACCAGATTCTAAACTCAAAACACGAAACACCCTCGTGTTTAAAGCAAGGCGCCGACGGCAATTTGATCCATATCCGCAAAGGACTGATTTTCACCGGCCATGCCCCAGATAAACGAATAAGACATGGTGCCGCAGCCGGCGTGGATGCTCCATGGCGGTGAAATAGCGCCCTGCAGGTTGCCCATCCACAAATGACGCGTTTGCTGCGGTTCGCCCATGAGGTGCAACACACGCTGCCCGTCGGGAATATCGAAGTAGCAATACACTTCCATACGCCGGTCGTGGGTATGCGGCGGCATGGTATTCCACACGCTGCCCGGTTCCAGCACGGTGAGTCCCATCACGAGTTGGCAACTTTCGATGCCGTCGGGATGGATGTATTTGAAAATGGTTCGGGCATTGGCGGTCGACTGATTTCCGAGTTGATTTGGATTCGCTTCCGCCGCGGTCATCCGTCGGGCCGGGCAGGAACGGTGCGCGGGAGCACTCAGGAAGTAAAACAGGGCAGGTTTATCGGCTTCATCGCTTTGAAAATGTACTTCTGTCGTGCCTTTGCCCAGGTACAGGCAGTCCAGTTTTTCCAGTGTGAAGGTGCCCGATTCCGTTGAAACTTTACCTGAGCCGCCAATATTGAGGATGCCGAGTTCGCGGCGTTCCAGGAAAAATTCGGCACGCAAACCGGCAGGCGCATCCAGGCGAAGTATTTGTTCCACCGGCATCGCGCCACCCACGATCATGCGGTCGTAGTGACTGTAGGTTAAACGGACCTGGTCCGGTTCGAATATTTTATCCAGCAGAAATTGCCTGCGGAGTGCCTGGGTATCCATTGCGGCAACTTCAGAAGGACTGCCGGCGTGAAGAATTTGCATAATGAAAGTTTGATCGCTTGCTAAATCGTTGGTTTATCTGCCCATCCAGCCCCCGTCTACGGTCAGGATGGTTCCATGTATATAATCGGATGCGGCGGAAGCCAGGAATACTGCGGGGCCTTTAAAGTCATCGGGCTCTGCCCAGCGGCCGCAGGGAATGCGGTCGAGAATGGCACGGCTGCGCTGCGGGTCTTCGCGGAGTGCCCGGGTGTTTTCGGTTGCCACATAACCCGGCGCGATGGCGTTGACGTGTACACCCTGCCCGGCCCACTCGTTGGCCAGCGCTTTTACGAGGCTTCCGATGGCGCCTTTACTGGCTGCGTAACCGGGCACCAGAATGCCGCCCTGGAAACTCAGCAGCGAAGCGGTAAAAATGATTTTTCCCTGTTTTCGGGCTACCATTTCCCGGCCGATTTCCCGCGCCAGAATAAACGGGGCGTCGAGGTTGACGGACAGCACTTCGTCCCATATTTCATCTGCGTGTTCGATGGCCGCGGCGCGCCGGATAATGCCTGCATTGTTGATTAAAATATCGATGACCGGAAAATCTTTTTTTACGGTTGCGATAAACGTATACAGTGCCGCCCGGTCTGAAAAGTCCGCCTGAAACGGGTAAAATTTCCTGCCCAGCGCCATAATTGCCTGTTCTACCGGACTACCCGCCTGCAAACTGCCGGAAACACCAATGACGTCTGCGCCCGCTTCCGCCAGCCCGATGGCCATGCTGCTGCCGATACCTTTGCTGCAACCGGTTACCAGCGCAGTTTTTCCGTGAAGATTGAATGATGTAAGGGACATGGAATGGGAGGATTTGAGGATTTGAGGATGCGAGGATTTGAGTATTTGAGGTTTTGAAATCGAATACTCGAATACTCAAATCCTCGAATACTCAAATCCTCACCCCACGTATGCGCTTGGACTGATACCGAATTCTTTTTTGAAAGCCCTGCTGAAAGAATTGGGCATGTCGTAACCTATTTTATAAGCAATTTCCGCAACGGTCAGGTTGTTTTGCCCCAGCAGATCCTTGGCTCTTTTCAGCCGGTAGGACTTGAGCAGGTCGATGGGTTTTTTGCCGGTGAGTTGTTTCACTTTCCGGATAAAATGCATGTGACTCATGTGCACCATACAGCACATTTTCTGGATATTGAAGTCGGTTTCCTCCAGGTTGTCTTCCATCAGGCCGAACAGTTTTTTCAACAGTTCCTGGTCATAGGACGAGTACCGTTTTTCCTTCAGTTTTACAAAACTCGTCTGGCAATCATCTCCTTGTGAATCATGCATTTGAGCGCCGAAAGTGGCCGGCTGTTCGGACCGCTCCAGCGTAGTACTGGTTCCGCTGCCGCCGGGTACGATCAACTGATCTACCAGTTCGAGAACTTCGGAGGTGTGCAAGCCGATCATGCTGTAAAACTGCCTGCGTTCGGATTCCGACAAATGGTCGTCCGATTTCTGCAGGCGATCCAGCACACCGGAAATCCGGGTCAGCGTGTTGCGTAATTCGTAGGGAATACTGTTCATGACATTTAGTTTGACTTCTTCGATGGCTTCAGAATGTTTCATGCTTACGTTATTGATATCAATACCAAATGGTGGATGCTTCGAGGGATGGGTGTAGATGTTGAAATTTTACTGGTAATCTGGAATCTGTGAAAGAATAATATTTCGAATATTTTACAATTCGCAAACGAAAGGTAGTTTTCAGGGTTTTCAACTTTCTAACAAAACCCGGGATTTATCTACGCAATCGTTATCGGGAACGTTCCCGGAACTTTGTTTCAGGAAAATAAAAAAGGGATATGCACCGAATACCGGCGCATATCCCTTCCAGGGAATTGTTTGAACGTGGTTTATCCCTTGCGTTTCAGCACCAGGCTGTCTGCCGGATATTGGGATTTCAGCGTGTCCATCATGGACTGCGCCCAATCGATCACCAGTTGTTTCTGTGCATCACTCATCACAGCATCGCGGTGGATAAGCGTATAAGAAGTCATCGGCATTTCGCCTTCCTTGATCATATCGATGATCTCGTCGAACTTGTGGTTTTGCACGGCTACCCTGCTTTTGGTGAATTCGGACAAATTCAGGTGGTGCTTGCCTTCTTCCACGTGGTTTGCCAGCCACCAGGCTACCGGTTGTACGTTGGCATACCAGGGATAAATGGTGTTGTTGCTGTGGCAATCGTTGCAGGCCGTTTTCAGGATGGCGTCGACTTCTTGCGGCACAGCATATTTGGTGTGAATACCGTAGGTTTCGTCGTTGGACTGGTTGCGTGCCGGCCTGATGAATTGAATGAGCACAAGAATAACAAGAAGACCCCAAAGGATGGGTTTGATATATTTTTTCATGAGAATGGTAATAGTGAGTGGTGAATTGTGAGTTGTGAAATGTGAGTGGTGAGCAGTGAGTTGTGAATGGTGAGTAGCAGAAAGTCATGGCAATTCACCACTCACAATTCACAACTCACAACTCACTATTTGTATCGCAAGCCGAAGCCGAATTTATACAGCGGGTTTTCGGAATCGTACGGTACGTCTTCTTTTTGTTTTCTGACGGCATCCATGGACGACGGCAGTTCGAACGGCAGTTTGCCTTCCGGTTTGGCTTTGCCGAAAATAACGTCCAGCAACGCTGCATCGCTGGCGCCGTAGTTGCCAAACAGGGCTTTCGCTTTGGCGCTGATTTCCGGAATGACGGCCGGGCGGTCCAGGTAAATATCCACTACCGTCGGGACGGTGTTCAACAGTTGAAGGATTTCTTCCTTTTCGGGTGACTTGAAATCGAGATCGCCGTGGTGAAAACCTTTGGCGAACGGGTTCTGTGTTTCCACAGGAATCCAGGGTGTGTTGATGCGGATCACGGCGAAATCGGCGTCTTTCGGGTTCTCAACCACGGTTCCGTACAGAGCGGCTACTTTTGCATCCACGTTTTTGACGTAGATTTTCGGCTTGCTGCCACGGCGCGGAAGAAAATTGCCCTCGTTTTTCAGCAGGGTCATAGAGCGGCGCTGGGCGGCATCGCCTTTAGCCTTAAAGGCAGGATTGCCGACGAGTTTCACGGCAGCCGCAACATCCACGTAGGGATTGTCGAACAGGCCCAAAACGAATTTTTGCCGCAGCAAGCGCCGGATCGACTGGTCGATGCGTTGTTCGCTCACTTTGCCCGATTTTACAAGACTGATCACCAGTTCGGGCCGGCCTTCTCCGCCAAACTGGTCGCAACCCGCTTCAATGATCTTTTGCACCCGCTCTTCGGCGCTCAGTTTTTCCACACCCCAGGCACGGGCAGGCCACACCACGCCGCCCATATTGGCATCCGTGATCAGACCCCAGTCGGTGCACACCACGCCGTCGTATTTATATTGTTCGCGGAGCATTTTGGTAATGATATCCTTGTTGTAGGAAAAGCCCACATTTTCGCCGGTCTGGTCGGTCGGCACGCCGTAATAAGGCATAATGGACGCGGTATTCACTGCAAAAGCGGCTTCGAACGGGATCAGGTGGTATTTGAAATTTTTGCCCGGATATACCTGCCCTTTCTGAAATTCGAAGTGCGGATCGAGGCCTTCTTTCTGCGGGCCGCCGCCTGAAAAGTGCTTGGTCATGCAGGCAACGCTGGTTTTACCCAGTTTTTTGCCCTGAAAACCCAGGATGTAGGCTTTTATCATACGGGCCGACAACTGGGCATCTTCGCCAAAAGTGCCGCTCACACGCGCCCAGCGCGGCTCGGTGGCCAGGTCGGCCATGGGGTGCAGGGCTTCGCGGATGCCTACTGCCACGTATTCCTGCCGGGCGATATCGCCGAAAGTACGTGTCAGTTTTTCGTCGCCGATGGCGGCAAAGCCGAGTTGCTCGGGCCATTGCGAAAAGCCGTTGGCCTGCATGGCAAAAATGTTGTTGCTGAAATAGTGGCGCGGGTCGGAAGCAATCGTGACCGGAATGCCGAGGCGCGAGTTTTCCGCCAGTTTTTGTATGGCATTATAACCTTCTGCCAGCGCCTTGATGGAAGGCACTTGCCAGTAGTTAAAATGATTCATGTGCCTTTCGCTGATGTTTTCCGGCGCCGTGGGCAGGCGGGCAGCGGGTCCCTTGGCGTCGGGTCTTCGGTCCAGGGTGCCGTCGTCATTGATGGTGACGCCGTTGATGAACATCATGCCGGCTTTTTCCTCGATATTCATTTGAGCCAACAAGTCGGAAACCCGGGCTTCCACAGGTTGTTTCGGGTCTTCATACACGTCAAGCCGACCGTTTTTATTCAGGTCCCGGAACGTTCCACCCTTTGGAGGAACCGGAAAATCGGGAACAGAATACGCGCCGATACCTGCAATCGCGGCCGCGATCAGCACAGGCAGGGAAAAGATTTTCATGGTAATATGCTTTATAGATTGAATAATGCCGGTCGGCAAATATAGCAAGAGGATTGAAAGCGTTGTAAAAGGATTGTGGAATGTGGTTTGTAAGGCCCTTTTTGTTCGGCTACGCCACTCGTAGGAATAATGGCAACGCGGACGACGCGGATTAGGCGGATTTACGCGGATTTTTAGTGGCCTTGCGGCCACTTTCATTGAATTTTTGACTATGTATTTGACTATGATTTTTATGATGGCCATGATTGACATCAGATGTAATCATGGCCATCATAAAAATCATACTAAAATCATAGTCACCAGAAATCCGCGTAAATCCGTCTAATCCGCGTCGTCCGCGTTGCCATTATTCCTACGGGAGGCGTAGCCGAACACCCGCTTTTACATATTTTTCCGGTCCTTTTTAACCTGCACCGCCTTCGACCAGGAACCACTGTTTTTATCAAACCGCGTAGCCATGGTCACCAGCGGCAATTTCCAGTCTTCGATGGCAGTACCGGTCGTGTTCAGGTGGCTGGTCAGGTAATACAACCGTTGCGTAGCCGGCCCGAACGGCGCTGTGACGAACCGCTGTTGCAGGTAATAAGGCGGAATAGACTGGTAATACATGGTGACCTGC
>ENA-UOWO01004115-UOWO01004115.1-activated-sludge-metagenome-genome-assembly--contig:-NODE-4115-length-16277-cov-5.511651_pt1 | contig 16277 bp, 12 predicted proteins | sample MGYA00238148_ERZ761564 | MGnify/ENA primary metagenome ERZ761564 (study PRJEB28885, sample SAMN05720194) | activated sludge metagenome | isolation source: Anaerobic digester | place: USA...
TGTATTTTAGTAACACTGTTCTTTTACAAAACCTTGAGAAGCAAAACAGGACCAAGACAAAGCTTAAACAATATTTAATACTGCTCACAAGAATACTCCTGATAGTTGCATTAGTTACAGCATTCAGTCAGCCCTACATACCTGTGAATAAAAATCAGAATCAGGGAGGCAAGAAATATACTGCAATATATTTAGACAATTCTTTTAGCATGGATGGGGAAAGTGAAAAGGGTAAAATGATAGATGCAGCCAGGCAGTTGGCCTACGATATTGTTAGTGCGTATCCGCCCGATATGCAATACTTTTTTCTGACAAACCATTTTTCACCGGAATACCTGCAATTGATGAACACAAACGAGATAAAAGAAAATATTGCTGATGTGAATCTGACCCCGATGTTCAGGAGTTTGCCTGAGGTGCTGGCTCGTTTTTCGGCACTAGCCGGTCAGGATGCTACTCTAAACATATACGTTATCAGCGATATGCAGGAATGTAATTTTAAATCAGATATTACTTTTTCATCGTTCAGTCATCATGTTGTACTAGTGCCTATTACAGGTAATTTGCAGGGGAATCTTTCAGTAGATTCATGCTGGTTTAATGCTCCTGTTAAAAACATCGGGAAAGCTGATGAGTTAACTGTACAAATTAAAAACCATTCCAATCAGCCTTATGTCGATATTCCGGTAAAACTTAGCATAAACGATACGGTGAAAACCATTTCTTCGCTGACCATAGAAGCAGGAGAAACGGTGAAACTCCCGCTTACTTTCACAAATACATCCTCCGGTAACATTAAAGGGGAGGTTGGTATTGATGATTATCCTGTTACTTTCGATAACAACTTATTTTTTTCATATTCCATTAATAATGTTGTAAATATTCTGATAATCAATGAAACGGGAACGAACCAATACCTAAGTGCACTGTACAAAACTGCTGACGATAATTTTAATTACACAGAAGTAAAAGCCGGCAGTGAAAAGAATAGCGAATTTCAACAATATCAGTTGATTATTGCTAACGGGCTGAAATCAATTCCAAGCGGTCTGGCTGAGTCGTTCAAAGAGTATATCGAAACAGGGCACAGTTTAGTATTGATTCCGGGAGAGCAATGTGATCTGGGTTCCTACAACAGTTTTCTGAGTGCATTGGAAGTTGGAAAAATCAGTGAGGTATCGCTGCAGCAACGTAGAATATCGGAAATCAATTATAGAAACTATCTCTTTAAAGATGTATTCGGAAAAATTGATAAGAATATTGATTTGCCTGATATAAATAGTTTTTATCCTTTGCAGGTTTTCTCAAATTCAAATGCAGATGTTGTGCTGTTCGATGATAAATCGAATCCTCTGATTGCAACAAACCCAACAGGGGCAGGGAAGTTTGTATTTTGCGCAATTCCATTAAGTAAAACCAATGAGCTTTTTATGAAACACCCTTTATTTGTTCCATTATTCTATAATATGGCCTTATATTCTGGGTCTTCCCAAAGCTTGTACTGTGTTGCCGGAAGGGAATCGTATATTGACATAAGCGGGTTCCGACCGGATCAAAATACTGTTTTACATATCGTTGACTCACTAACTGATATAATTCCTGCGAGCAGAATTATTCCGGGCGGTACCCGTATTACAATTCCCGAAACACTGGTGCGGGCCGGACACTATAGTGTTACATCAGGAAATGCCACACATTCCCTTATATCGATGAACTACTCTAGAGAAGAATCGGCAACGAAATACCTTCAGGGAAACGAAATTATCGAGGAATTGAAACAAGCGGGTATTGAAAGTGTGTCAAGTGTTGATTACCTGTCGGAGAACTTCAGGTCAAATGTAGCAGAGCAAAGCTTAGGAACCATGCTGTGGAAATATTTTATTATCCTGGCATTAGTTTTCGTTGTCGCAGAAATTGCAATAATCCGACTGATGAAATAATAAGAAGCTTAGCCGGTTTTACTAATTACTCCCGGCGATGAATAATAAACATTCTGTATTGGCCGGAACTCGTTTATCAGCAATGCCCATTTCGAAGGATCTTCTTTTATCAGGTTCAGGATTTGTTTACGGTATTTTTTTATAAACTCAGTGATTGCAGGTGCAGAAACACTGGGTTCACAATTTGCCCCAACCATTTTGCCGGTGATATTATGACCCTTTGCTAAAAGTTTTTCAACTGAACGCAGAAGTTTGTAAAGGAATTGCTCTGCTTTTAGTTCTTTCGAAATAGTACGGGTAACAGAAGTAACATGGGGGGGCTGGTTATTTCTATCGGAAGATTCGTTTAAAAACAAAAGTTCTTCACCAATTATTAAAGGCGTTGAAGGGTCGGTAGCAGTTATATTTACCGCAAACTGAACCGCATTTGCCAGGATATGGTTTATTTTGTGGATGGCTTCACGCTGCTTCCACAGTTTTTCTGCTGCATCATCAGAAAGCAGAATTTTACGATTGTATTGCTGCGAAATACCATCCAAGTATTCTTTTGCAAGTCGTTCAATGCTTTGTTTATGCATTGACTGTTCCATACAGACAGCTTCTTTGCTTTTTTTTACCGTGTCAATGAGCATCAAAGTGTTCCGGCTGAGATCCCTGTGAAGTCTGGCATCGCTTTCGGCAGCCCTTATTACAGCCATTACACTGTTATGAAGTAGTAATCCAAGAATTTTTTTTGTCTGAACCTCGAGCTTTCCATCAGCAGGGTTAATTCCAAATGCGCTTAAATCTTGTTTCAGCTCAATGAAAACGAGATCCTGATTGCTGTCAGCCATACTATCAATGCGCAAGCACATAACCGTGTGCTCGCTTTCAGAGAAAATTTCGAGCTGGGTAATGCCGCTAATATTATTTTTTATTGGAACATTGTCGGGTGTGAACCATTGAATCGGGGTTTTCCGGGGCTTTCGCAAGTTTGAAATAATATTATCTTCATCACTAATTACATTATCTTCAGGTTCGTTGCCTCGAAAAAACCGCGTATAATGCAGCAAGTTATCTTCCTGACTCAAATAAATACAATATCCACAAACAGCACCCGGTGCAATCATCTTTAAATGTTGCAGTGCAATAACTGCATGATTCCGGTTGAAGCTGTAATTCACGTAATGCTAGTATTGAATGCACAAATATAATAATTAATTAATTAAAATGCAAATGCTTAATTAAAAAATTGCTTAATAATTTAATTGTTTAACAAAACCCCTTCAGTTATGAATTAACTTAATTGTTTCTGAAAGTGCTTATAAATCAAATATATTTACATCAAAAACAAAGCTGTGAATTATTTAATAATTATAGTATTTAGCTATTTAATTCTGCAAGTATTAATTCGTATTATTAACCATTTAATTAAGTATGATGATGATAAATAAAACAAATCCACTCATTTTACTGATCTCAGATCGGTATATTAGCATTCATACAGATGTTCAAACCAAAAGGAATTTTTTGTTTAATAAAAATGGCCTCAGTTTAAAAAAGCTTAACGGAATAAAGGCCTTTGTTCAAAAATTACTTGAGTACTACCGAGAGGAATGTAACAGGCGTGGTCTGGTAGTGTTTGTCGATAACACATTCCTAGTACAAAAAGAGCAATGGATTTATGATAAAGCCTCTTGTAAGAGCCATGCAATAAAAAAGCAAACAGAAAAGAATCTTCCGGGTTTTGTAAAAGTACACCATTCAGAAACCTACTCAAAGTCAGGGAATGTGAGCAGCATTGAAAATCAACAGCGTGGAGATTTAATGTACAGCTTTCACTGGAATAATGAATTTGAGTCACTTGTTTTGCAGGCCATAGCCACTGATGTTTCAAACGTGGAATTTTACCCCAAAAGTTCACTTCAACAACATAAATCCAGTAATAAAAGTGTAATGGTTCTCAATTTTCGACTTAACAAAGTATTGCTAGAAAAATATTACTGCGATGAGTTGATTTATTCAGATACGATTGGAACAGGGCACAATACAATAATTGAGAATATAGCCCGTACATTCGGTATATCGCAACAGCATGCAGCAAAGATGTATGTAATGTACGGTTCGGTGTTCCTCGATAAAAGTCTTACAGACCTGTTTATTGATGTAAAGCTGAATGAATTTCATGTAAACGAAGTGCCCTATGCCCAATTATGCTCTCTGATTCAAGAAGGTTATATTGATATGCTGAAAAAGGTTTCCGCAAGACTTTCCTCCAAAAAAGTAAGTCCCGAATGCGATAGGATTATGGTTTCCGGTAAAAATATCAGTCAAAAAGTCCCGCAACTGGTAAGTTTATTTTTTAATACAGAGTGTAATCAGGTAGTTGATGCTTTCGATTTTTCATACAACGAGTTGGTTTCTTTTGTACCTGCAACAAAAGAACTACCTATAATGACAGCAGCAGAAGTTGAAATATGCGAAAATATTATTCCTGAGCCAAGGAAAAGCTCTTTTCAGAAGAAATCGTTGCGTGTAATCAATGCGATTATGAATGAAATCAGAGAGTTCATGACTGAGCCGGAAGCTGAGTTTATTTCATGACCAGAATGAATCCGCTACCGTGTACATTGTTAATATCAATACTATCGATATCCTTAAAATATTTTCGAAGTTTGGTTATGTAAACATCCATACTGCGGGCATTAAAATAATTGTCGTCACCCCAGATGTGTTTCAGGGCAACATTCCTGTCGAGTACATGATTTTTATTTGCGTACAACATTTTAAGAAGATCCGACTCCCGCGGGGTAAGCCTGAAGGTAGAGTTGTTTCCGGTAAGAGTGCGCAATTGATGGTCAAAAATGTAAGGTCCGATTTCAATCATGTTAGGAATATCGTCGAAGCTTTCTTTGTTTCTGCGCAAAATAGCTTTCAGTTTACGCAGCAATACTTCCGAATCGAAAGGCTTTGTAAGATAGTCGTCGGCACCCACTTCAAAGCCACGTAGAACATCTTCCTTCAGCGATTTGGCGGTTAAAAAAATTAAAGGAATACCTTCGTCAATCTTTCTTATATCCATTGCAATACTAAATCCGTCTTTATTCGGAAGCATTACATCGAGTATGCAAAGGTCGAAACTGGTACTCCTGAAAACAGGTACAGCTCTCATGCCATCGTTAACAAGCATTACCTCGTAATCGTTTATTTCGAGGTATGATTTCAGCACTGCGCCAAAATTGATGTCGTCTTCCACAAGTAGGATTTTGTCTTTTTTCATAGTATTCTAATTTATTGGTAGGCTTACGATAAATGTACTTCCCTTTGAATGATTCCCTTTCACCGAAATATTTCCTTTATGAGCAGCAACAATTTCCTTAACATAGTTTAACCCCAGTCCAAAGCCTTTAATATTATGTACATTTCCGGTGGAAGCTCTGTAGAATTTGTCGAAGACCCTTTTCATTACGTCCTTACTCATGCCAATTCCTTTGTCCTCAACTTCAAAAACAAAATGGTTTCCGGAATTATAGGTGCGAACAAGAATGTCGGGTTGGTCAACAGAGTATTTATTGGCATTATCGAGAAGGTTTCCCACAACATTGAGCAATGTGTCACGGTCAGCTTTTATAACAGGAATATCTGCCAGAAAATCGGTTCTGACATCACCGTTTCGTTGCTGAATGATAAGTTCAATATTGCTTATTGCATCTTTAATGAGTTCATGCATGTCGACAGGTTCTTTCTTCAGGTTCAGGCTTTCCCTGTCGAGAAGTGCAAGCTGAAGTACCTGTTCTACATGCTGGTTCATTCTTTGGGTTTCCTGATTTATGATCTCGGTGAACTTATCCACAGTTTTCGGGTTTTCACGTACGCGCGGGTTGTTAATCGACGCTGCGGCCAGTTGGATGGTTGCCAACGGAGTTTTAAACTCATGCGTCATGTTGTTGATAAAATCGTTCTTAATCTCGGTAAGTTTTTTTTGCCGAAAAAAAGCTACAAGAGTTATTGCAAAAGTAATGATAAGAATAAGTGAAAGTACTACCGTTGAGATTAACTGGGCATATATACCCTCCAAAACATACTTTCTTTTCCCCGGAAAATAAATGTACAATGCATCAGGAGCGGAAAATATTGCACCCTGATATAAGTTAATTTTATACGCATCGTCAGTAATACTTTCGTTATAGCCATCGGTTTTAAGCCTGATGTTGTGATTGGCATCAGCCACAGCAAATTCAAAATTCAGTGAAAGCCCACGCTGTTTCAGTTCCTCGCTTATCGCTTTTCTGATATATTCCTTATCGAATCTGTTCTCCAGAGGGCGGCGCATTTGTTTGTATTCTTTTTCGAGTTCGCTCACAACTTCATCAAGGGCGAGTCCACCAGTATTAAATTTTTCATCGAAAAAACGCTCAAAAGTGGAATATGATAAAAACTGCTCCGGGTAATAGTCGTTACCCCATGTGTTCGAAAACTCGTAAACCTGAACGCCCCCATACGATGACCGGATGGAAATACTAAAATTATGAATCGGTAATTCAGGCTGGGGAGGGATATACCCAAAACGAGACATATTGGGGTCGGCAGGGTAGGTGCTGTCGTTTTGAGCAGATCTTGAATTCAGCATTTTATTATACAGAAAAACCAATGCATCACGCTTTTCAAGCTTAATAAGTGCCTGCGACAAAGATTCCCTCACACCTCTATCAACCAGCTCTTTCTTTTCGTTGTACGATCGGTAAATATGACCTGCCTGCATCGCTATAATGGTTAAAAGCGATACAATCATCAGACCTGCCAGCAGGTATACTGTTCTTTTCTTTTTCATTATTACAAAAGTAACCAAAACCGGACTTCATTCAATCGTATTTAACTATTCATTAAGATAATGAACAGTAAGAACTTGCCATACTGTTTTTATTTATTTATTTCTCCTCGGCCTCAACATTCGTTTTGTCCTCCTGCTTGTCGAAATGCCGCAATGCGGCCAGTGAAATTAAATAAGCGGCTAGTATTAATACAGGCCACATCAAAAGGCTGATTATTTCTTTCGTGTACATAATTGTTGATTTTAATAGTGATGCTCATTGCTGTCTTCTATTTCTGACCTTGTGATTTTACGTTTGTTTATTGAACGCCAGGCCACAACGATATAGGCAAAAACAAACGGAATGATTAACGAAACTATTGCCATTGTTTTGAGTGTGTACTCACTGCTGCTTGCGTTATACACTGTGAGAGAACTCTCAGGGTGTGTAATGGATGGGTAAAACGAAGTGTTATTAAGTCCTGCAATAAGCAACAGTGCAAGAACGGCAAAAAAAGTACCTAAGCCGGTAAACCAAATACCGTTATCATATTTGTCTGAAACCACAGTTGCTATTATACCCCATAGAACTGCAAGCACTCCTGCAATAAACATTATTGCAACCAAGGGCATTTGAATGAGGTTGTGGAGGTATTTGTACTTTTCAAAAACAATGCTTTTTGTTTCAGGGTCAATAGCATATCCCGTTTTCAGCAATAAAATGGTAACAAATGAAACAAATAGTAAAACAAACGGTACAGCATTGATTATCAATTGTTTCTTTATTCTGTTACAAATTTCATTATTTTCAATTGTTTTACGAAAATATAGTAATGCTAGAACCCTGGACAAGAAAAAAACGCTGAATCCAAGCAACAGGTTATGATAATTCAACGCTGCTTCCAATCCTCTGGCAGGGTTGTCCCATTTTACGTGGTTCATTGTGTTCAAAGAGAATTCAGCGCCATTATACAGGGTAGCTACTACAATACCAAGCAAAATTGTGCCCAGAAATCCATTAATGAACAATAGTGTTTCGAAGGTTTTTTTTCCGAATACATTCGATGGTTTGCTTCTGAATTCGTATGAAACCGCCTGAACTGTAAATGCAAGCAGAATAATCAGCCACACCCAGTATGCTCCGCCAAAACTTGTGCTGTAGAATAACGGGAACGATGCAAAAAATGCACCTCCAAAGGTCACCAGTGTGGTGAAAGTGAATTCCCATTTACGCCCAAGGCTGTTTACAAGCATACTTCGTTCTGTTTCATTTTTTCCAAGGGTATAAATGAGCATTTGCCCTCCCTGTACAAAAAGTAAAAATACTAAAGCGCTTCCCAGTACCGAAACCAGAAACCACCAGTAATGCTGAAGTGCAGCAAATGTTATTGAAGCCATAATTATTTTTCCTGTTTTGTTGGACCAATTTTAATTTGTCGGGTCATAATGCTGACCTCTGCGATAAGCAGTGCCGTAAATACTACGGCAAAAATAAAGAATGTAAGTTGTACAGATGAGCTCGAAATATCGGTGACTGCGGCTGATACAGGCATATAATCCTGAACAACCCACGGTTGCCTGCCCACCTCAACAACAACCCATCCTGCTTCTGATGCAATAAAACTGAGGGGAATACACAGTAGGGCGATATAATACAGAAGCTTTCGGAACCGGAATTTTTCGATGGTATTTCTGAATGAAAACCAAAAGAACGCCAGAAATACAAAAACAAAAAAAGTACCCAATAATACCATTGCATGGAAGCTGTAGAAAACCAACTGAACATTGGGTATTATATCCGTAGGTTTATCGAGGAAACCGTATCCGAAATGCTTGTAGTTCTCGTTAAACAATGCGAGCATTTTTCGTGCTTCAGCAGTATTGCCGTTTTTCTTGGCGATTTTATAGGCTTTTAGCGATGATACTGCAATTTTACCTTTATCGATTCGCTCCTGAGCCGGTAAAATACCTTTTTCGGGAACACCATTGATTAAATCTTCAACCCCGGGGACATAGTGGTCTTTATTGAATGCAATAAGATAAGAAAGCATTCCTTTAAACCCGAATTTAACAACGTAATCATTTTTACCGTCGAAAGCCTGTTTGCCGGGTGTAATAATACCAAATCCCATAAGTTCGGCGTTTGTACCGCCTTTATAAAGACCTTCCATTGCAGCGAGTTTCATAGGCTGCTTTTCGGCAACCTGCACAGCTGAGCCATGTCCGGTAAGAATAATTGCTATGCTCGATATTAGCCCGAAAACAGATGCAATTATTATGCTCCTTTTTGCCAGCAACGATTCTCTGCCCCGTAACAAAAAATAGGAACTAATGCCTATTACAAATAAAGAAGCAACGATATAGCCGCTTGTGATGGTGTGAAGAAACTTGTTTACAGCAACCGGCGATAGAAAAACATCCCAGAAATTAACCATTTCGTTTCGTGCAGTATCCGGGTTAAAATACATACCTGTCGGAAACTGCATCCATCCGTTTGCAACCAGTATCCAAAGTGCTGAGAGATTGGCTCCAATTGCTGTAAGCCACGTTGATGCAAGGTGAAATTTCTTACTCACTTTGTTCCAGCCGAAGAACATTACAGCAATAAAAGTAGACTCCATAAAAAACGCCATGATGCCTTCAATAGCAAGAGGTGCCCCAAAAATATCACCCACAAACCAGGAATAATTCGACCAGTTTGTGCCAAATTCAAACTCCAGAATAATACCGGTTGCTACACCAATTGCGAAGTTTATCCCAAATAGCTTCATCCAAAATTTTGTAGTTCTTTTCCATTCCGGATCTCCTGTTTTTACATAAATAGTCTCCATGAAAGCTATGATAAACAAAATACCCAAGGTAACCGGAACAAAAATCCAGTGGTACATGGCAGTAAGTGCAAATTGTGCTCTCGACCAGTCGACTAAGGAAGGGTCAACGTTCAGTAACATCATAATTATCGGCCTTTTTTGTTAGTTGTTCTAATACATAATCGCTTCTTTCTTCATCTGTTTCGAAGTTCTTCTTCAGGAAATTTGGAAAAAGTAGAAATTTAATCAGTATAAAAATTATTACCCCTTTCAAGACAATAATTGCCCAGGCTGTTCTTCCCCATGCCGGCATGTTTTTGAAACCGTCAACATAGAATCTGAAAATATTGCGAATCAGTTTCATGCAGTCAAATTAGTAAAAAAATAATGTAAACAAATCGTTACGATGCGAAAATTTTTCAAAAATTATTAATACGACGTCTTTTCAAAATCATCGGAATTTAGCTCTCGTTAACGGCGTTTAAAAGTATTGTATTTGGGGGTAATCAAGCTTGAAAATTTACAAATAATATATTGAATAACATATTTAAATAAGCATTGATAATTAATTATAATATAATCAGTTATTATTTCTTTTTATTTAAATAGTGTACTGAGTCGCCCCAAGCATTATAGCACACTTTGTCACCTGCATTTTTTATCTGCTCCTCAAGGCTTTTAATATAATCTTCTGTTTCTTCGGGAATTTGGGGTTTTCCTTTGTACAGGTTGTAGTTTCCATGGTATTTTACAGGGGTAATGTTAGGCATTATAATGTTTGCCCCGGCTTTCAATCCCATTTCGCGCCCGTTGGGATGTATGGTTTGCAGCGCAGTAGTGGACGAAATGTTTATATCGGGCATAATAATTCTAAGGCATGCAATCATCCTGAAAGTAAGTAGCAATCTATCCTCAAGCATGGGAATTGCCTTTCGGAATGAGTACAATGGTGTGTCTTCATGTTCGATATAGGGGCCCATTCCGCACATATCAATATCCAATTCACGCATAAACATCAAATCATCGGCGAGGTCTTCGATGGTTTGGAACGGAAGGCCAATCATAACGCCGGTGCCGGTCTGATATCCAATTCTCTTCAACCGGTTCAGTGCTGCAATTCTTTCCTGATAGCTGTGGTTCTCATCCTGTGGGTGAATTTTACCGTAAAGTTCTTTCGAGGAGGCTTCTATGCGCAGTAAATACCGGTGTGCCCCGGCTTCGAACCATCTTTTAAACACATCATCACTTTGCTCACCGCACGAAAGAGTAATACCCAATGCGCCTTTGCCGATTGATTTTATTTCGCGTATAAGTTTCTCAACCCTCGAGGTAAAATTATCGGTTGAAAGCTCTCCCGACTGAATAACAATCGATCCCCATTTATGCTCGTAGGCATAACGTGCGCACGACAGCACTTCTTCATCAGTGAGTGCATATCGGTCGACTTTTTCATTGTCCTTCCTGATACCACAATACATGCAGTTCTTAGAACAAATATTCGATAGCTCAATCAGACCTCTAAAAAACACCTTATTCCCAATATGTTTTCGTTTAAGCGAATATGCCCTTTTTAAAAGAAGTTCGTAATCGTTCCCTTCTGCCTGAAGCATAAGAATTATGTCTTCCTGTGTGTGGTTTTCTTTTTTAAGGATTTCTTCGAAATAGGTCATAATTCATTGCTTGTTTTTATATGATTTCATTGTATTAAGCAGGAGAGAGGCAACCGTCATCAATCCGACACCGCCCGGAACGGGTGTGATAAAGCTGCATTTGGGAGCTACTTCATCAAAGGCTACATCACCAACCAGAGCAAAACCCGATTTTGTTTTATCGCTGGGCACCCTGTTAATTCCAACGTCAATTACCACAGCTCCATTGGCCACCATATCCGCTTTAAGATAATTGGGTTTGCCTATGGCTACTATCAGTATATCAGCACTTAAGCAAATGTCTTTTAAATTATTAGTTTTACTATGACATACAGTTACGGTTGCATTCCCAGGGTAAGTATTCCGGCTCATCAGAATGCTTATTGGTTTACCAACGATATTACTTCTGCCAATTACAACACAATGTTTGCCTTCCGTATCGATATGATATCTCTTAAGTAATTCGATAATTCCCAGAGGTGTTGCAGAGATATAGGAAGGCATACCGATTACCATTTTGCCAAGGTTTATGGGGTGGAACCCATCAACATCCTTTTCGGGGTGAATGGCTTCAATTATCTGTTGTTCATTGAATTGAGCAGGCAGGGGTAGCTGTACAATTAAACCATCGATACCGTTATCCGTATTTAGTTCTTGTATTTTACAAAGCAATTCAGGTTGACTGGTGTTTTCAGGGTAGCGTATTAACGTGGAATCGAACCCTACTTTTGTGCATGCTTTTTCCTTATTTGCAACATAAGTTTCGCTGGCAGCATTATTTCCGACAATGATTGCTGCAAGGTGAGGCACTCTTGCTCCTGATTCTTTAATCTTTTCGGTTTCGGCATATAGTTCCTGATAAATATCTTCCGAGATTTTCTTTCCGTCAATAATTTGCATAATCTATCTTTTTTGAGGCATTCTACCCATGAGTTTTCGCGTGTTGTTTTTATCTGTCATCATTTGCATCATCTTGCGGGTTTCGTCAAATTGCTTGAGCAAACGGTTTATTTCCTGCACCGATGTTCCACTACCTTCAGCAATTCGTTTGCGTCTGCTGCCGTTAATAAGTTTCGGACTCCTGCGTTCAAGCGGTGTCATGCTATGAATAATGGCTTCAATGCCTTTGAACGCATTGTCATCAATATCAAGGTTTTTCAATGCCTTGCCAACTCCCGGAATCATGCTGGCTATATCCTTGAAATTTCCCATTTTTTTAATTTGCTGAATTTGCTTTAAGAAGTCGTCGAAATTGAATTCGTTCCTTGCGATTTTCTTTTGAAGTTTTCTCGATTCTTCAACATCGAATTGTTCCTGTGCTTTTTCTACCAGCGAAACAATGTCGCCCATGCCCAAGATACGGGTTGCCATACGACTTGGATGGAAAACATCGAGGGCTTCCATTTTCTCTCCAGTTCCAACAAATTTAATAGGTTTATTAACAACGCTACGAATCGAGAGGGCAGCACCACCGCGTGTATCCCCGTCGAGTTTAGTAAGCACCACACCATCAAAATCGAGACGATCATTAAACTCCTTGGCTGTATTTACCGCGTCCTGACCAGTCATTGAATCTACTACAAACAATATCTCGTCGGGTTTAACAGCGTCTTTAATAGCTTTAATTTCTGTCATCATCAGTTCATCGATAGCAAGCCGCCCTGCAGTATCGATAATAACTACATCGCAGTTGTTCTGCTTTGCGTATTGAATGGATGCCTTGGCAATCTCAACAGGCTTTTTACTTTCGGGTTCAGCATAAACTGGGATTTCAATTTGCGCAGCGATAACTTTCAGCTGCTCAATTGCAGCTGGGCGGTAAATATCGCAGGCAACAAGCAGCGGGCGGCGGCCTTTTTTTGCTTTAAGCATGTTGGCAAGTTTCCCTGAAAAAGTAGTTTTCCCTGATCCCTGTAATCCCGACATTAATATAATAGATGGTTTTGAGGCTAGGCGTATTTCGGAAGCTTCGGTTCCCATAAGGGCAGTAAGCTCTTCATGGACAATTTTAATCATCATCTGCCCTGGCTTCACTGCTTTCAGCACATTCTGCCCCATGGCTTTATCCTTGACATCCTCCGTAAACTGTTTTGCAGTTTTATAGTTTACGTCAGCATCGAGTAAAGCACGCCTAATATCTTTAAGCGTTTCGGCGACGTTTACTTCAGTAATTTTACCTTCACCTTTTAATAACTTAAATGATCGCTCCAGCCGATCGGTCAAATTGTCGAACATCGTTTTTTATTTTTAGTCCAGCAAAATTATAAAAAAACTTCATCCCTAGGAAACGATTTCAACAAAGGCATCTTAATCAAAACTAAAAATTTGAATTTTTATCTGAAATTATATTTGTAATTTTGTATAAATTAATTTTTGATTGAAGAAGCATAGAGTTTTTAAGCTTATTATATGGACAGTAGTAGTAATTCTTCTGCTTGTCCTTGTTCCTGCATCGGTACTAATAACAAACATAGTTAAAGATTACAAACCTGACGATAAAACCATGATCGAAGAAAACCCGAGCTTCGATACCATTCATATCGATTCAGTTTCGTCATTTAATTTGATGAGCTGGAATATTGGATATTGTGGCTTAAGCAATGAGATGGACTTTTTTTATGACGGTGGCACAAAAGTAAGGCCTTCAAAAGAAAAAGTTTTTGAAAATTATATCGAAATACAGGATTTTCTTCAGAACGACAGCATTACCGATTTTTTTCTCCTGCAGGAGGTCGATAATAAGTCGAAGCGTAGTTATAAAATGAAGGAATACGATAATTTATGGGGGCTGAAATTGCTGGATGGCTATAGTGCATATTACGCAATTAACTATAAAGTTTGGTTTGTGCCACTGCCTATAACAAATCCTATGGGAAAAGTTGAGAGTGGTTTGGTTTCTATTACGCGTTTTAAACCCAAGTCGGTTATCAGAATTTCTTACCCCAGCCTCGAAAAATTTCCCATGAAGTATTTTATGCTTGACAGATGCATTATGGTAATTCGTTGCCAATTAAGTAATGGGAAAGACCTGACAATAATAAACACACACAATTCAGCATTCGACGATGGATCGCAACGAAAACTTGAGATGAATATGCTGAAAAAATACCTATTGCAGGAATTTGAGGCAGGGAATTACGTAATAGCCGGAGGCGACTGGAATCAGGTGCCACCCGGTTTTAAACCTGATTTTAAAAAAGACAGCTTTGATCCAGGGTATTCGATAGGGGCCCCTGATAACTTTCTGCCGGATGGTTGGACTTGGGCATTCGACAATCGAGTTCCAACTAACCGTAAAGTAGACAAAGCATATTCAAGGGGTACTACCGGTACAACAGTTATTGATTACTTCATTGTTTCCCCGAACTTAAAAGTTGACAGCATTGCCAACCTTGATATGGAATTTCGTCATTCCGATCATAACCCTGTAACGCTCACTGTTAGTTTTCGCTAAAACAATAATAGCCTACCTGAGGACTAATTATTGGGGTAATAAAAGCAATTTAATGTGTCGAGGTGTTTGGAATCAGAATACAGGAGACAGAATGCAGAATACAGAAGGGGCGATTGCCAATTGTAAAGCATTCATCTCTATTTGGATTTTCCATCCTTTATCGTATCATAAGATTTCCATCCCACAACGAAAAGCACCTTCTGTATTCTGCATTCTGTATTCCCCAAAGTAACAATATGTCATTGGTAATAAGCTACTATTGTTGCGATATGTCAAACCAAATCAGTATGAGGTCTCAATCTCAATCCATTGCCCTTTTGTTCTTGCATAAATTGTGTTGTCGTACATAGCAGCTACCTGAACAGGGGGCATGTAGAATTTACCGGCATAGCTGGCATTGAGCATTACCTTAAACGTTTTCACACTTCTGTAGTTGATATCGAAGTAGGTATAGATTCTGTCGTCGCGGATATCCTGATAGCTAGCGTATGATTGACTTCCCAAATCGGTGTCGAACATCCTAGAATTTATTATTTCCCAGCCTGAGGGGAATAATTGCGAAAGCGCCAGGTTTTCGTATTTGGTTGGGTTGCCTTCAGGTTGTATTTGGACGGTTGCAATAAAATCGGTCCCTTGTATTATCTTTGCAGGGTCTAATGGAGTGCCGTCAAGGGTTGTATAATCAATTTTCATATTGATTTTAGAATTGGCAGCAGTTTCGTTACCGTATTGCGGAATCCCTTCAAATACCAGTCTGTAATATACCATCGAACTGCCATTATTCTTGAGAGAAAAACTATTTGCTGCTGTTTCATGAATTGGTAACTGCATTTTGTACACAGGTTTATCGCAATTAACCGGTGTCGATTTGCCATTAAAAGCAATTTTACACGCTATTTTTCCTGTAGGCTTAACATAGGCAACATACTTCGACATTGCCAGTAAAGAATACGCTGTGGTTTGCGTACTGTACCATGTATCCTTGCTTATTTGTTCTGAAATATCAAGTAGCAGCTCAAAAGCTTTCTGCTTTTCACCCAAAAGAACGAGGGTTTCTAGTATCATTGCCTTGTCGCGCAATGCGGATCCAAAGTTTCCACCCATTTCGTAATAATCGCTTACATTGGTATCGGCACCTTTAATTAATTGCAAGGCCACATCTTTTTTGCCACATAGCTGGTATGCAGCTGCAAGGCGCCATTTCGATTCTTTTCTGAGGTTTTTATTTTGCAAGAGCCTGTTCATAGCTCCTTTGTCGGGGTTGCCTGCCAGTGCTAATGTATATAAGCGATACGCCTGATCAAGCTGGGAACTATATCCCTCATCAACCCAACCCGATGCCTTTGCTTTCTGGTACGACAGCCATTTTTTCTTAACTTGAGAAGGAACCTGATAGCCCAGAGCCTCGGCTTCGAGCATGAATTGACCCGCATAACTGGTGCCCCAGGAGCTAACTTCGGAATATGCACTCGGCCAGTAATTAAATCCGCCTGACCCCGACTGGTAAAGAGCTAGAGAATTCAAAGCCTGATTGATATACTGCTGAATTTTTTCTTTTTGCTTGGCATCAAGATTTATAAGATAGGAGAGATACAACTGTGGAAATGCTGCAGAAACAGTTTGCTCAATACAGCC
>ENA-UOWO01004116-UOWO01004116.1-activated-sludge-metagenome-genome-assembly--contig:-NODE-4116-length-16270-cov-7.969719_pt1 | contig 16270 bp, 12 predicted proteins | sample MGYA00238148_ERZ761564 | MGnify/ENA primary metagenome ERZ761564 (study PRJEB28885, sample SAMN05720194) | activated sludge metagenome | isolation source: Anaerobic digester | place: USA...
GGTTCTTGAAAGCATTCAGGAAAGGGAGTCTTTCGGTTCAACGGGCATAGGTCACGGAGTTGCCATCCCTCACGGAAGAATACCCGGCTGCAGGGAAGTTGTTATCCATGTTCTCACGCTCAGCGGAAAAATTCCATACGGCAGCATAGATGGCGAGGGGGTAAGTCTGGTTTTCATGCTTGCTGTCCCGGAAGGCAACAATCTGCTTTATCTTAAGCTTCTGAGCAGGATCTCAATAATATGTAACGACAGCAGCATAAGAGACATGCTGATCAATGCAAAAAGCCAGGAAGAAATGATACGGATCATCAAGGAGGTGCCCTGATGCCTACATCCGGTTCGCTCAATCTTTTCGAGCTCCTTAACAGTCCGGAGCTTGAACTTTCACTTGAAAACATGAATGAAGAGAAGTTGCGCAAAATTGAAGTGCACGACAACAGGGTTCAGGTTGTGGGGCTTTCAATAGCGGGGTTTGTAGATCACCTTTACAAAGACAGGATACAACTGTTCGGAAAGAGTGAAATGGATTATCTGGATCATCTCAAACCGAAAGACCGTTTAAAAATGTCTGACACTTTTCTTAAGGAAAGACCGATACTTGTAATATTCACTCATCCTATCAAGCCGCCTGATTATTTCAGTCATGCCGCTTTGAAGTATAAAGTCCCCCTCATGTCAACATCTATGACATCAAGTGTCTTTGTTGATTACATCAGGGGATTTCTTGCAGCAAAGCTTTCTGTCTATACCACTTTACATGCCCAGCTTATTGATGTTCTCGGTGTCGGGATGCTCATAATGGGAGAGAGCGGAGTCGGAAAAAGTGAAACGAGTCTCGATCTTGTCATGAGAGGGCACAAACTGATAGCAGATGATGTCGTTGAAATAAAGCATATTCCGCCTGACCGGCTTCTGGGCGGCTGCAACGAAATGATGAAAAGTCTTATCGAAATAAGAGGCATCGGCATTGTCGATCTTCAGCAGATGTTCGGCATAACCTCTGTCGCCGCTGAAAAAGAGATCGACTGCATAGTGCGGTTGGCACTCTGGGATGAAAAACACCACTTTGAGTACGAAAGGGTTGGAAGCACTGCAAATTATTACGAAATACTCGGGGTGAAAAAGCCGTACTATGTTATTCCGGTAAGGAACGGGTCCAATCTGAGTTCGATAATGGAAGCGACTGCAAGAGATTATCTGCTCAAGAAAATGGGTATTAATGCTGCGGAGCAGTTTGAAAATAAACTTTCCGAAAAACTTAAGAAAATCGGAGGAAACTGATGTATTCTTTTATTTTTATCACTCATGGCGACCTGGGCAGGACAATGCTTGACATCGCTTCACGGATAATGGACGAGGATGTTTCTGAGGGTTGCCGGCTTTTTACCATAGACTTTGCGATGGTGACTGAACTGGAAGAGATCAAGAACAACATAAAGGCCGCTGCTGAAAAATTCATTGCGGAGGGGCGGAAAGTCATTATTTTTGTTGATCTTTTCGGAGGAAGTCCTTCAAATATCGCTTTCACCATCGCCAAAAACGAGAATGTTGATGTTCTCAGCGGAGTAAATCTTTCGATGGTGATGTATGCAATAGAGCACAGAAACAGCGGGAAAACGCTTCCTGTCATGGTAGAGGGGATAATGAAGAGCGGTCTGCAGAACATTACAAGTGCAAAAAAACTTCTTGAATCAAGGGAAAAGAAATGAAAGATATTGAACTTAAGATAACGAACAAACTCGGAATGCATGCCAGAGCGGCGAGCATGTTTGTGAAAACTGCTGAAAAATATAAATGCAGAGTCGAGATGGAAAAGGACGGTGTGAGGGTCAATGCAAAAAGCATTATGGGAATTCTTATGCTGGCGGCTCCTGTCGGAAGTGTTATCCGGCTCATTACTGAAGGCGAAAAAGAGGAAGAGTGTCTGAAGGAGCTGGCAGACCTTATTGTGAATAAATTCGGTGAAGGGGAGTGATTTGAGAGAACGGGTGCTTCTCAAAGGGGAAAAAATATCAAGCGGTATCGGTATAGGCAGACTTTTTTTCATTGACAGAAAGTTTGTTTCAATTCCTCACATTTCTCTTGCAGGCGGTAAAGAAGCGGTTCTTAACGAAATTGAAAGGTTCAAAAAAGCTGTTTCAAGCTCGGAACACGAACTAGCAAAGATAATATCTGATAAAAAGACCCCCGGTCAGACAAGATCAATTCTTGAAGTTCACAGGATGATGCTTACAGATCCGACAGTTTCGGAACTTGTCCTTAAGACTGTGACTGAAAAGAAGATAAATGCCGAGTGGGCGGTGCTTGATGTTTTCAGCGGGCTTGTTGAAATGCTTGACCGGAGCAGTTCAGGTTACTATATCAAAGCAAAGATAGTTGACCTTGAAGTGATAAGAGACAAACTGATATCACAGTTGACAGGAGGCGTTTCACCTACTGTTCTTGAGATGCCGGAAGAAGATCTTGTTATCTGTTCGCACTCTCTGACAGTAAGCGAACTCAACTATTTTTCTCAATTTCCAAATGTTAAAGGGATAGTTCTTGAATCACCGGGAGGTGTCAGCCATCTTACAGTAGTTCTCCGGGCACTTGAGATCCCTGCCGTCATGGGAGTCCCTTCGCTTATATCAAGCATAGATTACGGTGACATTGTTATTGTTGACGGAGTTAACGGGGAAGTTGTTCTGAGACCTGACAGAAGTGAGATCAAAGATGCAATAAGGAAAAACAAAAGGTTTGAAAAATATTTTGCCAGATTTCTTGAAAATGTTGAAACACCCTCTGTTTCAAAGGATGGCCGCATACTCAAAATCGGCGGCAACATTGATCAGCCGGGTGAGGTTCCGTTCGTAAAGAAATACGGAGGCGAGTTCATCGGACTTTTCAGGACTGAACTCATGTTCCCTGAAAAACAGGTTGTCCCGAGTGAAGAGAGACATTATGAGATATATTCGCAGGTACTTCATTTTGCAAACCCGCTGAGAGCGACCATAAGGATATTCGATTTCGGAGAGGATAAGGAAGGAGCCATAGTTCACAAGGGATTTATGGGGATGCGCGGCATCCGGCTCTGTAAAAGAAGACCCGATGTGTTCATTCCGCAGATAAGGGGACTTATCAGGGCGGCGGAACAGGGCAATCTCAACATTCTTCTCCCTTTTGTAAGCAATGTGCATGAAGTTGATGATTTTAAGGAGCTTCTGTTCAAGGAGGCGGCAAAGATGGGGCTTAGCCGCAATCTTGACAATGTCGAGCTCGGTGCGATGATAGAAGTCCCTTCAGCGATATTCATTGCCGAACAGATCGCAAAAGAGGTCAGCTTTTTCAGTGTCGGAACTAATGATCTCATTCAGTATCTTATGGCTGTCGAAAGGAAAGATCAGTATTCATCAGATTATTTTTCCCATTTTCATCCTTCAGTCATCAGGGTTCTTTTCAATCTTGCCCATATTGCAAAAGAGCAGGGGAAAGAGATCTCGATATGCGGTGAAATGGCCGCTGACAGATATTTTCCGTTAGTATTTCTTGCGATGGGGATATCGTCTCTTAGCATGAGCCCTATCTCAATTCCGATAGTAAAGAAGATCATTAAGTGCGGCTATGTAAAAGAAGGCGATATGATGCTGAAAAAAATGCTTGTAGCAAAAAAGAACAGTCAAATAATTAAAATTATGAGAGATTTTATGGTTGACAGATATCCACACATATTTACCGAAACATGGAACAACAATTAAAAAGGAGGCAGAAATGACATTCAAATCGATTTCCAGTTTTATTGAAATGGCAAAAGCCGGTGAAAAAAGGAAAATTGCTGTTGCGGCCGCGGAAGATGAGCCAGTCCTTATGGCTGTGAAGAACGCCATTGCCGAAGGGATCGTTGAGCCGATCCTTGTCGGAGACGAAAAACAGATCAGAGAGATTTCGGCAAAAATAGATTTTTCTCTTGACGGAATAGAGATAATCAACGAATTAAAGCCCGCTAATGCATGCAGGAAAGCGGTGGCGCTTATAAAAGAAAAGAAGGCGGGGATACTTATGAAAGGTCTTGTAGGCACTGCGGATCTTCTGAAGGCGGTACTTGACAAGGAGAACGGTCTCAGAAAAGGATCGGTGATAAGTCATATCGCATTTTTTGAAAGCCCTTATTACCACAAGGTTTTCATTGTTACAGATGCGGCAATGAATGTGGCTCCGGAATTTAAGGAAAAGGTTGCAATTGTAGAAAATGCAGTAGATGCCTGCCACCGTCTCGGACTTGAAAAACCGAAAGTTGCAGTAATAGGCGCAGTAGAGGTTATAAATGAGAAAATGGAAGCAACCGTACATGCCGGAATGCTTACAATGATGAACAAAAGGGGTCAGATAAAAGGTTGCATAATCGACGGTCCTTTCGCTCTTGATAATGCAGTTTCAAAAGAAGCGTGTCATCACAAAAAGATAGAAACAGAAGTGGGCGGTGATGCCGATATTCTCATGTGTCCCGATATCGAAGCGGCGAATGTTCTCTATAAATCTCTTAATTTCCTTGGCGGAGCTGAATCGGCAGCGGTCATTATGGGAGCCAGCGTTCCGATAGTTCTTACAAGCAGAGCCGATAGCGAAAAGAGCAAACTTAATTCGATCGCGCTTGCCGCGGCAATGAAATAGGGAGGTTGTAATGAAAATACTTGCAATAAACCCGGGATCAACCTCAACAAAAATAGCAGTTTTTGAAGATACGAAAGAGATTATGACACAGAACATAAAGCACACAACTGAAGAGCTGAAGGATTTTTCCCATATTTTTGAGCAGTTCGATTTCAGAAAGAGTGTCATAATAGATGAGCTGTGCAAAAAAGGATTTGATCTCAAGTCATTTGATGCAGTAGTAGGTAGAGGAGGTCTTTTGAAACCGCTTCCCGGAGGTGTTTATAAAGTCAATCAGAAAATGATCGATGAACTCAGAGAAGCAAAAATGGGCGACCATGCTTCAAATCTCGGTGCACCGATAGCAATGGAAATAGCAAAGGCGGCTGGAGAGCAGACCTGTGCATATATTGTTGACCCGGTAGTTGTTGATGAAATGGAAGATATCGCCCGTATTTCAGGGATGCCCGAAATATCAAGGATAAGCATTTTTCACGCATTGAACCAGAAAGCTGTCGGAAGAAAATATGCAAGAGAAAAAAATAAGAAATATGAAGAACTTAATCTAATAATTGCACATCTTGGCGGAGGTGTTTCGGTCGGTGCACACAAAAAAGGTAAAGTTGTGGATGTAAACAATGCTCTGAACGGTGAAGGGCCTTTTTCACCTGAAAGAAGCGGCGGAATTCCTTCAGGACAGCTTACAAAACTCTGTTTCTCAGGAAAGTTCACCTCAGCAGAAATTCACAAAAAGATAAAAGGCGAAGGCGGGCTTGTAGCATATCTTGGAACGAACAATGCCTACGAAGTCGAGAAAAAGGTGGCTGCAGGTGATAAGCACGCTGAACTCATTTACCGTGCGATGGCATATCAGATCTCAAAGGAGATAGGGCTCCTTGCAACGGTTCTGAAGGGTGAAGTCGATGCAATAATCCTGACCGGCGGCGTTGCATATGACAAGGGATTTGTTGCATGGATAAAGGAGCATGTAAGTTTCATCGCTGAAGTTGTTGTATATCCGGGTGAAGATGAAATGACAGCGCTTGCGGAAGGTTGCTATTACGGCATAAAAGGAGAAATAACTGTTAGAGATTATGAATAGGTCTTGTTTACTATTCTTTTTTATACTGGCTGTTATAAGCGGATGCAGTGATACCGTTATAAAAAAGGATCTTCTCAAACCCGGTTTTTATGAATTGTGCTACAGTTTCCCCAAACTGCCTGAAAATACAAACGAAAATGACATAAGAACAGCTTCTGAAGCATACGAGGAACATTTAACCGGCAACGGGATAACGGTTCTCAAAAGAAGGTATGCGGCTGATTCTGTCTGCTACTTTACAGATTCCATCAAAGATCTTTCTCTTCCCCGCGTAGAGCTTGAGAACAATATTTCACAGTATCTCCTCACGGCCTATTTCAATAGTGAGCATAGTTCACTTTACGGAGTTTTCCAGGGGAAGAGGAGATCGGAAAAGATCACCGACAACATACCGTTTTTAAGAAAACTTCCGATATATATTGAAAAACAGGAAGGTCTTGTAATATCAGGGACTAACAGGAAAATGCTTTTTGTGGCGAGGTATCTTGATGTTCTTGAGATAGAGAATGAATTCGGCTTCAATGACAAAGGGAGAATGGTCATCAGTGTCAGATCTGACGAATCAGAGAGGTGGAAGATGATACCGTTCCTTTTCGATCTTCTCAATCTCGATGAATTTGTATCACTTCTTCCGGGTGATTATGCGGTTCTGAACGAATGCAGAGAGGAAAAAGTCTCTCTGAAGCTCAGCATACCGGCATGGGCGGTTTATTCTGTGCCTGTTGCAAAAGACAAAGGTGTCGTAAATGAAGATGCCCTGGTCTTTTCTGTCAGCTCGATGTCGCTTCCATTTGATGAAGAGACGCTGCTGAAGTATTTTTATTCACTTTCAAAGAGCTATCTTCTTCCTCCTTCGAGCGGACTTTACTACTCACCTAACTTTAAAGGTTCAAATGTGAGTCCGACAGTTCTTCTTTTTTCATCGGAACTTGCCATATCGGGGGAATACATTATTTCTCCCGAGATGATATATATGTGGGTCTCTTCCGTAAAAACCCAGCTTGAACAGTTCCCTGATTCTTTCTATGCGAATCTTCTTGCACTTAAAATTGCAAGAAAGCTTTATACAGGTACTCCTTCTTTTCTGGGCGGATCTGAGCTTGTGAACAAAACTACGGCAGTCCCTTTTGAAAATATTGCAAAGATGCTTTTTCACACAGGAAATGTGACTGTTTTCGGCTCCATCAGCAGCTCGCTATACCTTTATAACGGAGACATTATAAGCGAGTTCTCCAATTTGATAGAAATGCAGAAGGTCGCAAGAGTGAAAGCCCTTTTCGGTTCACCCGAAAACAGCGACCGCTCCATAATCTCATTTGTCGTAAGATCGGCAAATGCGGAAGTGCTTACCGGCAGGATAGGGGATGATCTGAAAAAAGAGGGATTTGATCCGACACATCTTCTGTTTGAGCAGGTCTCATTGAATGATGCATGGGGATCGGTTTCTGTTTCTGTTGATAAAAAAAGTGAAAAGAAGATCCTTGACCTGTATGAAAAAAAGTTTAAATTATTAAACAACACAATGTCAATCGGAGTTTACCGTGTCGCAAAAGAAGAATGATGCTGTTAAAAAAAAGAAAAAGGGCTCCGGTGAAGGATCAAGCGAAAAAAAACTGATCATTATTGAAATATCTGCCGCGTTTGTCTTTCTTTCTGCCATATTCCTGTGGTTTTCTCTGGCCAATTTTTCGGCAAAGTCGGTTAGGAGCGGGTTCTTTACAGGCACCCTGGGGTATGATGCCGCACACTCGCTGATAAATTTATTCGGAATAGTTTCGTTTTACATCCCTTTACTTCTTGCTCTTACAATACTCTGTTTCATAAAGAGAGGGTTTATAAGGCATGTGATACTTAACTACTTGAATTTTTTTGTTCTTCTCCCTTTGTTCTGGATGATATCCGGTTATTTCCGCTTTTACGGGATTAAAAATGAAAATTTTCTCGGGAAGCTCATATATGAAAACATTTTCCATTTATATCTGGGTAAAACAGGTTTTATCCTTCTGACAACATGCTGGATGATAATTTTTTCAATATTTTCATTCAATGTAAGCTATTTTTTCATTTTCAGAAAGATGGTGTGGTTCTGGAGCAGGTTCTTTGAAAAAGTTAAAGAGACAAAACTGATAGATAGAGATGATCCGGGGCAAGATGATATTGATGAAAATGACGGCGTTGAAGAAGAACTGACAGAAAATTCAGATGACAGAAAAGAGTTCAGTTTTGAGCCGCCGCCGGTTCCGGAAAAGATTGAAGAAAAGATTGAAAAAGTTGTTGAAGAAAAGAAGATCACTAAAAGGAAAGATGATATTTCGGTCAGCATCGCAGAGCAGGACGGTACAGGACTTGAAAGAAAAACTGTAAGATCGCATCCTGATTATTCCGGCTATAAATTCCCGCCGCTTGATCTTTTGAAAGGCGAAGAAAAAGTAAAAGCTGAAAATGACAGAGAGAAGAAGGTCAGGGAAAGAGCACTGCTTCTTGAAAGGAAGCTTCTTGAACACAGACTTAAGGTTGCAGTTCAGGGAGCAACAGTAGGACCTGTTGTTACAATGTATGAAGTGGAGCTGGGTGAAGGTGTGAGAGTGAACCAGGTAATGGCAATGGAGACTGATCTCGGTGTCGCTGTCGGAGGGCGAAAGATAAGGGTGGTTTCAAGTCTTCCGGGAAAACCGTACATCGGCATAGAAGTTCCCAATGATGACCGGCTGATGATCCGGCTCAAAACTATCTTAAGAAGCGATATGTTCGTTAAACAGAGCAAAACAGGGCTTCCTATCGCTCTTGGTCAGGATGTATCAGGCAAGCCGTTCGCCGCAAATCTGGTAAAAATGCCCCATCTTCTTGTTGCAGGTACGACAGGGAGCGGAAAGTCGGTCGGTATCAACACATTTATTGTTTCTCTGCTTTTCAGTTTAAAGCCGGATGAAGTTAAGTTCATCATGGTCGATCCTAAAGGTAATGAGTTCAATATTTATGAAGGAATTCCGCATCTCCTTCTTCCTGTGGTCGTAGACAGCAAAAAGGCGGCAAAGGCGCTTCAATGGGCGGTAAATGAAATGGAAGAGAGATTCCACCGTCTTGCAGAGAATATGGTGCGTGACATCGAGGCATACAATGAAAAGGTTGACAACATAAACAAAAATCTTGCCAATGTTGAGCACCACATGAAAAAGATGCCCTACATTGTCGTTGTAATTGACGAGTTCGCTGATCTGATGATGGTTGCGGGAAAGGATGTGGAGATCGCTGTTTCAAGAATAGCACAGAAGGCGAGGGCTGTCGGAATACATCTTATTATAGCGACACAGAGACCGACAAGGGATGTTGTAACTGGGCTTATCAAAGGAAATCTGCCGGTAAGAATTGCTTTCAGAGTTGCTTCAGCCCTTGATTCAAGGACAATACTTGATTCCAATGGTGCAGAAATGCTGCTTGGTAACGGTGATATGCTTTACATTCCACCGGGATCATCAGAAGCTGAAAGAGTTCACGGTGCTTTTGTCGGTACAGATGAAATAAAAAAGATAGTTAAATTCATTAAGGATCAGGTCGGTGATGATGTTGCGACGGATGATTCGATATTAGGTTCTTCGCCGATCGATTTTCTTGAAGATGAAGGTGAAGGCGGATATGGAGGCGAGAACGAAAAGGATCCGATGTACGATGAAATACTCGCCTATGTTCTTTCTACCGGAAAGTGCAGTGCAAGCATGCTTCAGAGAAAGTTCAAAATAGGGTATAACAGAGCCGCAAGGGCTGTTGAAGTGCTTGAGGCGCAAGGGATAGTTTCTCCGGCTGACGGAGCCAAACCCAGAACGGTTATAAACCCGAAAGAGGGCTGATCAGCCCTTTCTTAAATGATGTTTCCTTAAGAATGAGTCAACTGCTGAATACATGCAGGGTATGAGGACAAGTGTTACAAGTGTTGAAAATGTGAGTCCGAAAACGACTGCGACGCCCATCGGGTTGTATGTTTCGTGTCCTTCTCCGCTCATCATCGCAAGCGGTACCATACCGCAGATGGTCGTTGTGGCTGTCATGAGGATCGGTCTGAGCCTTCTTTCACCTGAATAGATCAGAGCTTCATCCATGGTGAAGTTATGTTTCACCTTCATGGTGTTCGTATAGTCGATAAGAACTATCGCATTGTTGACGACAATTCCGACAAGTATGATCATACCCAGGAATGCCGGAACTGAAAGTGCATGCCCCGTCAGCAGAAGTCCCATCAGGACACCGCTTATTGCAAACGGGATGGAGAAAATGATAATGAACGGGTCGACAAAAGATTCAAACTGCGCCGCCATGACAAGATAGACAAGCACGATACCGAGAAGAAGCATGAGGACGAGGTCGCCGGTAGTCTCTTTCTGGCTCTGTATGTTTCCGCCGTATATTATTTCTACATCCGGAGGAATGTTTGAATTTTTAATTGCCTTTTCAACTTCGACTGCGATCTTGCCTATGGCTATATTGTCTTCAAGTCTTGCTCCGATCGTGACGATCCTTTCGCGGTTCTGTCTGTTGACCGAAAGAGATGTCAGTCCCTCCTTGACCTCTGCGACATCCTTCAGTTTTACAGTCGTTCCCATCAGAGTCTTTATTTCGAGTTCTTTAAGCTGTTCAATGTTTGTTCTGTCGGCTTTTTTATATTTGACCATTATTTCGAACTCGTCACCGTCCTTTCTGTAGACAGATGCTGTGTTCCCGTAAAATGCATTTCTTACCGCCGTTCCTATCATCGATGTTTTCAGGCCTACCTGACTTGCCCTTATGCGGTCTATCTTGACCTCGATCTGAGGTTTGAGACTGTCAGAATCATTTGAAATGTCCTTAAGCCCGGGGATCTTTTCAAGTTCTTTCTGAAGTCTCAGTGCGGCTTCATTTATTTTTGTGAAATCTTTGTGAGCGAGTTTAACTGTGACAGGTTTTTCACCGCCACTCATAAGGTTGCTCATTCCGCTTGATGTCTGCATATCCATTTTCTCAATGCCGGGCACTTCTTTTACTATTCTTGCACGGATCTTGTTTACGAACACCTTTACATTCTCTTTCCTGTAATCCTGTGAAACAAGCCTTGCTCCCACAGTCGCAGTGTTCGTATCATCAACTTTCTGTGAAAAACCGGAATAGTCAGGACCTCCTCTCATAAATGTCTTAAGAAGATATTTCTGAGGGATCTCCTCTTTCATTATCCTTTCTATGTGCTGTGCTGTAGCAAGAGTCGTTTCTATTTTTGTACCGAGAGGCATTTCAAACGCTATCTGTATCATACCTTCATCACCCTCAGGCATGAAATCTATGCCGATAATAGGGATGAAAACAAGGGAAACAATAAAAATGATCCCAGCGGCAAGAACTGTTTTTTTCCTGTGTTTGAGGGTGGATACTATTACTTTGGTGTATAATTTTTCTGTATAAGTAAGAAATTTTTCTCCGGCCCTGAAAAACCAGTTGTCATAATTGGTGTTCGTCTCTCTTGTCAGGATCTTTGCGCTTACCATGGGTGTAAGGAGCATAGCGGCAAGAAGAGAAGCGGTCAAAGTAAGGATTATGACACCGGCAAGCTGTCCGAAAAGGATTCCTATAAGACCTCCGACAAAGAAGAGCGGAGCAAAAATTCCGATCGTTGTAAGGGTCGATGCAAGTATGGCTCCGCCGACCTCTGAAGTTCCGTCGATCGCAGCGTCAATCTTGTTTTTACCATCGTCCAGATGGCGCATAATGTTATCAAGTGCGACAATTGAGTTGTCGACGACCATTCCTATAGCAAGGGAAAGCGACATCAGCGACACCATGTTCAGAGTGAACCCGAATCCGTACAGGAACGCAAAAGCGATGATCATGGAAGCCGGGATGGAAAGAAGTACGATAAGACTCGACTTAACCCTGCGCAGGAAGAATATGACGACAAGAATGACAAAGAAACACGCTGTCAGGACAGAGGATGCAAGGCTTGAGATCGTTTTCTTGATGAAATCTGAAGTATCAAGGAGTATGTCTATCTTAAATCCGTCCGGAAGTCTGGGTTTTATCTCTTCAAGTTTTGCTGTGACCGCATCAGCTATTTCGACAGTATTCGCGCCTGACTGTTTCTGCACCATCATGAAAACCATATATTCGCCGTCTTTCAGACCGAACTGTCTTGTATCTTCGGCGCCCCAGAAAACCCTTGCTACATCTTTGATCTTAATGAGTCCTGACGGGGTGCTTGCAACGATCGTCTCGTTGATCTCATCTATGTTCTTATACTCTCCGGGAACCCTTATGGTATAGTCCAGAGACCCTATCTCTATGTTGCCTGCAGGAAGCGAAAGGTTCTCTGCCTGTACGGTGCTCACAAGGTCTGATATGGTCAGATTATATGCGGAAAGTCTCTGTTTCTCAGCGGAAATAATGATCTTCTTTTCCATTCTGTTGAATGTTATTACAGATCCGACACCGGGGATCCTTTTTATCGGATCAGTAAGTGCGTCTTCAATTTCTTCCGTTTTAAATCTGATATTTTCTTTTTTTGAAGTTACCGAAAGGAACATTATCGGCATCATGCTGAAATCGAACTTGAAGATCAATGGTTCCTCAACATCATCAGGCAGATATGATCTTGACATGTTAAGAAGATCTCTTACCTTGTTTGTGGCTTCGCTCAGATCGGTTCCGTAGTCAAATTCACATGTGACTGTGGAAACATTCTCCATTGAACGGCTGTAAATGTTTTTCATCCCTGCAGTTGAAGAAAGAGCCGATTCGATGACTTTTGAAACCTTCTCTTCAACCTCTTCCGATCCGGCACCTTTGTATATAGTTATTACCGAAATGGCAGGGATCTCCATGTCGGGCATGAGATCGATGGGCAGTTCCTTAAGTGAGTAGAGACCGAAAAGACCCATTATGATGAAGATAATGGATACAAATACCGGTCTGCTTACTGCAAATTTCGGGAAGTTCATTTTTTCACCTCACTTTCCGCAGTTGCATTGTCTGAAATGACATTGACCTTCTGGCCTTCCTCGAGCCTTCTTCCTCCGCCGACGACTACATCTTCGCTGCCGTCAAGACCTTTTTCAATTATTGAATAACCTTCGACCGATCCGCCGATGAACACTTCTTTTGTGAAGACCCTGTCAGCTTCGTTCTTTGCATAGATTATACCGGCTTCATTATCTCTTGTGAAAACGGCATTTCTCGGCACGACCAGATATTCATGTTCGGGAAGGGTGAACCTGACTCTTACTGTCATTCCTGACTTGAAAACATTTCCCGGATTGTCAATGAGCATTTCAACCTTTATGCTTTTGGTCATGGTGTCAACTTTACTGTTTATGAGATTGACTCTGGCAGTCACTTCTTTTTCGGGAAAAGCATCGAATATCACTTTTGCAGTAGTGTTCTTATCTATTCCGCCTATCTCAAGTTCGCTTATGAAAATTTCGATCTTGAGCTTGTCGGTCTGAACGATCTCAAACATGGGTCTCGGGTTGGCTGGTGATGCCATTTCGCCTATCTCACCGTTCCTTGATGCAATATATCCTGAAAAAGGTGCTATGATCGATGTATAGTTGAACTGTCTTGTATTGCCGTCAAGAGCGCTCTGAGCCATATTTTTCTGAGCCTTTGCCGCGGCAAGACCTGCCTCAGCCTGTTTATATCCTGATTCGACCTGTTCGAATTCGCTGTCAGAAACAGAACCATTCTGTTTAAGAGTTTTGAACCTTTCGTAATCTGCGCTTATTTTTGCAAATGCCGCTTCAGCCTGCATTACACCGGCTTCAGCCGCGCTGAGTTGAGCTTTTGATGCATTGACTGCGATCTCATAATCACTGCCGTCAAGCTGAGCAAGTGTTGATCCGGCATTAACAAAATCACCTTCTTTTACATTGAAGGATTTTATTGTAGCCGCAACTTTCGGGTTTATGTAGGCGGATTTAACAGCCATTGCAACAGAGGCCGTGTCAAAAGACCTGCTGAACTTTCTTTTTTCAGGTTTTGTAATCTTAACAGCCTGAGTCAGATTGGAACTGTCGGTGAGCTCATTTTTTGAACATGATACAAGCCCTGTTGTAAGTGTCAGAACTATCACAGCAGCGGCGGAAACAAGTTTAGCTTTCATTTATCATTCTCCATATTGAAGATTGCTCTTTTAAGGTTGTTAAGTCCTCCAATGAGGAATTTGAATATGTCAGTATTGTCAATATTGTCGATTCTCCACGGAAAATCGGAGATGAGTGAATATGAGGCGAGTGCTTTGGACTGTTTGGTTATGTTGCACGACATCGTAACAAAGGAGTGCATGAAACCGACGAACATCAGCGTTATTTTCTTTGTTCTTTCGTCATCCGGACTTTCACCGATGTATTCTGCGATCACGCTGTTAAGCCAGTTAAGTTCGCTATCACGGTGGTCCATGATCTTTTTTGCGATGTCAGGCGAATTGAACATGTATTTCTGTATCTCAAGAAAAACCTCTGTTGATATTTCCATCAGAGGTTTAAACTCTTCATACCCGCCGAAAAACACTTTGAACTGAAAATCGCAGTAGATAAAAAGGATGTCTTTCGGTGATTTGGCTTTTTCAATGAGAGGAACGAGTTTTTCCTGTATCTTTTTATTGAAATGTTCAAATCCCTCAATTAGAAGAACTTCTTTTGATTCAAAGTAATAATAAAGTGCAGATTTTGTAAGCCCCGATTTTTCAGCGACATCGTTCAGTGTCACTCTGTTTATTCCGTGCTGCTGGATAAGCGACACGAAGTTCATGATGATCATTTCCTTTTTTTCTTCACTTGTTCTGGCCATTATTCACCTCCTGAAACGATCGTCTGATAGTCAACTCCGACAGTTATCGCAAGCCGGTTAAGCGCAACCAGATGCTCATACATTGAAGTAAGCAGTTTGAGCTTTGCCGATCTGAGCGATATTGATGCATCAAGCAGGTCGGTCTCGGTGGTCATTTTCTCACGGTACTTATCTTCCTCAATTCTTAAATTTTCAGTTGCTGAAGCGATCTCCCGTTTTGCAACTTCAATCGCCTGATATTTGGTTTCGACATCATTTTCAAGCTGAATGAGCTGAAGTCCGAGCATCTTTTTCGTGTTAATGTTGTCAAGATCGGTTTTCAGCCGCTCTTTTTTTGCCTTGTAGTATTCAAAACCGGCCTTACCCCAGTCAAAACCGACATTCCAGCTCAACGATCCGCCTATGAACATCGTCATTGCGGGCTGGAACTGAGAATCATCCCATGTCTTTTTAAAACCGCCTGCAATGGCGAGTGTAGGGATGAACGGCTGTGCGGACATCCACTCCATGTGCTTAGCTATCTTAGAGCTTTTTTCGATCATTTTCAGTTCGATCCTGTTGTTAATCATCATATTTTCAAGCTCTGATGCAGTTGATGAAAGTGCGGCTTCAACCGGCTTAACTGTTTTGAGAGTAAAAGAATCAACCGGCATGTTCATGAATATTGAAAGATTCTTCTTTATGAGATCAAGATTCCCTTCAACTATCTGAATTTGCTGGTCAAGTCGTGCTATTTCGATGTCTATTTTAAGAACCGCTCTTTTATCGCTTAAGCCCGCATTGACGAAATTTGATGCCTGATTGTAATATCTTTTAAGCTGTTCCTTAGTTTCGGAAAGAAGTTTATTAGATTCGGAAAGCATCTGATAATTGTAGAAAAGGGTCATGACTTCAAGTTTTATCTGTTCGATGGAAAGTTCCTTTTGAAGTTTTGAGATTTCAAACCCGATCTCTGCCGCCTTGTATCCGTTGAAAACACTCCAGAGCGGTGTTATCGGTTGGACGATCGTCATTCCTACAGTTCTGCTTTTATCAGGAATCGCACCAAATTCTACAACTCCCATCCCCATTGCAGTCAGGTCCATTGTAACCGGTTCAGGCTCAGGATCGAATTTCAGCCATTGATAACTTGCTTCAAGCTTTGCTGTGGGAAGGAATGAGAAAATTACCGCATTCTTCCCTGCTTTGGCGGCTTCAGCTCCAGCTTCAGCAGACTTGATTTTTTCGCTCTCTTTGACAGAATTTTCAATACATTCATCAAGTGACAGCTCACTTGAAAAAATAAAGAAAGGAACAAAAAATAAAAAAGAAATCAATAATTTGCGCATGACACAGAACCTCCAGCTTTCAAACATTTGAACAAAAAACAAAAAAAGTCAAAAAGTTTTATATTCAAAGATTCAAAAATGTCAAGAGGGAGAGAAAACTTTATTTTCAATTGTATCCAGTCACTTGATTAATTTTGGAATTTTTGATAATCTAATTTGTTAATTATTTGAATTTTTAGGGTTTTATGAAGATTACGATTCTTATTTTCACACTTTTTCTGATTTCATGTAATTCAAAAAGCCAGAACCATGATTCACAGGATGAGCAGGATTTGCATGATCTTGACAACACTCAGCCCGACATTGACACATCGGTTCCCGATCACGATAAAATTGATGCTGATGCAGATACTGATAATGATGCTGAGAGTTCAGACTCTGACACTGATTCAGTTGAATGTCTTGATCTTAAAAT
>ENA-UOWO01004117-UOWO01004117.1-activated-sludge-metagenome-genome-assembly--contig:-NODE-4117-length-16269-cov-12.559701_pt1 | contig 16269 bp, 14 predicted proteins | sample MGYA00238148_ERZ761564 | MGnify/ENA primary metagenome ERZ761564 (study PRJEB28885, sample SAMN05720194) | activated sludge metagenome | isolation source: Anaerobic digester | place: USA...
GAAGCAGAAGGCTGTTGTTGCTGAGCTTTGTTGTCAGCTTCGCGGATACCTTCCTTCAACTCGGATTCAATCGTTGATTTTGCAGCGTTGAACTCACGAATACCCTTACCAATGCCACGCATCAGTTCTGGAATTTTTCTACCACCAAACAAAAGCAGGATCGCAAAGAAAATCAGTAAGACTTCCGATCCGCCCAAAGCAAACAACATCATTGTTTTCATGACGATCTTTTTTATTGTTTAGGGCAACCACCAGTGGTTCCCCAAAGTTACTTTACTTGACGACTACATCAAGTCGCCCTTACATTAGACAGCCCGCAAGATACAAAGGTTTAAACAGCCGTGTCAGAAAAAATATGCCGAAACGGGCAGATTTTTGCCGTAGAGCGGGCATTTTTGCAGTTGTTTATTTTTTCAGACCAATTTCGCGCAAGCGTTCATCCAGATATTCCCCGGCGGTAATTGGTTCGTAATGCAGCGGGTTGTCTGCCGTTACACAGGAAGGCAAGCAGCTTAAATCCATGTCGCTAACCGGGTGCAAGAAGAATGGAATGGACAAGCGTGGTAAGTGCCAATCTTCACGCGGCGGATTGACTACACGGTGTGTGGTTGATTTGAGGTAGTTGTTCGTCAACCTTTGTAGCATGTCCCCTACATTGATCACGATCTCGTCTTCTTCGGGTACAACGGCCATCCATTGATTCTCCTTGTTCAACAATTCCAGGCCACCTGCCGAAGCGCCAACCAGTAAAGTGATGAGGTTGATGTCTTCGTGTTGTTCAGCCCGAATGGCCGAAGCAGGCTCCCGGGTGATGGGCGGATAAAAAATTGACCGCAGGATGCTGTTTCCGTAGGTAATTTTAGGGTCAAAATACATTTCTCCCAATCCCAGGTGAATGGAAATGGCCTTCAACAATTGCGCACCAGCACCCTCAAACGCACGGTATAGCTGAAATCCCAAGCTGGCATATTCTGGTTCCTCGACAACTTGTACATTGTCCGGGTATTTGGCCTTGAAGGGATGCCCAGCAGGTACTTCTTGTCCAATTTGAAAAAACTCTTTCAAATCAGCAACTTGTGATTGTTTGGCGTGTTCCTTTCCAAAGGAAGTGTACCCTCTTTGGCCAGCCATGCCCGCCACTTCGTACTTTTTCTTGATGTCGACGGGTAGGGCAAAAAACCGTTTGGAGGCGGCATAAAAGTCGTCAATTAATGCCTTTGGAATGCCGTGATTGATCACCCCAACAAAACCAATATTGTGAAAGGCATCGCCTAGCGCTTGTACAAATGCCATGCGTTCGGCAGCACTGCCACTTACAAATTTGGAAAGATCAACTAATGGAATTGCACGTTTCATGCTGATGGTGATTAAGAGGATATTATAATTTGGGTTTGTACCGTGCCCCTTTAAGGATGGCCTGGCTATCGGTCAAGCGTAGCAGGTCTTTCATCTGGGTATTGGGGTTTTGCTCCATGTACGCCTTGATGATTTGCCAACCCAGCCAATCACCAGTCCGTCCGGGAGCTTCCGCAGGCATTCCTGGGGAATTTGGGCTATATTCTACAAATTTGCGAATCTTTTGCCAATCGGTATTGTAAAGCAGGTTTTGTTGTAAAAAAAAGGCCCAGATGTTGTTTTCGTTTTCGCTTAGCCATTTCCATTGAGGGGCTGATACCTCCATTTTTGCGGTATCTGCAGCGTAGGGCAACAAATGGTCGAGCAGGTACATCCTTTTGCCGTTGTGGATCATGTAGTCCAACAAATTTTCACCCGGCGGGGCTTCACCAACCAGGTCGTTGACCAGAGGCAGTAATGTTTTTACGGCAAGGTGCTCTTTGTTAAAGCTCCGGGTCAGGTATTGTGAAAAGTTAGGATTGTCGGGGCTGTAGTTGAGGTATGGGTAGTTTTCTCCCAAAAAAAAGTCCAGGCCAATGGCAAGGTCGTCGTTTTTGTACACAAAATTGCCTACGGTATACTCGGAAATAAAAGTGGTCAGGGTTGGGATTCGGCGCTGCGGAAAGTAATACTTGTAGTAGCGCATGGCCTCTTCCAATTGACTGATTGTCGTTTCTGGCAATTGTGGATAAAGGATCTGGCAGGTGTCGTACAATTTGCGCACTGCGGGGTGGGTAATGAAACCTTTTACATAGGCGGCCTCACCTTGTGGAGCCACCTCAGCAGAAGTAGAATTCAGGATTTGGTCAAAAAAGATATTGGCGAATTCCCCGTATTTGGATTTCAAAAAAGGCAGTTCGCTGGCGATTTTAAGCGTATCCAGTTTGAATAAATCTTGCTCGAAGCGTCGAATTTTCAATTTTACAGGCGAAATGCCCGACACATCAGGTAAATCGTCACGTTTTTCAGACTTACAGCCTGCAAAAAACGTTAATACAACTAGTAAAACAAATGCGTTATGCCAACTCATACCGGATCAAGCTTTTTTTTTATTTGTGAGCACGTAAATTTGTAGTTGAAAAGTTGGTGGTTGAAGTGTTGAAAAGTAGTCGGAAGTTCAAGTTAGGGTCACTAAACTTGAACTTCCGACTACTTTTCAACACTTCAACTTTTCAACACTTCAACTTCTCCGCCACCAAAACAATCGAAAAATGAAAAAAATTATTGCAGTAGCAGCATTTTTATGCATTGCGCTAACGCAGTTATCTGCCCAGTTTGAAGATGTAAGGTTTGGATTTCAGTTAAGCCCTGCTTTTACGGGCATGGGAACCGACAACAACCGCATCAACCGCAATGGCACCAACCTCGGACTGAAACTGGGGATGATGACCGAGTTGTATTTTCGCCAAAACTACGCCATTTCCAGCGGAATTGGGTTCGCGTTCAACCACGGTGGGTCCCTGACTTATGAATACGGGGGCAAGTATTGGGTACAATCCGATTTGGGCCCCAATCTGGATACCCTGCCGGATGGAGTCAAACTAAAATACAGCTTGCAGTTCATTGAAATTCCTCTGCTGGTCAAAATGCGAACCCGTGAATTCGGTCGGGTGCGCTATTTCCTGGAACCCGGGGTATTCTTGAATTTTAAATCCAAATCCACTGGAAGTATTGAAGGGCGCGGCATCGGCTCTGATGCCGAAAAAATCAACATCCGCAAAGACATCAATGGCATCAGTATGCTCTGGGGGATGAACGGCGGGATTGAATACAGCCTGGCGGAAACCACCTCCCTGGTCGCGGGCCTGGGCTTCCAATCTGGCTTTACCGATCTTACGGAAGACAAAGGCACCATTTTTGATCCCGCTGGCAACAAACGTGAAAACTCCAAGGCAACGGGGAGCGCGATTGTGATCAAGCTGGGGATTATTTTTTAGGGTTCGAAGGTTCGTGGGTTCGGGAGTTGGGGGAGGTGTAATCCTTTGGGTCTCGAATCCACGAGCGATGTTCTCTTTTTTATCAAACGACAGGGGCTCTATCTAAGTCGCTATAAGGGTAATGCCCTGCTTGCTTCAATTTTTCAAATAACTGATCACTGCCATTTTTTCTAGCATATTCCATTTCGCTTCTAAAAACTTGAATGCACAGCAGCAAATGATGTTGCCTGTCGCCAATTTTAAATTTCTTGTTTTCAGGTTCATATAAGTCAAAGATTAAACAAGTATTTTCTTTGCATTCATCGTTGGGGATTTCGCAAGTTTCATTTGGGTTTATAATAGCTTGCCTTGAATAATCCCCAATTGTTGTGAAAAAACCACAGACCTTTCGTTCAATAAAATTAAAAGGGGTCTGTGTATCACTGTTGTGCTCGTAATTGTGCTTGGTAAAAGCCACAAGTTCATATGTCCCATGCCTGTTTGGCAAAGGGCCAGTTCCATCTGGTTCTAAAAGTTCCATCGTCACAAAACCTGTGCCCTTGATATGATTGGGGAAATAATACATGTCAACTGCGCCTCCAACTGCAAAAGAAATGATTGCATGCCCAACCAAGTCGTGCATTTTACCCAAAACATTTTCAAGTCCTTGTACTTTGAGTTCATAATCCGTTTCATATTCTTGTTCAGTAAATTCTTTTGCCGTTTGTTGGTGGGCTATACCGAATAATTTTTTAAAAAAATTTAGCATACTTCAGTCATTGTTAAGGTTGTCGTTCTTGGGATTACACCTCCCCAACCCACTCCGGTAATACCTTTTCCACTGCGTCAATAAACCCCTCCATATCAAAATCCTTAATTTTTTTCTGTTCTTTCGCTATGTGCAGCACTTCCACAAAAAACTCCGCCAGGTAGGCCTTAAATTCAGGAAGGGTGGCAGCCATTACACGGTTGTAGTCCATTCGCCAAAAGAGCTCCAACAACATGGTTGTTTTTCGATGGAAAATGATTTGATTGGTGTGAATTTTATCATCTGGTTGCATAATTAATGCAACGAACCAAATATCTTTTAACCCGGAACCGAATGTTTCAAGGCTTATCCTTTTTTCCAAAAACTCACCTAACTGATGAGCTATTTGTGCGTTTATACGAGGTACTTCATGCCAGCACGCGGTGGAAGTGTAAATTGAATTTTTGGTAGCTGCTTGCGTATTCATAACTGCAATTTAAGGGTTTTTTGTTAAAGATCAACCTTATTGCCGGGAGGACGAATCAAGGGTGTTGATCTGTTAAGGTTTTCAGGAAGAAGTGCGTAGTTGTAGATTTTAATTTTTTCAAGTTTCAGGCAGGTTCCGTAATCCCCACTGTATTGCTTCAAATAGGTTAGCCCCGGTAGAATTTCTAATTTTCCGTATCTTCTCTCTCGGCCAATTCGAGTCACCCCATATTTCCAGACTTCTCCAACATTCAAAAAAATCGAAGTCAATTTTCCACAGTTGTAACAAGGATAGAAACCTGCTTTAGTGGCAATGATTACATATTGCTCCGCATTATCAATCTCGCCCAATTCCTTATGCAATTTGGCATTTCTTTTGGGGGCAAGTTCATATTGTCCATCCTTTTCTATCAAAAAATCAAAATCCTCCAAGTTAAAGGCTGCATAAACCACGGCTATCGCCAGAACGACTAACCACCATAGCCCTCGGCGGGGTTTTGGAGCAGGTGATTCCAATATCTCTTTTTTAGGCTCAAGGGGCGGGGGTGGCAGTGTTCTGATGGTCATTTTTTGTAGGGTTTAAAAAGAATTCAAACATAAAATTTTCAAGCCTAAATAGCAAGACTTGTAGTGTAATTGTTTGAATTTTTTTAAACCCTACAATTTTAAGTTTTGTCGTTGTCAAAGGTTCGGGTTAATCGGTCGCCGAGCGAAGCCGAGATGCCGATTAACTCCCGAACCCCCGAACTTTTTTACTTCTGCTTAGGTTGCCCGGCCCCTTTCCCCTTCTTCGGCCGGTTCGCCTTCATCGCATCCAACTTCGTTTTTTGTTCATCGTTCAACACGGCGCGGATTTCTTCTTGCATGGCTTGCATGAGCGGCGCCATCGCCTCGCGACGTGCCGTTTGATCCGTATTGTTGTCACGGGCCGCTTTCAGTTTGGGTCGGTAGGTGCTCACGACACCTTTGATCTTGGTTTCCTGATCCGCGCTCAAATTCAATTTGATCCGCATGGAGTCAAGATTTGGCATTGCCCCGCCTCGACCACCTGGTCGTTGTGCGCTCAAATTCAGTGAAATCAACAGAAAAAATGCAAAGACAAAGCTGATTTTTAATAGTTTCATGGAACGTTTTTTATACAATGAAAATTAAACAAGTTCTAAACCCTTGAAAGACTGTCCCAAAATCTGGGGAGCCGGAGCATCCAGCCAGCGGTTGAGCAGCGTGGTGTAAATGTCGCGGAAGTCGACCTGGTACTTGAGGTCGCCGTCATCCAGATCGCTCAAATTGGCGCCACCGTTGAAGAAGCCCGCTTTTTTGAGGTTGCCTCCCATCAGGAACAGGTTGTTGGCCGTACCGTGGTCGGTGCCCACGCTGGCGTTTTGTTTTACCCGCCGACCAAATTCCGAGAAGGTCATGATCAGGACATCGTTCAGCAGGTTGTTCTGCTTGAGGTCTTGCACAAAGGCTTTCATGCCCTCGGCGTATTGCTGCAAGAGGCGCTCCTGGCGGTTGCGTTGGTTGGCGTGGGTGTCAAAGCCCGTCAAGGACGCGTAATAAATACGCGTATCCGTATCGGCGGTGATCAACTGCGAAATCATTTTCAAATCCTTGGCAAACTCACTTTGTGGATAAGCCACAGTGGTGCGGTACACCTTCGATTTTTCGAACAAATAGTCCGCTGAAGACTGTGTCTCTACCAGGGTTTTGTACAGATAGGCCACATTTTCCTCGTGGTGAGCTGAGCTTGGCGTTTTGCCTACGGCCTGCAGGATTTTGTTGTCGGTGGTGCGTTTGAGTTGCGCCGGGTCACTCATGGCAAAACCCCGCCGTTGGTTGCCTTTGAGGGCCAGGCTCAAGGTATCGTCCAATTCAATGGCGTGATAGGGCGAGGCGCAACCCTGGCAATTGCTGTCCAGGTAACGACCTAGCCAGCCTGAGTTGAGGTATTCAGTACTCTCGCTGGCGGTATGCCAAATGTCCATCGAGCGGAAGTGCGAGCGATCGGGGTTGGGGTATCCCACACTGTTGACGATGCTCATTACCCCCTCATCGTACAGCCCTTGCAGTGCTTGCAAGGCAGGATTGAACCCCAGGTCGCTGCTCACTTTCAGGACTTCGGTTTTTGGGATGGCCAGACTTGGCCGATTCTGGTAGTACAAGTCGTTTTGATAAGGCACAATGGTATTGAGGCCATCGTTTCCCCCCGAAAACTGAACCACCACCAGTACTTTTCCGCTCCGGCGCGCCATCAATTGGCCGAAGGCGATATCGTTGAGGAAGGCCGGAATCATCATGGCGGTGCTGGCCAGTGCCGACTGCTTCAAAAAATTTCTTCTTTTCATCTTTTTTAAGTTGAGGGGTTGAGGAGGTTGAGAAGGTTGAGGCTGCCGCAGCAACTTTTGTCTAAGTCGCTGCGGTAGCCTCAACTTCTCAGCCTCCTCAACCTTTATATAAAATTAGCACAATTGGTATTCCGGTAAAGTCATCAAACGCAAGGTCATCTGCCGGATGATCGATTCTCGGTCGGTTGCGGCCAATTCTTTGGTGTAGGACTCAATGGGCAGCGCGGGTTGGGTGGACAGCAGGTATTTTGACAACTCGGCAGCAATGTCATTGGCGGACGACCCTTTGATGCTGCCACTCAGGGGGCCCATATTGAGCGTATTGCTTAAGCGACGCCCCCCCTTTTCGCGCATTTCATCTTCAAATTCACCTTTGGTGCGCAGGCTGAATTCGGTGGCATTGAACAAATAACCCGGAAGGTTCAGGCGCAGCATTAGGGTAGAGTTGTCGATCCAGGTTTTGCCACCCGGCCAACCCGCTACGTTGGGCGGATTGAAGAGGATTTGTCCCAGAGCCCGCTGAATGAACAGCATGCCCATGGGCTGGTCAAATTTCATGTCGACCGTACGCATCAAACCTGCGGTAAATTCAATGGGCGACTTGATGCGGTTGCCCATATTTTGAGGGGCGTAAAACCATTCGCTGGAAAAAATGCTGCGCATCAGCTTGCCAATGTCGTAACCCGATTGGTAAAACTGCTTGCTCAAGGTTGAGACCACCGCTTCATCCACTTGCTCATTTACAAAGTGTTTGTACACTTTACGCACGATGAATTGTGCCGTTTCGGGTCTCTCCAAAATGATATTGATGATGTCGGCTCCATCAAAATTGCCCGTTTTCCCAAAAAAAGTTTTGCTGCCGTAATCGTGCCAGAAAGGCCGGAAAAGATAGTCTCCACGAAGGTCGCTCGACCAACCCGTAAAGGCCCTTGCCGCCTCTTTGATGTCTTTTTCACTGTACTTGCCCCGACCCAGGGTAAATAATTCCATCAATTCTCGGGCGAAGTTTTCATTTGGTTTTTCCTTGCGGTTTTGTTGGTTATTCAGGTAACGAATCATGGCCGGGTCTTGGGCGACGGCCAGCAACATGTCTTTAAAATTGCCCAAGGCATGTTTGCGTAAGGTATTGAGGTACTGCATGCTGAGCTTGCCGAAGTCCGGCTTACAAGCAAAGTGGCCATGCCAAAAAAAGGTCATGCGCTCTAGCAGGGCACTTTCCTTTGGGTTGGCCATGCGGTAGACCCAGTTGACATTGTATTCGAAGATGCGGCGTTTTTCTTCGCGCAAAACCTGTTCAAATAGCTCGCGGTTTTCGCGCTTTTTTTCCATGTCTTCCGGCAAACCCATTTCGGCCATCGGGAGCGCAACCTGTGCCTGCCGCGCTTGGGTAAACAGTTCGTCGATGGCCTTGCTGATGGGCCATTCGCGTTTTTGTTGCCACTCTGTTGGGCTCAGGCCAAAACCTGCGCGCCAGTAGAGGTGTTTGATCTTCTCCATGTCCAGCGATTTGTGTTTGTGAAAGCTTAGACTGTATGAAATGTAAGGAGTTTAATGGAACATTCTTAAGGGGATGTTAAAAAAAAGACTCAGCTAAAAAATTCAGGCTTGCTTACAAAATGGAGCGTAATTTTGTAGCGGCATTAAAAGTTAAAACCTATGCAAGGATCACTACGGGCTGTTTTATGGATGGGATTGAGTATTTTGTTGCTGTTTAGCGCATGTACCGTCAAGGAGAAAGGAGCAAGCACGGCAACGCAAGCACAACTGGTCAGTACTTTGGGGCAATTGGAAACCCAACTGCGCCTAGCACCCGAACAAGACCTGGATACCACAAAAGTGACTACTTTTGTGGATTATGCGCAGGCCTTGGCCGAACGTTTTCCGCAGGATTCTCTGGCTCCACTGTATTTGTTTCGGGCTGCCGAGCTGAGTTATGCCACCGGGCAACTGAATGCGGCGATTGATTTGTGGGGCAAAATCAGCAGCAGTTTCAACAAATACAACCGCAGTCCCGAAGCCGCCTTTATGCAAGGTTTTGTAGCCGAAAACGATCTGAAGGACAAAGAAAAAGCCATCAATTTTTATCAGGCTTTTTTGACCCAATACCCCGAACACCCCATGGCGAAAGACGCCCAGGTACTGGTGGACAACCTGAAAAAGGGCATCTCGGATCGGGAACTCATTGAACAATTTGAACAACAACAATAGTTTACATAAAGTACGGCACCAGATCGCACGGCTTTTAAAAATAATTCCAATGAAAAAAATAGTCTCAACGCTTGCAGTATCGCTACTCTTGCTCAGTGCAGTTATTGGCCAGGGCATTGAATTTTTTCACGGCAGCTGGGAAGAAGCACTGGCCGAGGCCAAAAAGCAGGAAAAACCCATTTTTGTGGATGCCTTTACCACCTGGTGTGGACCCTGTAAAATGATGTCCCGCAGCGTATTCACCGAGGAAGAAGTGGGTACTTTTTTCAACGAAAATTTCATCAGCCTTAAAATTGACATGGAGAAGCCGGAAGGACTGAGTTTTCAAAAAACCTATCCCGTATCAGCTTACCCTACCTTGTATTTTATTGGCAATGACGGCAAAGTGATCAAAAGAGTGGTGGGCGCCAAGCAGGCTGAGGAGTTCATTCAGGTGGCCAAAAGCACTTTGGGGCGGGCCGACAACATTGAAGATTATGTGAAGGCTTATGAAGGGGGCGACCGCAAACCCGAACTGGTGTACAAATACGTGCGGGCATTGAACCGTTCGGGCAAACCCAATCCGCGCATTGTCAACGATTTTTTGCGCACGCAAAAAGACTTTGATTCCGACTTCAGCCGCAAAATTATTTTTGAAGGCACCAGTGAAGCCGATAGCCGCGCCTTCGAACTATTGGTGCAGCACCGCAGCGCCATTGCTCATTTGGTCGGTGGTGAAGAAGCGGTAAAAAATAAAATTATCGCGGCTTGCAAAGCGACTGCCCAAAAAGGCGTCACTATGCAAAACGAGGACTTGATCAAAGAGGCTAAGAAAAAAGTACAAACCCACTTGCCAGATCGTGCGCAAGCCTTTGCTGCCCGCATGGACATGAACATGGCCGACAAACAAGACAATGCCAAGGATTACCTGAAAGCCGCCAAAGCCTACGCCAAAGCCGCTGCCAGCGAACCCGTAACCGAACTGCGCGCCGTCGCTTTTGAACTCAAAAAACGCAGCGCCAATACCCCGGATGCCCTCGATGCAGCCATTGAACTGATGAAGGTCGCTTCAGAAAAAAGTGATCAATCTATTTATGCCCTCAGCTATGCCGACTTGCTGCTCAGCAAAGGAAAAATCGCCGAAGCAAAAGCCGCCGCTGAAAAAGCGGTCAAACTCTCTGAAAAAGAAGGCGAAGACAACCTGATCCGGGCCAAAGGGTATTTGGATAAATTGATGCAGCCGTAACAAAGGATTAGCGTAAGTAAACGGTTCATTTCAAGAGCCTTAGCTAATCCTTTGGCCTAAAAAAATGAACACTTAATTTTGCCCCACTACTCATCGCACAACCACACTTCATGCAAGACCAAGCAGAACAACGGACTGACATCAATACCCTCGGCGAGTTTGGACTCATCGAACACCTGACCCGCCAATTTCCGCTGGAAAACAGCTCATCCATCAAAGGGGTAGGCGATGATGCTGCGGTGATCGACAATGCCGGTTTTTTGACCGTAGTCTCTACCGATATGCTGGTGGAAGGCATCCACTTTGACCTGATGTATTCGCCGCTCAAACACCTGGGTTACAAATCCGTGGCAGTCAACGTGTCGGATATTTACGCCATGAATGCACAGCCCAAACAAATCACGGTGAGCATCGCGCTGTCCAACCGCTTTTCATTGGAGGCTTTGGATGAATTGTACGAAGGCATTCGGCTGGCGTGCAAGCATTATGGGGTTGACTTGGTCGGGGGGGATACCAGTTCTTCCAACCGTGGCCTGATTTTGTCGATTACTGCGATTGGCCAGTGCACGACAGAAAAAATGGTTTACCGCAATACCGCCAAAATTGGTGACCTGATTTGTATCACGGGCGACCTCGGCGCCGCTTACCTCGGCTTGCAGATTCTGGAGCGGGAAAAACAATTGTTCCTGTCCAACCCCGGCATTCAACCCGATCTGGAAGCCCAGAACTACATCATTGGCCGCCAACTGAAACCCGAAGCGCGCAAGGACATCATCGAGATGTTTGAAAAAAACCAACTGGTTCCTACTTCGATGATCGACATTTCGGATGGACTGGCTTCAGAGTTATTTCACATTTGCACCCAGTCGGGTGTAGGAGCATTTTTGGAGGAATCGGGCATTCCGATTCACCCCGACACTGAATTACAGGCCATCAAATTCGGCCTGGATCCGGCGACCTGTGCGCTCAATGGTGGCGAAGATTATGAACTGCTCTTTACCATCAATCCGAAGGATGTGGACAAAATCCGTTTTTTACCGGATATCTACATTGCAGGGGAAATTGTGGAGGCCAAAGATGGCATCAATTTGCATACAAAAGGCGGGAATATTCATGCGCTGAAGGCGCAGGGTTGGCGGCATTTTGAGGGATAGGGAAAGTCGCTTCATCCCGAACTTTGTGGTGACCAATAGTGATTAACTCCCATTATGCATTTTTTCACCGCAGAGTGAAGGAGTACAGTTACATTGAAATCAATGTGTACAGCAATAATACTCGCTTTTACTTACACCAAATGAGGGCTCAGAATAGTCCTGCGTAATGTGAGTGAATAAGTGAATTTTGTTCCGCCCGGAGGGCACAGATGAACACAGATTTTATCCCTAATCTGTGTTCATCTGTGCCCTCCGGGCGGAAATTATTACTTCCCGCCCGGAGGGCAATTTTCCCTCAAAAACTTTGTAAACATCGTCCCCAAATGCTTGGAGGTTCCCTCGCCTTCACTGATGCCGTGTGAACGGTTGGGATAAGCCATCATCTGGAACTGTTTGTTGTGTTTGATCAGCTCGTTGATCAACAGCTCTGCATTTTGGTAATGCACGTTGTCGTCTCCGGTGCCGTGTACGTAGAGCAATTTACCCTTGAGGTTTTTGGCGTACGTGATCGGCGAACCTTTCACAAAATCCTCCATATTTTCTTGTGGCAAACCCATGTAACGTTCCTGGTAAATGTTGTCGTAGCACAACTGATTCGCTACTGCCGCTACGGAGAAGCCCACTTTGTAAATTTCAGGATGTTGGAACAGGAGGTTAAGTGTAGCACTACCGCCGCCGCTCCAGCCCCATACCGCTACCCTGGAAGTATCGATGTATCCCCATTTGAAAATTTCTTTGGCGCCCATCGCCTGATCGTGGATGTTGACCAGACCAATTTTGCGGTAAATGGATTTGCGCCAGGCTCGGCCTTTGGGAGCAGGAGTCCCCCGATTGTCTAGCGAGACGTAGACGTAGCCATCATCGGCCATGCTGCCCTGGTACATATTGGCATTCCCGGTGCCCCAGGAATTGTTTACGGTTTGTCCGGCGGGTTCGGTGTACACGTAAAACACCACCGGGTATTTTTTTTGTGGATCAAAATTAGTGGGTTTGACCACCCAGCCGTCCATGGTTACATTGTCGGGGGTGGTGACCTGAAAAAACTCCACCTTGGGGCCAACACTTTCCGTTTTCACCGCTTCTGCTTTAGGCTTCAGGGGTTTGCAATCGGGAATAGAAACCCACTCGCTTTGTGGACGGGTATTGACATTGGAAAAGCGCTGCTGCGCAAACCGGCCACTGGGCGCAAACTGATAGCCATAAGTACCCTGGGTATTGGCGGGTGAGAGGCGTTCCGCTTTGCCGCTGCCGTCCAGGTTTGTTTTGTAGAGGTATTTTTCGGCGGCGTTGTCCGGGGAGGCAATGAAATACACCACGTTGTTTTTTTCATCAATCAACCCCGGATCAATCACATCGTAATTGCCTCCGGTGATCAGTTTTTCCTGTTTGCCATCGCGGCTGATGCGGTAGTAGTGGCGCCAGCCATCCTTTTCGGTCAACCACAAGAATTCCTTCCCGCCGTTGATCCAATCCCAATCCTGATTGGGATCAAGTTGTACATCCACCCAAGCTTCATCTTTTTCTTCCAAAATAACCTTGGCCGTTCCATTGGTGATGTTGCACAGGAAAATTTTGCTCACCTGTTGTTTGCGATCCAGTTGTTGCAGGACGATTTCGGTAGCATTCGCCGCCCAGCTCATGCGGGGGATGTAATGCTGCCGATTGTCGCCGGGCACGTTCATCCAGCGGGTAGCGCCCCCTTTGACGGGTACAATGCCAACGCGACAAGCTGAAGGCGTCTCGCCAACTTTGGGGTATTCTACGGGAATGGTGTACGAATAAATAGAATCGGTGGTATTCATCATCAGGAAGTACTTCACCGCAGTGGCGTCGATTTGCCAGTAGGCAATGTTGTTACCATCAGGGCTCCAGCGAAAGCCATCGCGACAGAAAAATTCTTCTTCATAGGCCCAATCAAAGGTGCCATTGATGATTTTGTCGGTACCGTCCTTGGTCAATTGGGTGGTTTTGTTGTCCGCCAGATTTTCCACATAGAGGTTGTGCTTACTGACATAAGCCACTTTGCTGCCATCGGGCGAAAATTTGGCGAACATCAGCGAAGAAACCGGAAGGTTTGCCCCCAATTGTTTGAGTGTTTTTTTATCCAGGTCCAATACCCAGTAATCACCCCGGGTATCCATCCGCCAAACCCGGACGGAATTGGTATAAATCAATGCTTTGCGGTTGTCTTTCGAAAGTTGGAAAGAGCGCACCCGCAAGGCCTGGGTTTTTCCCGCAGGCGTGAGCATCGCCGCGTCGGCAATGACACTCCGGGTCTGTTCGGGTAGGGTGTATTGTACAATCTCGCTTTTTTCATTGGTCCAATAGGCATTGCCATCCTTGGTCCATTGATTTCCGCCCCCTTGGGCGGATACGTTAATGCTGCCCAAAGCCAACAGCACCAAAATTATGCCCACGCGCTGATACGCCGCGGAAATGAGTAGGGTAAATTTATTCATATGCCTGACAATTTTGGGAAAGTTAAGAGAAATAATAAGCATTAAGCGTGCTGGAAACCAAAAACTGCCGTGTGCATGGAATTGGTCGACGAAGGGAGGATTGTCGTTGGAAGCCGGAGGCATAAAAAAAGAGCATCCTCCAAGAGGATGCTCCAAGATTCCCTAAAATCACCCGAATTATTAATCAATAATAGCGATTAACTGTCACAAATAAACAGGTTTTGAACAGGGTATTCGATGACATTTATCATGAATCCCTTTTGATTTTCATCATGCACGAAATAATGCTGTAATTTTTTTATTTCAATTCCTGAAAGTCACCCCTTTACTTTGATTTTGCTCATTGTCTTCCGATCAGGTTTTTGGCTTTTTTGCAACAAGTTCAACTTCAACTTACGATCATGAGCCAAATAAAAAGGATCCTGTTTCCGACCGATTTTTCGCCAACTGCTCAAAATGCTTTCAAACATTGTTTGATACTGGCCGACTACTACGAGGCGAAGGTCGAAGTTGTCCACGTGGTTTTTCCTGAATATGCCGCGCTGGACATGCCTGTGGTATCCATGACTACAACCCGCGAAAAAGCTGAAGCAGCCCTGACTGTTCTTGGTTCTTTTGTAGAATTGGGGATGACCCAAACCCAGGAATTTTACACTTTTAAAAATTCACCGAGCGTTGAGCAAATGGTGGAAATTGGGGTTCCCATTGGCACCATCTTAAAACTGGCCGATGAAAAGCACATCGACTTAATCATGCTCGGCACCAAAGGCGAACACAATACCCTGGAAAGAGCCTTTGGCAGTGTAAGCACAGGGGTGCTCGAACACGCCCTTTGCCCGGTGATGGTCATACCTGAGTTTGCCCACTGGAAACCTACCCATATCGTAGCTTATGCCAGCGATTTATCGGAATCCGATCCCTACCATTTTTGGAAAGCAGCAGATATCTTAACGCCCTTTCATCCGCTGGTGCATGTGGTGAACATCCACAAAGGTGATGCCCACGATGAAGTAGCCATTGATGAGTTGAAAAAGATTTTCAGCAACAATACCCCCGCCGTACAAATTTCTTTCCACCAGGAGAAACATGATTCCATTACCGCAGGCATAGAAACCTTTATAGACAATTATGCCGTAGATTTATTGATGATGTATTCCCCACATCGTTCCTGGATTGAACGTTTGTTTCACCACAGTCAAACCCGCGATCTGGCTTTTACCACGCGGATTCCCATGCTGGTGATTAAGCGTTGAGGGAGGTTGAGAAGTTGAGAAGTTGAGGCTACCGCAAGAATGTGTTTGAGTGTGATGTGTGCGTGTGAAGGTGTGCATGTCGCTCGCGGTAGCCTCAACTTCTCAACTTCTCAACCTTTTCAACTTTAAATCCTATTTTTAGGCCATGAAACTATTGTACAACAGCGTTTGCCAACGCCATGATACGGGAATGCATCCAGAAAACAAGAAGCGACTGGAGGTGTTTTCCGACATTCCGGAAACCGTCTTTTTAGACGGGGAACCCTATCTGGAGCTGATACACGATCCAAAATACATCCAAAAAGTTCGCGAAACGTCACATCTGGGTGGGCATTTGGATGAAGACACCGTCGTTTCAGAAGGAAGTTATATGGCCGCCTGTCACGCCGTAGGCGCTACCATCCAGGCCATGCACAACCAGGATTTTGCGCTGGTGCGGCCACCGGGCCACCATGCATATCGCGATCGGGCCAGTGGTTTTTGCCTGTTCAACAATGTGGCCATCGCCGCCCAACTGGCGGTGAATGAAGGAAAAAAAGTGCTCATTTTTGATTTTGATGGCCATTTGGGTGATGGTACTTCGGATATTTTTTATGGCTCCAATCAGGTCATGTACTGGTCTATGCACCAATATCCAGCGTTTCCTGGACACGGTTTTGTCAATGAACTGGGCGCAGGTGAAGGCTTGGGTTACACCCTCAACATGCCCTTGCCTCCCGGCAGTGCCGACGATATTTTTTTGGATGCAGTAGGGCATTTTTTGCCCATCGCGGAGCAGTTTCAACCCGATGTGGTGGCAGTTTCTGCTGGTTTTGATGCACACCAATACGACTTGTTGCTGGATTTAAAAGTAAGCACCAATACGTATTACCGCATTGGCCAGTTGCTCAGCGAAAATTTTGCCCATGTTTTTGCTGTATTGGAAGGGGGGTACAACATCCCTGAACTGCAAAAATGTGTTTATGCTTTTGAAGCGGGCATCAACGGCCTCAATCTGCCTCCTCCTTGTGAAGAAGTGCGTACGACCTCCGGTATGCGCGTGTGGGAAACATACGAAATGTACTTGCACGGCGTGTTGGG
>ENA-UOWO01004119-UOWO01004119.1-activated-sludge-metagenome-genome-assembly--contig:-NODE-4119-length-16267-cov-5.176659_pt1 | contig 16267 bp, 8 predicted proteins | sample MGYA00238148_ERZ761564 | MGnify/ENA primary metagenome ERZ761564 (study PRJEB28885, sample SAMN05720194) | activated sludge metagenome | isolation source: Anaerobic digester | place: USA...
CATTAATATAGTTTGCAAAGTAAGCACCGGCATAAGAGTGATAGGGTCTACCAATTCAATTTCTATTGAATCAACTTGTTGATTGTTGGAGCCAACTCCTTGATTTTGCAAAACGGAAACCATTTGATTCGATACATTCATATAACCTTGAAGAAAGACTTTAATATTCAAAGTAGAAACTGGATTTGCCGCACCATCTGATTCAATTTTAACCACCCAAAAATCTGTTAAGCCAACAGAGCTTTCAGTTTTATCAAATGAAATTGGTGAATTGGAAATAGCAGACATCAAATAACCTCCATCATTTGCTTGTACAACACTTCTTGGGTCTTCAAGTAATGAGCCTCCAATTGTATTTTCCCAAATTGTTGTTCCTGTTGAACTTAATTTTACTAACCAGCAATCGGTACCACCCAGTAAATTTTCTGATTTCGTGGCCGATTGATTTGAATTGGTGCGACCACAAGCAATAACTGATTGATCGGTGTTTTCGTAAATATCAAAAGCAATATCTGAACCATTTCCACCCATTGTATTTTGCCAAATAATATTTGCACTGCTGTCTATTTTCATGATCCAAAAATCTGACAATCCATAATTGATATCCGTTTTATCGCCAGAAATACCTGATTCTGATGCGCCTGCCAACAGCACCTGTTGATTTGACGTTAGCGCTGAGGTCCAAGCAAAATCACTGCCTGATCCACCAATTGTTTTATCCCATAGGATATTGCCATCTTGACTAAGTTTAACTACCCAAAAATCGCTAGCTCCTTTACTAGCTTCGGTTTTATCATTAGAGATACTCGATGATGAACCACCTGCTACCAAATAAGTTGAATCAAGAAATTGAACGGCTGTATAAGCTTCATCAGTTGCAGTGCCGCCAATTGTATTCTCCCATTCAATATTGCCAACTGAATCAATTTTCACTATCCAAAAATCTTTAGCGGTTGTAGCTGGGTACCCAATATTGAACTCACTCTTATCGCCCGACATATGCGATGAGGAACCGCCCGCAATCAGATATCCATTATCTAAGGTTTCGATGATCTCACCCGGAATATCATCAATATTGCCACCAATACTTTTTTGCCATTGCATATTTCCGGCACTATCTAATTTTAAAATTCCATAATTAAGTCCATTTGAAGGCACACTAATATCAGCTATTATAACAAAGCCATTATCTTTTGTTAGTTTAATATCTCTTACAATGGATGCCCCATAAGATGCGATACCTGTATATCCTTTTTGCCAAAGAATGTTTCCTGAATCTGACAATTTCAATACCCAAAGGGCACCTGCAACTGTTTTGTCTCCGCTAATTGTGGTAGCAGATCGACCCGCTATAACGAACCCGCCATCATGGGTTTTTGTCATTTTATTAAAGGTTTCATTGCCCGTGCTGCCAATCGTATTTTGCCATTGTATAAGAGGTTGGCTATAAGTGCATATCGACAAAAGTCCAAGTGCAATAAGTAATAGAAGTCTCATAGATAAATTAAATAGAAGACAAAAATAAAGTATGATTCTTAAAGATTCTTAAGTGATAGTCAATTTATTCTTATGGGTTTAATTTATTATCTTTTGGAAGAGATTGCTATATTTTTGAGATTATGGAACAGTGAATTGTTGTCCATTCATTGCCCTGCTCATAAATTCTCAGGACGTGAAAAACTATCGTTCGTACCTCACTTTGTTTCTACGGGTGAAGGGAGAAAGCAAAATTAGTTGCGTTGACCTCTACAGGTGTGGAATCAAGTAAATCAACATTGCCATCACCATTAATATCAGTGGCTAAATAACCAAATTGGAAATTGCTAATATCATTTTCTACGATTGCGAGATCTAGCAAGTCGATATTTTCATCTGTATTTATATCACCTGAATAAAATGCCCAAACATTAGGCTCAACTTCAAATTGATTATTGCCAAAGGCTTTATTTGCATTGGTTGTAAAATCATAATTCGTATTCGCGAATAAGGTAATAGGCGCTGCACTCCATGTTTCAAGTGAATTACGATGCTTGACAACAACATAGTATTGCAGACCTTCATTCGCATTTAGAAAGGCGCATGTGATGGTGCCATCTGTTTTTATAATGCCACTATATGAATGTGCCATTGCATAGGGAGGATTCGGAAGATGAAGTTCAATTGTGAGTGTATCCGTATCAGTTAATCCATTAACTTGACCTTGATTCGCTAATACAGATTTCATCAAACCACTTCCTTCATAGTAACCCTGAATATAAGCCTTAAGATTGAAGCTTACTTTAAACACTTGCTGCATACCTTGCGATGCACTTCCACCGCTTCCACTTGCTGTAATATAATCTAACTGGCCTATTGAATATGATACTGAACCTCCTGAGCCAATCGCTGTACCGCCTGTGCCGACTGTATTTTGTTGTGCATTTGCTGACTGGCTATTTAGGCTATAAATAACTGCACAAAAAAGAATGAATGCGTATTTCATATTTTTTATTTATTGGTTTTTTGAAGTAATTCATTTAATTTTTCATCCATCATCTTGCCTTCTTGTATTAAGAGGTCGATTTCAACTTGTTGCTCTTGTATGGCTTTTACTAAGTGAACAGGTAAATCACTTAAGTTAAGTATTTTGAAATCTTCGATGGTTTCATTTCCAAATTTTTCGTTGACTGTTTCTACCATTTCTGGAAATACTTGTTCTAATTCTTGTGATATAAAACCCGTATTGTATTTTTTTAATCCAATGTTGGCATTTTTGTATGAGTCAATCCATTCATAAGTAACTGGGCGTAATTTCATAATTTTTGAAAGTGAAGTATTGGGAAGTGATACGATATTTTTTTTCACGCGACCATCTGATGATGTTGCCCATGATGATGAGGTTGATCTGCCAATACCATTAATTTGTAAAATATGTGATGCAGATGCCAAACCAATACTCACGGTGCCACCATCATTTTGTAAGGTAAGATTTGAAGTACCTCCATTATTGCGGCAAATAATTTCATTATTATCCATTACAATATTTTGACTTGCAATATCTCCTAAAACAAAGTATCCATTCCCCGTTAAACTTGCCTCATACGTGCCACTTACAAATGGCGGATTTGTTATTTGTAACGAAGTTGCAGGAGTATTTGTTCCTATTCCAACAAACTCTTCTACAATAAGACCATCGTTGGGTGCACTAAGTGTTGAAAAATTAGATCCAATAGAAACACCGCCTGCAACAGATAAATAGCTAGCGGGTGTATTTGTACCAATCCCTACACGTCCACTATTTAAAACCACCATGGCATTGCTTCGTGATGCGTTACTCGAACCATTTCCTACGGTAAATATTGGCGAGTTGTAAATTAAACTATTTTGTGGAGCCACAATGGTATCATTGTATAAGCCTACAACACACGATGCATATCCGTTAGCTTTTGTATTATATCCCATTGCAGTTGAGGCTAACCCATTTGCTTCAGTTAAATAGTTCATGGCAACTGAATAATCACCATTGGCTTTGGTTGAACTGCCCATTGCGGTTGACACGCTTCCATTCGCTTTGGTTGTTAATCCCATGGCTGTTGAAGCATAACCATTGGCTTGCGTAAAATTGCCAAAGGCAGTTGAATAGGTTGAGTCGGCTAACGAAAAATTGCCCATCGCAACTGATGATAGTCCTAAGGCTTGGGAGCCATTACCTGTTGCAAACGAACTACTACCTGCTGCAATAGTTGATTTTCCAAACGCAGCTGAATAGTTTCCAACATTGGTACTATCCCATTGGTTTGACACAATATTGCCTGCCCGAAATGAAGCTTTACGAGGGTTGAAAAACATACGTGTACCACCACCTTGAATTTCAGGTTGTGAACCTATACCAAAGGTGCCAGTTACTAATAAACCATCTTCACCACTTATTTTTACAGCTCCACTATCTGCAACAATACTTCGCCCTCCACCTTTAAAATTGCCATAATCATAAGCTTGATCTAAAGTGCCTACTCCCTCAGTACTTAAACTTTTTTTAGCATACAATGCATAAGGGACACTTTGTAATTGCGAAATGGCTATGACTGTATAATTTGTACCTCCCATAGGATCAGTTTCTGTTTTAATAAAATAAGGTCCATTGGCCCAATTGATAGTAGAAAAATTGCCACTTACAACATTTCCATTTCCAATGGTTAAATTTAGAAGGGCACTGCTATTGGTAACGCCTGAATGTGTTTCAGTATAAACTGAACTACCTATCGTACTACCTTGAAGGATACTTAATTTAGTGGTCACGTTCTGATCACTAACTAAGGCATTCGCGGCATTTCGAATAATGGCTTGATATGAAAATTTATCGGGTGCTTGTGCAAATGCGACACTATTTAAAAGGCAATAAGCGAATGCCAGAGAAATGGATACACTCAGCTTACGACTGGTATTGTTAGCTTTTGCAGAAAGAAATGTTTTAATATCTTTTAAGATATATAAATATGAATTGATTTGTAGTTTCATGATTTTTATTTTTTAATATTATAAATAGATTATTTTTTATTTTCTTGAAAGTTGATTGATAAGTTCTTGTCTCCTTATCAATTTAATTTTGAGTTCTTTAATTAATTCATTTTGAATTTGTATTGCTTTTGTCAGTTGAACAGGTAAATCACTTAGGTTTAAAAGTCTGAAATCTTCGATAGTTTGATCGCCCACTTTTTCACTTACTTTTTCTATCATTTCAGGAAACTCTTGTTCAAGCTCTTGCGAAATAAAACCTGTATTGAACTTCTTCAAACCGGCATTTGCATGAAAATACTCATCAGTCCATTCATAGGTTACAGGTCTTAATTTTAGAATATGATTGAGTGAAGCATTTGAGACCGATGTAATATTTTTCTTTACCCTTTTATCAGATGTTGTGGCCCATGCAGATGAAGTAGATCTACCTACGCCAGCAATTTGTAAAATATGCGATGATGATCCAACTCCAATACTAACCGTACCTCCGCCATTTTGCAAACTTAAAATTGAGGTTGTTCCATTATTACGTGCAAGAATTTCATTGTTATCCATCACTAGGTTGGGGCCTGTAATTTCATCAAGCACAAATAAGCCATGCGATAATAAACTTGCGTCTGTACCACTTTTAATATGAAGCATACTACTTGGGTTGCTGAGCCCAATACCCATTTTACCTTGAACAAAAACGCCATGATTATTTGAATAGGCTGATGTTGTAGTGTCAGCAAAATAAGAGCCGATTGAACAATTGAAAGTACTGAGTTTAGCATTGGTTGAATAAGCTGGTGCATATGCGCCTAATTGAACATTGCCTCCATTATGAACCACTAATCCATTCCGTCGATATAATGTAGCAGAACCGTAATAATCGTAAGTAAAATAACTACATCCAACTATAAAAAGTGGATTATAAGCAGGGCTTGATGTTTGTATACCAAATATCGAATCGTTGATATGTCCAACTGATGTGCTATATAATCCATTGGCCTTTGTGTTATAACCAAAAACACTAGAGCCAATAGCGTTAGCTACGCCTGTGCCAAAAGAAGCAGCATAATTGCCATTTGCTCGTGAAAAGTTTCCACTTGCAGTAGAAGCAATTCCAATAGCTTTGGTATCCTTGCCAAAGGAGGTAGCATTGTTTCCACTAGCGCTATTATGATAGCCCATCGCATGCGAAAAATTGCCAATTGCTTCACTTGTTCCAGATCCTATGGCAGTTGATGAAAGGCCACTTGAGACCGTGAAGGCACCTGCAGCAAATGACGATTCGCCACTTGCCTCTGTGGCTATGCCAATTGCAGTTGAATATAAACCAGTATTGGTAGTATCCCATTGTTGACCATCAACATATCCAGAACGAAAAGCAGCTCTTCGAGGATTGAAAAAAAATCTTGTTCCCATTCCAGTTGGTTCTATATGTGCACCCATTCCAAATGTTCCACTTACAAGTATGCCATCCTCTCCAACAATTTTTACGGCGCCACTATCAGCTACAATGGTTCTTCCTTCACCTTTGTAATTTGTATAATCATACGCTTGGTCAAGTGTTCCATTATTAACCGACGTCAATGAACTTGTTTTTGCCACTGAAGCATACGGTGTACTTAGTAATTGAGAGATTGATGAAATTGTATAGTTTATTCCGCCATTCGGATCAATTTCTGTTTTAATGAAATAAGGACCGTTCGCCCAATTGATACTATTCAAACTGCCACTTACAACCGTGCCAGCGCCAATTTCTATCTTAATTAATCCATTTGCATCCGTGTTTGTTAATTGGGTTTCAGTATAGCTTGATACACCTGATGAAGTGCCTTGTAAAATACTAGTTCTTACACGAACAATATAATAAGAAAATGCCTGTCCTGCTGAGTTTCGAACAATAGCTTGATATTGCATTTTGTTAGGAGCCTGTGCGTACAAATCATTCGATATACAAGTAAGCAATATGCAGAAAATGAAAAGGAATAGAAATTTTTGTATCATAAAATATATTTATTTGTGAATGGTTTTTTGATTTTGTCTCTTTTTGTTGAGATCTGAATGTAAAATTGCAATGAGTTGAATGAGGATAAAAGTTTATCTAATCCAAAGAGCGTTTTCTTGTATTTAAATGTGTTAAATTGAATTTGAAGTGTTAGTGGAATTTGTTCATATCTCATCTTTTTGAAATCGTTGCCAACATAGAATACGCAGTAAAAATTTATTACAGAATATCATTTGGTTCAACTCATTTGTTTAAATGCAGATATTCTCTGATTTGGAAAGTATAAAGATGTAGGCAGTGTATTGAATCAAACGAAAGATGCTTATATCATTTGTAGATATGAAAACGAGATATTGTTTAAATGATGCTTAATTTTACGCACACTTAAATGCAATATTTATGATTAGATTATTTTTCATCATCACCCTAAATTTGTTTGTATCTCAATTAAGCGCACAAGTGCCAGAAATAGTTGCGCCTTTTACTAGGTTTGATGATGTCTATTTCTCTAATCAAAACAACGACAAAGTATTTTTATTTACAAGTTCTGCCAATCCATTTGTATTAAAGAAGATAAACAGCAATGGAAGTTTGTCAAATGTTTTTTCGAAACCTATACCTAGCGATGTTTTTGGTGTAGAGGAGATGTCAATGTATGGTGACAAAGGAATTGCTCGACTTAGTTTAATGGTACCAAACGATACAATGTATAAGTTTTGGTTTTACAATGGCACAAGTGTTGACACAAGTACTTTGAAATTTATTCGAAGTGCATTTGATCCCGCGCCCAAACCAGTTTTAAATCCTTTACATGCTTATATATTTGATGAAAAAAGAATTTACAAATCAAATTATACATCATCAGGAACATCGGTTATGTTTAATTCGCCTCTCGTTGGAAAGATAACCTCGATGCCAATTATGCTTGTTGAAAATTTGAATACAGTCATTTGGGTTGACAATGGTGTTTATTTATCTGATTCATTGATGGCGCCTCGGAGATATCATTTGTATATGAAGCAAGGTAGCGGAAGTGCGACAATAATTGATAGTTCAACTACAAGTTATTTTGAGTTGAAGAAAAATCCTATTTCGAATGATATTTTTGCATTTAAAATTAGCACATCAACCAATCAACCAAATACTTCTCTTTACATGTTTACAACAACAGGTGGTATATGGATTGACTCAAATTTGCATTTTATTCCTCGAGAAGTTGTTGGTGGTAAAATAGTTGGAGATCGTCTCACTTCTGGTGGTGCTTTCATTGGGTTTGGTTCTTATGATATGCTAACAGACTCAATGAATATATTTCCTTATTTAAATGAGGTGAAGTTTTGTACTGAAATTGTTAGTAATGGTTCGGCCTGTTATTTTCTTGCAGATCAATTCGGCTTGTCATCCTATAAGCCTTATTATACAAACGGCGATACCTTAATTAAATTATCAAATAATGAATATAGTACCACATCTAATTGGAAGAAGAGAGGTACTTTTTGTGGTGATAATTTTTGGGCGAACAAATATTATACAACCGGTTTTTCTTTTGCAATTGATTCGTTTAAGGAACAGTATACGCCTCAGGGAATTCATACGCCTTATTATACACCTAATGATACCGTGGATTATTCGTTTGATATTGTAAGTGATGGACTTTATATTTATTACAGTGGTTTTCATTCAAGTAATATAGCATTTCCAAGTACACTCTATCGTTTAGATTGTGGAGCGCCAGTTGGCATAACAACACTAGATTTAGACCAAGATATTATTTTAGTTTATCCTAATCCTGCAACTGATTATTTGTCGGTAAAGATTGCACCCAACAAAGATTTTATGTTGGTTGCTTTAAAAGATTTAACCGGAAGATTGATCAAAAATTGTTTGCTTTATTCTGGAACGAATACAATTTCGTTGAGCGGAATTTCGTCTGGTATTTATATACTACAAGGTGACGGATGGACTAAGAAATTTGTGAAAGAGTAAATTAAAATATTTTATAATACCATCGCCTTGATAATTATTTTAAGGCTTTATTGCAAATACAAACCCATTCACATTCCCTTCAACAATAGGATTATCTAATAAATCTACATTGCCATCGCCATTGATATCAGTAGCAAAAAAGCCGAAGATAAAATTGTTAATATCCCCATCTACGATACCTAAATCTAACAAATCAATATTTTCATCTTGATTGATATCGCCAGTATATAATGCCCATACACCATTCTCTACCTCGCTTTGATTTGAACCGAAGACCTGATTTGAACCGACACTAAAGTCGTAATAAGTATTTTCATTTATTAAAACAGGATTTGCACTCCAGCTTTCTATTGTATTTCTATGTTTAATAACTATATAGTTTAATTCACCCAAATTGGCATTGCCGCTAAAATTTGCAGTTCCATTCGTTTGTAAAATGCTTTTACTTGTACTCACTATATTATAAGGTGGAGTTGATTGTCGTAATTGAATTTCAATGGTATCACATTCAGTTCCTGACATTGCTGTAACGCCTTGATTGAACAATACATTTTCCATAAAACCAGAGTTTGCATAGTATCCTTGTAGGTATAATTTTAAATTGAGAGTTGCTTTAAAAGGCTGCTGAAAGCCTTGCGTCAAGATATTATTACTCGACTCGAAAGTTTGAGTCACTGTTTCCCCAATTGTAAATGAAAGAGACCCAATTCCATTAGCTTGATAGCCACCGGCTGAAGCTATGACTTGTGGTGATACAGATTGCGCTTGTAATTTTAGTTGAATAGTAAACAACATGAGAAAACAATAGAATGCAAAATTTCTTTTTATCATGATTATAATTTTTAAATAGGATTAGTTGAAGATAAATTTCCAAGGTTATTGACCGGTATTATTGCAAGCAGCTGTTTTAACTGTGATCCCTCCATTTATAAATATACTGCTAGAATGGGATAATGTACAACCTTCTTTCATATCGCAAAAATCTACACCTTCAATACTAAAAGTACCCAAGGCACCTGTCACTGTGGTCGATACATAAACTTCTCCACCATTAAAGGTGCCATTTGCTGCAAGAGGCATGGTGATGTAACGCGTACTTAATCTATTTTTACCATTTGTGGTTGCTATAGATGCATCAATGGAGTCAATGGAAGGCGTGGTCCAACCTGCTGGAATTAAATTAATTAAACTGCTTGACATTAAATTATAGGCCGAAATATCATCATGATTGCATCCAAATATATGACCAAGCTCATGGGTGGTAATACGGCCTAAATCTGTTATAGCCCAATTTGTTGCAAAGGGTAAATATACATTTGATTGAATAATCATATATCGAGTTGCGCTATCGCTTTTAAAGGATCCTTTTTTGGCACAGCCAATCGATGATCCGTTAAAGTCGATACCACTATATAAAATAGCCACATCTCTTGCAACAACCGTTCGGTTAGCATTCCAATAGTTCATAAATTCGTCTAATCGATCGGTTGAGTTAATACAAACATCTTCGCTTACGAAAGGATCATTTATATTGGCCCATTGCGATTGAAATCGAACAGAAAATTTTATGCCCCATTGTGTAAAATACGATTCCACCATATTCAAATTGGCTAAAATTTCAGCATTGGTTAAACTAAGCCCACCACCACTGCTATAATTTTCATGGTCTGCCTCTGTGGCAATTTCTAATTTGCGACAATCAATCGCTTGAGTGCTTAACATAGATTGAAAGATGTTATTACCTTGAACTTCTTTTATAGCCTTTTTTGTGGGTTTACCTAAATCCATTTGCTGTAACTTGTTTTGAATACTTGGTAGCAATTGTGTTTTTTTGTTTTCCACGTCATGAATGAGTTTGCCACCGCCACAAGTAGCGCCTGTTGGTTTTACATCCTTGTTCGTATACATAATTATATCATTTAAATCTGCTCCTGGTATAAAACGTTGTATAGATTCTAAGTAATACTCTTCTCCGTTGTAGCGTATAAGAGCAGAAAATGAATTCGCCCGTATATTCATACGTACTATAGATTCAGGCTGATCGGTTAGAAACCCTGCATATGTTCCGCATTCCTCTCTCGGTATTTCAACATCACCTGACGTTGTAACGAGTACTTGTTTGTAGTCAGTCGAACGCAATTCATTCTCTGAAATCATGATTTTCCAAACATCTGTTCCGGTATTTATTTGTATTGGAATATTTACTTTTTGTATTCTTGCTTTTTGGTACAAACTATTATGGTTTATTCTAATGATTTTTATCTTACTAAAGGTGCGTTCAAGAACTGTTTTGTACGCTGTGCTTAAACTAGTTTCCTGAAAAACATTATCTGATTTGGATTGACCATATAAATCAGTAATAAAAACAAATGAAACCAACAAGACAATTATTGTAAATGAAAATTTCATATAGAATTAGTTTTTAGAGTTATTTAAAATCATTTTCAGGTCCTCAATTTCTTCTTTTTGTGCTTTAAGTTCTTTTTGTTGTTGCAATAAATACAAGGTTAGCTCTTCCACTTTTTCAACCAATTTTAATTGTATACCCCCAACATTCATTCCTTCAGATTCTACTTGTGTTGCAGGTGGCATATTCGGCAAACGATGATGTGCCAAAATATGTTCTTCAACTTCTTCTAAAGGTTTTAATTTGTACGAAGGATCGAATACATAATCCGGAAAAGGCATTGCTTGCACTCTTAACTCAGTACATACAATTTTACCTCCTACCGCCAATTGATAAACAGAAGAAGGCGCTACATTAATCCCAACTTCCCCATCCAGTCGCGTAATACCTGTAACATATAAGGCAGCACTACCTGTATTTGCTCCATCTATAAAAGCACCATATTGTAAATTACTTTTTATATTCAACATACTGTTCGCAAATAGGGTTGGTGTACCAATGGATACTGTACCTAACGAGCCAGATTGACTTGGAGATATTAACGTATTACCATATAAACCGGTAGTACCAGTAACGGATAATTTTTCATTGGGTGTTGAAGTGCCTATTCCCACATTACCACTGGTTGTTATTGCCATTGATTCATAGCCATTTCCCGTATAAAAATAAAGAGGATGATAACTATTGGTACCTATCCATCCCGCTGAAGCATCGGCATAAGTACCTACTGACGTAGTGCCAGCAGTATGCACCATACCGTGCCCATATTGTTCAACATTAAATTTACTTGTTGGGGTGGTGGTACCAATTCCTACATTACCATTTTCATCAACCGTCATTCTTCGTCCGTAACCATTGTTTACATGATGGGTAATAAAATGGACTTTCTGACTATAATTTCCCGACAATGTGGTGTTTTCAATTTCCATACCTCCAGTAAAATCAATACCATCATAAATTCCTATTCGACGAGCGCCATTATTTTCGTGCCATGCACCCATAGAAATATCACCTCGAATATCAAACAAGGATTTTGGGGCAGATGTACCTATTCCTATTTTGCCATCATTATTAATAAACATCGAAGGATTACTACCGTACTTATCGCTACCTTGAGTTAAAATTGCTAATGGACTTGCATTTGTTCCCAAACGAGTCCAGTGATTACTAGATGGTGATTGTATCTGTAACAAGGCGTCTCCGCCTGCAAGGTCCACGTTAAATGCTGTATTGCTAAGAGAATCTATGACACTCAATTTACTTGTAGGCGTTATGGTTCCAATTCCCACGTTACCATTTGCTTGTATCATCATTTTAATTTGATTAAGTGATTTAGGTGTTGCGTGATTTCCTCCATCACCTGAAACCGCAAAGGCTAAATTATCATTGTATGTATTTCCATTATAGTAATGAAAAATAGAACTAGCTCTGGTATCATTTGCATTAATCCAATGTCGTGATAAAAGTAAATTTGCAGAAGGGACATTTTGTGCACCGGCAACATCATGAATATGCACTTGCGCTTCCGGATTAGAAATACCTATTCCTACATTGCCAGCATTTTGGTTAGAAATGTCTATCCCGTTTTGATTCCACAGATTATCTGAAGAACTAGCTGCATGCAAGGCAAACGGAACGCTCATCAATTGTGTGGTTCCCATATCGGTATAAGTTGTACCGCCCGTTGGGTCTAATTCTACTTGTAAATACTTGGCTCCATTTTTCCAATCAATAGAAGTCATTGCTCCTGAAACCACTGTTCCTTGTCCGAGATTGATTGAAAATAAACCCAAGCTATTGGTCGTTACATTTTGTGTTTCTTGATACACAATAGCGCCACTTGAAGCACCATCATGCACGCTAAAACGCAACGAAATAGATTGATTTGAAAGAATATTGCCTGCATTATTTCTTGCTACTGCCTGATACGGAATCGCTTGCGGCGCTTGGCAAAAACTTGTCTCAGAGAAAAAAATAAGTGTAAAGAAAAATAGGATGTGAATGATTGAATGTTTTTTCATAATGAATGATGTTTAATGTTTGAATGTTTAAAGGCAAAGGTTGATTTGGTTAGTGATTTATTTTTTAAACCTATCGATTTTGATTTGGTAGAACAAAATTGCGTCTATTGTTGAATCTGCACAATCGTGAATTCGAATGACAGAAAGTGTTTATTTACTTATCTCATAATTTCATATCATTCATTTGAATGATACGAAGTTTGAAACCCTTTATTTTTCAGAAATTATATATACTATTGTGGTACTAACCAATCTTTATGCGTTTAATGTTTGCCATATTTTTTATTGTGATTGCGCATTATGTAAGCATAGCTCAACATAATATTCCTCATATTCAAATTCCTGCAGAATGGTTGGGAGTCAAACTAGGTCTTTCGCAAGGATATATTTCGAGTATCATACAAGATAAGGATGGATTTATGTGGTTTGGAACAGGCGATGGACTAAACAAATATGATGGCTACAAGGTAACGGTGTATAGAAATGATCCAAAAGATTCCCTTTCGCTAAATGATAATACGATCTCTGGACTTTTTGAAGATGATCAAGGAAATATATGGGTGTCCACCAGAAATAAAGGACTATCTATTTTTAATAAACGAACTGAAAGTTTTTATCCTGTTATTTTAAAAGAAGTACCACATCATGTTGGTATTCATGCAATGCGTTATCAACATGGGAAATTATTTATTCTCACAAATGCAAATGCCTTATTGTATCAAATAGATTCTTTTCGAATCGGATATGATAATAAGAATATCGGTAAGCATGTACGATTATTGTTTGATTACAATGCACAACAACATAATTCAACATTACGCACAGAAATTTCTAATCACAATCATGTTGTATGGGTCAATACTGATCAAATTTGGTTATTCAACTTCGACACAATCATTCAATATAAAGCAAATGGTCGTTATACTAATTGGACAGTAAAGGGTTATTCGCCAAATACTTTTGGCTTCAATAAAAATGAATGGTACCATCATGATCTACTATGTAAAGTCAATACGAATATTGTTTATGCGTTTAATGGTAATAAGATTCATACTGTGGATCTTGAGAAAAATAAAGTAGTGGAAACAATCACCTATGATAGTGATAAAGAAAATAAGATAAATTCATTTGAAGTGGCAACCTTACCTGATCATAATTTCATTATCAGGAAAAATGAGCAACTATTTCATTATGATGTGCAATTGGGTAAGGTCTCTGTATGGCAAAAGGAATTGGTTGAGAATGGTATTATCTGTCATAATCCATGTTTATCTAAAGAGGGTATTACTTGGTTTGGTACATCTGGTTTTGGCGCAATTAAAAGTGATACACGAAAATTTAATTTTCATGCCTATAATGCAGTTAATAATATGAATCTATTTTCTATGGTTGATACAAACCGGATAGACCATATACCGAAGCAAATCATAAATAGTCTTTTCGGACAAGAGATGTCGAATATTGTACAAGATCTTGATGGATTGTACTGGGCTCATACATTTAACAACAGGTCTTTATCTAGTTATAACCCTCGAGCACAGAAAATAACAACACTTCCAAATTCATATATTGACCCTTATCGACGACATATTTTTAGCGATCAAAAAAATAGAATTTGGATCTTTGCTGATTACGGTGTGAATAAACAATACCTTCATCAAATAGACAAGATGAATGGAACTCATATACGCGACTATAAAATTCCAATTGGTACTACGAATAATGCATTACAATTTGTCAGAGATTTATATAGCGATGATGAAAAGTTTGTTTATCTGGCCACTGAGAAAGGATTATTCAGACTTAATTATCAGTCAACTGATAGTAATAATATGTGGAAGATATTCCAACAAAGTTCATCTGATACAACAAGCTTAAGTTCAAATTCATTGTGGTGTATTTGTCCTGATCCATTGCTACCTTCAACATATTTATGGCTTGGTTCATCTAGTTCTGGATTAGATCGTTTTGAAATCGCAACAGGGAAATGTACTAATTATACTGAAGAAGATGGGTTGCCTAATAATGTGGTTTATGGTATACTAAGCGATAAAGCAAATAATCTTTGGATGAGCACCAATAGGGGATTGAGTTGTTTTAATCCAACGAGCAAAACATTTCAAAATTTTACAGCTGAGGATGGATTGTCTTGTGATGAATTCAATCACTTTGAATATTTGAAATTAAAAAATGGGGATTTGTTTTTTGGTGGGATTGGAGGTTATACCATTTTTAATCCAGAGAAAGTATTACAAAAGCAAAAAGAAGTACCTATAGTTTTTACAGGTTTATCTATTTCAAATAAAATGGTTGATTGGAAACAGCATAAAGATATTTTAGATGCACCTATTACCTATGCTAAGACAATTACCTTGCAACCTTGGCAAAATATGTTTACCATAAATTTTGCATCATTGGAATACAGAAGTAATCAGAAGAAATTTTACAAATTCAAATTGCAAGGCTTTGATAATGAATGGACCGAGCCAATAAATAAGAATGAGGCTACTTTTACAAATCTTTCACCTGGTACCTATTCTTTATTTGTAACTGGTACCAATAGTGATGGCGTTTGGAACGAAAAAGGTGCATCAATTGAAATTGTTATACTACCGGCATGGTATCAAACTTGGTGGTTTAAAGTGGGTATTGGATTCTTATTTTTTTTAGGATTATATGGTTTGTTTCGCTTTCGATTATCACAACAACTCAGCGTTCTTAGAGTTAGAAACAGAATAGCTTCTGATCTTCATGATGAAATTGGAAGCACTTTAAGTAGTATTGCCATGTATAGCGAGGCTGTGCAGAAAATGAAATCAGGTGACGAAAAAATCCCAATGGTCATCAATAAAATTCATTCAAATACAACCGAAGTGTTAGAGGCAATGAGCGATATTGTTTGGGCTGTAAATACGAAGAATGATCAATTGTATCATTTATTAAATCGTATGCGTGATTTTGCTGTTCAACTTTCTGAAGCAAAAGGATTTGATTTGCATATCACAGAAAATAAAAATTTGCCTGACTTAAATGTAGATATTGATCAAAGAAAAAATATCTATCTAATTTTTAAAGAAGCCTTGAATAATGCAGCCAAATATTCGAAATGCACATCGGTTTGGGTAGATGTTAAACTTGAAGGGCAACATTTAAAAGTAAGAATTAAGGATGATGGCGTTGGATTTGATGAGTCTATATCAAAAAACAATTCAGGGGGTAATGGCATTTTTAATATGAAAAGAAGAGCATTGGATTTAAACGGAAAATTGGATATCAAAAGCAATAAGGATGAAGGAACTATTATTGAATTGGAATTAATGTTGAAATAGCATCATTCATATTCACTATTTGATTTAGATAATA
>ENA-UOWO01004121-UOWO01004121.1-activated-sludge-metagenome-genome-assembly--contig:-NODE-4121-length-16256-cov-11.836862_pt1 | contig 16256 bp, 12 predicted proteins | sample MGYA00238148_ERZ761564 | MGnify/ENA primary metagenome ERZ761564 (study PRJEB28885, sample SAMN05720194) | activated sludge metagenome | isolation source: Anaerobic digester | place: USA...
GGCCCGTCCGCCCGAGCGGACGGGAACGTCACGGACGACGACGCGCCACGGACCGGCCAAGTCCGCGCTAGCGGACTTGGCCATGCCGGATGACCAGTAAACGACCGTACGACAGAATAACAGGCGAATCGGCCGGGTAGCTACGCTCCATCACGCGGCCGCCGCCCGGGGCTGCGGAGTAGGCGTCTATGAAGTAGACGCGCTCGTCGCCGTTCTCATCAAACCCTAGGCGATCCAGGATGGCCACGTGGCTGACGGCGCCGTCGCCCATGAACACGAGGTCTCCGCGGGCCGGCACATCGATATCTACGGTATACCGCTCGCTGAGCATCGCGGCAGTGGCGTCGTCGAATGGCGGCGCGTACTCCGTGCCGGCCGTTACGGTATGGTATACGTTGACGACGAGGCCGGAGCAGTCTATACCGCGAGGTAAATCCTGCCCGCCCCACTCGTACTCCATGCCCAGGTAGCGTTCGGCCTCCGCGTAAGCCGCCTCGCGTATGAAGGCGGGCGCCGGGACGATGGCATCGAGCGAAGCGAACTGACAAGACGACAACAGCAGAGCCGTACAGAGCGTGGAGCATACGGCGACGGCCCTCCGGCATCCCGTCGTTTTATCGGCCCGTCCTGTATCACTATCAGAGTAATGCCGCATTGAAGCCGAGCGCTCGGGCGCAAAGGTTGAACGTGCGATCGTGCGAGAAAACCACGATCCCATCCGCGGGTTCTTCGGCGAGCAACTGCAGGGCGCTCGCCAGGTGCAGCGCGTCGAGCGTTTTGACATGAATCGGGAAAGCTTCCATAGCCCGCTTCTTGACAGCGGCATCGAGTTCTAGAAGGTCGACACCACTCAGCGCCTCATCCAAGCGACTCGTAGCCTCGACCAGTGACTCGTCATTCAGTTCGCCCTCGATCCGGCACCGCAACAGGACTCTTCGGCATTCGATCTCAAGCAGTTCGCTTGAAGCTAGCCGCGGAAAGGCCTGGACATGACGAAGCGCCGTTTCTCCAAGCAGTATATACCTGAGCATGACCGACGAATCCAGGTACGCTACCACGAATCCGCCCGTTCCTTATCGATCAGCGCCTGTATGGCGCTTGTAGTCAGGGGTTCGAACTCTCGCCAGACGAAAGGCCCGCGTCTTCTACGCGCGTACTTCGGCATTGGATCCAAGCCGGACAATAGAGCTATGGGTTTTCTGTGATCCACGATGACGGTCGTCTCGCCTCCCTGAACGCGCCGTAGCTCGGCGCTCAGATGAGCTTTGAGTTCAGCAACGGCTACAGTCCTCCCTGTCTGCATAAAGGCTCCTTATATGACTATATTATGACTATATTTCAAAACAGTCAAGGAGATTGAAGGCAATCCCGATGGCACGTAACGAACGCTAACCGGCGGTCGCTGTCCCGCGCCAGGCCTCGCGGCGAGTCGACGAGGAGCCGAGCCTCGATTAGAATTGCGGCAATCCCTATAGCGTGTATACTTGTCCCGATGGCACATACGGGAAACGAGGCCGCCCTGACGGGTACGGGCGCCTACGACTGCGTCGTCGTCGGGGCGGGCCTCGGAGGCCTGTGCGCGGCGTTCGAGCTGTCGCGCGCCGGAGCCAAGACGCTACTCCTCGAAGGGCACAACCTGCCCGGCGGCTTCGCCACGAGCTTCGTCCGCGGCCGCTTCGAGTTCGAGCCGTCGCTGCACGAGCTGCCCGATATGCGCTCCATGTCCGAGGCGACCGGGGTCGTGCGCTACCTGCTCGACGACGCCGGCCTCGAGGTAGGCTTCGCGAGCGTGCCCGAGGCCTATAGGCTCATCCTGACCGACGACGGGGTCGACCTGCGCATGCCCTTCGGCATCGAGGCCTGCATAGCCGAGGTCGAACGCGCGGTGCCGGGTAGCCGCCCGTCGGTGAGCGCGTACTTCGAGCTATGCCGCGAGGTTCAGGACGGCTTCGGCTACCTGAACGCGCACGCCCGCTCGCCGAACGTCCTCAAGCTGCTACGCGACCACGGCGACTTCGTGCGCACGGCCTCCGCGACGGCGGCCGAGGTGGCCAGGGCGGTCGGCGTGCCGAGCCGGGCCCACGACATCCTGTTCGCCTACTGGTGCTACCTCGGCGTGCCGGCCGAAACGCTATCGTTCCCGATCTGGGCGTCGCTATTGTACTCGTACCTGTCGTCTGGAGCGGTCATACCGACGATGCGCTCGCACGAGCTGGCGAGCGCCTTCGACGCCGCCATACGTCGACACGGCGGGGAGATCCGCTACAATAGCCGAGTGGACCGCGTCCTGGTCGAGGACGGCGCCGCATGGGGCGTGACGACGGCCTCGGGCGAGACGATACGGGCCGCCGAGGTCGTCTGCAACGCCTCGCCGACGACGGTCTTCGAGTCGCTCGTGCACCCGGCCTCCGAGCGCCCGGCCGCGGCTCTGCGGGCCGTGAACGCCAGGAAGCACGGCTTCTCGGTCGTCGTCGTCTACCTGGGCCTGGACGCCGACCGGGAGGCGCTCGGCCTGGCCGACTACAGCTACTTCATCGCGCCGCACATGGACACGCGGCTCCTGTACGACTCGCTGTACGACCTGGACTCGGACCAGGTGATGCAGGCGTCCATCTGCCTCAACTCGGCCATCCCCGACTGCTCGCCGCCGGGCACCGCCATCGTGTCCATCACCGCCGGCATCAGGCCCGAGGCTTGGTCCTGCGTCGAAGCCAAGGACTACTTCAGGATCAAGTCGCTCCTGGCCGACAAGCTGATAGGCCAGTTCGAAGCGGCCACCGGCGCGCGGCTGCGCGGCCATATCGAGGAGCTCGAGGTCGCGACGCCGGTCACCTTCGCGCGCTACACCGGCGCCTGGGACGGCGTCGTCTACGGCTACGAGCCGGCGCCCTGGGACTCCATCCTGCCGCGCGCCATATCCCTGGACCGCGAGCGCTACCTGGCCGGCCTGGACTTCTGCGGCGGCTTCTCGTACCGCTGCCACGGCTACGGTAGCTCCATCCTCTCGGGCAAGGCCGCCGCCGAGCGGACCCTGGCCAGGCTCGGCGCAAGGGGCGGACGATGAGCGTGACGCTACGCGGCCCCGTTCGCGACGTCCTGGCCTTCGTCGCGCCGTTCCGCGAGCGCTCGCGGCGCTTCCGCGACGCGCCCGGCGAGCCCAAGGCTCCCGGACACGTGACGGAGCTGGCCAAGGCCCTGCATCCGGCCGGGCTCCAGTTGCGGATACTGTCCGTACGCGACGACAGCCCGACGACGAGGACCTACCGCCTGGCCCAGGCTGACGGTTCGGCGTGCTTACCGCCGTTCAGGGCCGGCCAGTACCTGAGCGTATTCGTCGAGGCGGGCGAGGTACGCGCCTCGCGGCCCTACTCCATATCGTCGACCCCGGACGAGGCGGAAGGCGGAGGCTACTACGAGCTGACGGTCAAGAACGCGCCAGGCGGCTTCTGCGCGCCGCTCATCCTCGGGACCTGGGAGCCGGGCACGACCGTCCGCTGCTCCGCTCCGGCCGGCGTCTTCTACCATGAGCCGCTACGCGACGGCGAGCGCCTCGTCTGCCTGGCCGGCGGCTGCGGCGTCACGCCGTTCAGGTCCATCGTCGGCGACGCCCTGGCCCATGGCAGGGCGAGCCTCGCGTTGATCCACGGCGCGACCGATCCTACCGAGCTATTGTTCTCAGGCTACTTCAGCGAACTGGCCGTGCGTTATCCGGAGCGCTTCTCGTACCTGCCGATCGTCGAGCGGGACGGTCCCGCCGGCGTCTGGGGCGGGGAGCGCGGCTACATTACCGCCGCCCTGATCGAGCGCCTGGCGCCTGACGCCAGCGACGCGGCGTACTTCATCAGCGGCCCGGACGCGATGCGGCGCTTCCTGGCCGACGAGCTGGCGCCATGGGGCCTGCCGTCCCGTCGAACCAGGCTGGAAGCCGCCCCGGCGCGCTTCGGCCCGGACGCCTGGCCCGGCTACCCACGGGACGCCTCATCGCTGGCCTTCACGCTCGAAGCGCGCATCGGCCCCGAGGCGGTCTCGGTCCCGGCCGCCGCGAACGAGACCCTGCTCGTGGCGATGGAGCGCGCCGGACTGCGCCCTCCGTCGCTGTGCCGCGCGGGGGAGTGCGGCTGGTGCCGCTCGCGCCTCGTCGAGGGCCGCTGCTACTCGCCGCCGGGGCCGGGCGCGCGGGCCGCCGACGAGCGCTTCGGTTTCGTGCACCCGTGCAAGGCTTTCCCGTTGTCGAATACCATACTAGAGGTTCCGGAAAACCCCGACCGGTAGCCAGGAGGCGAGCGATGGTACTGATAGCCGATTCAGCCGTGCAGCTGAGTCCCGAAACCCTCGACGAGCTGGGCGTCAGCGTCGTCGAGTACCCTATGTTCCTGAACGGCGAGCCCTACCCCGTCTCGATGCGTATGAACCGGGCGGAGAAGGACGAGCTCAGGCGGCTGCTCAAGGACAAGGACAACAAGGTTACCACCTCGGGCCTCAGGGAGGAGGACCTCGTCGCCCTGTACGATCGCCACAAGGGCGAGCGCATCCTCTCGCTCCACCAGTCGAGCCGGGCCTCGTCGGCCACCGCGGCCGTCGTCAGGAAGATCGTCTCCGAGCGCAAGGACCTCGACGTCACCTACCTCGACTCCTGGCACCTGACCGGCGCGTACAGCGCCCTCGTGCTGGACACCGCGCGCGCCGTCCGCGACGGCCTGTCGTACGAGGAGGTCATCGCCCGCTTCGAGCGAGCGCGCGCCGCGACGAGGCACCTCGGCGTCGTCTACGACCTGTTCTACCTGCACCGGACCGGCAGGATAGGCCTGGCCAAGGCGGTCCTCGGCTCAGCGATGAAGATCATCGCCATCCTGAGCTCTTCGGAGGAACCGGGCACGCTCAAGTCGATCGGCAAGGTCAAGAACCACGTCCAGGCCAACCAACGCTTCGCGGCCATCGTCAAGGAAGACATGGAGGCGCGCGGAGCCAGGCGGCTATCCGCCGTCATCAGCGTGATCGGCCCCCACGAAGAGGAGGCCGATCACCTGAAGCGAGCCGTAGAGGGGCTCGGCTACGAGGCCGCGATCACCGTGTCGTACACCAACCACAGCAACATGCCTCACGCGGGCCCGGACTTCTATGATATCGGATACATCGCTCATGTCGATTGAGGCCCTCGACGCCGAGGGTCTGCGAGGCGCCTTCGTCAAGGCCGGCGAGTATCTCAGCCTGAACCAGGCGGTACTCGACAACCTGAACGTGTTCCCGGTACCGGACGGCGATACCGGCGCCAACATGGTCGCCACGCTGCAGGCCGGCCTCCGCGCGCTTGAGGACCGACCGGCCTCGAGCCTCCGCGAGCTGTCCGAATCGATGCGGCGCGCGCTCTTACGCAACAGCCGGGGAAACTCCGGCTTCATCGTCGCCTGGTTCTTCTCCGGCTTCCTGGCGGCGGTCGAACGCCATGAGCGCCTGACCCGGGCGGAGCTGCTCGAGGGCTTTGAAAACGGCGCCTACCAGGTCAACTCGTCGCTGTTCACCCCGGTCGAGGGCACGATGATCACCATCATCGCGGCGATGACCCGGGCCCTGCACGAGTGCCCCGCCCTCGACCTAGGAGGCTGTCTGCGCCACGCGCTGGCCGCCGCTAGAGAGTCGCTGTTCCTGACGCCGACCATGCTGCCCCTGCTCGCCAAGGCCGGAGTGGTCGACGCCGGCGCCCTCGGCTTCATCTTCATCGTCGAGGGCATGCTGCGCGGCCTGACCAACGCCTCGGTGACCGCCGAGCCGGAGGATGGGTACCGCTTCAAGCCGGATCCGGCCGCCCTCCTCGATTGGAAGCCCCAGCCGGAGTACCGCTACTGTACCGAGGTCTACGTCGAGGAACCGCGCGATTGCGACGGCGGCTCGCTCCGTGACTTCCTCGGCAACCGCGGCAACAGCATTGCGCTCGTGGTCGATCCGCGCTTCATCAAGCTGCACATCCACACCGACGACCCGGACGGCGTCATCGGCTACCTGGGCGCGCTCGGGCGCATCGGCTCGTCCAAGGTCGAGGACATGCGCGAGCAGGCGGCGGCCGTCGTAGCGGCGCACCTCGACGACTCGGCCTGCGCCGTGCTCGCCTGCGTCCCGGGGCCCGGCTTCGCGGAGCTGTTCGCCGGGCTCGGGGTCGAGCGCTGCCTCGAGTACGGCAAGGAGCTACCGAGCGCCGGCGCCATTCTGGACGCGCTGACCGAGATCGAAGCGCCCGCCGTCATCATCCTGCCGAACAACGCCAACATCGCGCCGGCGGCCACCTTGGCCAGGGACCTCTGCGGGCGGGACGTGGTCGTCGTGCCGACGAGGAACGTCGTCGAGGGCGTGGCGGCGGCCTACGGTTACTCCGAGAACGACGGTCTCGGCGACAACGCGCGGAACATGGGGGACTGCGTCGGCCTGGCCGAGTGCCTATGCCTGTACCGTAGCGCCGCCGACTCCACCTTCGGAGACCTGGCCATCCCGGAGGGAGCGTACTTCGTCATGCTCGGCGACGAGGTGGCGGCCATGGGCGACGACCCCGTCGGCGCGGCCCTCGAGGCCCTCGGGGCGGCCGGCCTGGCCGGCAAGAGCAACGTCTCGGCCTACCTGGGGCGGGACTTCGACGAGGGCCTGCTCGACGGCCTCCGGGCGGGGATCGCCGCGATCAACCCGGACGCCGAATTCGAGTCGCTGTACGGCGGGCAGGGCCGCGAACTCCTGATTATATCGCTCGAGTAAGGATGGGACCCATGCGCTACCTCGTCGCGACGCTCGCCGTCGCCGTCAGCTACCTATCGGGCTCGGTGCTCTACGCCGTCGTCGTGACGAGGCTGGTGACCGGCAAGGACATACGGAAGCAGGGCAACCTGAACCCCGGCACCTCGAACGTCGCGCGGACGGTCGGTAAGGGTTGGGGCGTCCTCGTCTGCGCGCTGGACAGCCTCAAGGCCATCGTCCCCATGCTCGCGGCGAGGCTGTGGCTATTCAAGGGCGACGACGGGGCCAGCCTCGCGTTCGTGTACGCGGTCGGCATGGCAGCGGTCGTCGGCCACTGCAGGCCAATCTTCTACGGCTTCAAGGGCGGCGGCGGCATAGGCACGATGCTCGGCGTCTCGCTGTTCATGATACCGGTCGAGTTCGCGTTCTCGCTACTGGCCGGCGGCGTCGTCGCGATCACGGCTTTCAGGCATACCGAGCACAAGTACGCCCAGTGGACGCCGATCATGTTCGTCATCCTGACGCCCTTCGTCACCCTAGCTACGACCCTGCTCGTCGACCTGCCGCTGTTCGCGCACGTCTCGATAGGCGGCCACCCCTGGCCGGTCGTCGCCTGCGCCTTCGCGATGTCGCTGTCGCTCCTGTGGTTCAACGGCTCGTTCATGCGGAACAGGGCCGCCGAGTACCAGGGCCTCAAGGGCGAGTGAACGGCGCCGGGCCGGAGCGCGGCCCCGCCGCCCGCCTAATCGAGCTTGATCGCTCGCTTCTGCGGGTCCGGGCTCGGCCTGTAGATGATGGCCACGTGCCCGATTACGCGAACGAGCTCGGCCCCCGCCTTCTCGGCCAGCTCCCTGGCCAGCTCCTTGCGCTCGCCCTTGAAGTCGACGAAACGTAGCTTGACCAGCTCGTGGTCGGTCAGGGCGCGGTCGAGCGCCTCGTGGACGCCGTCGACCGGGCCGGCCTTGCCGAGGAATACGATGGGGTTCAGTTCGTTGGCGAGCGAGGACAGCCTGGCACGTTGTTTCGATGTCAGCATGCGTTGTTCCTTTTAAAACCGCTGCAGAAGGCCTATGACGAGGCCGAAGGCCATCCCGAGCAGCACCCTGGCCCCCACGAGGGCTACGGCACCGGTGACGAGGCCCTGCATATAGTTGACGATCCGGTCTTTGTAGACGAAGCGTTTGATCCTGAACAGGACTGGGTTGATCATGGCGTCGACGGCCCGCCAGAGCGGATTGAGGCTGTTCCATCTGGCGGCGTAGGCGACGATGCGCGCTATGACGAGCACGGCGAAGAAGCCGAGCAGGAAGCCGAACGGCGACCAGACGACCTCGACGACCAGGGCCAGGGCCACGCCGAGGCTCAGCCCGCCGTACGAGGCGACGGTGAACAGCCTGGCCAGGCCCGACAGCGCGGCGAGCGCGGCTATCGGCGAGAAATCGACGCCACCGGAGCGGAGTATCGGGAAGCGCCTCCACCAGGACAGGTAGGGCTCGGTGGCGCGCTCCACGAGTTCGGCGGGCTTACCGAGCCGGGCGCTCGGTAGCCATGACATGAACACGCGGACGACGCACAGCAGCATGTAGATCGACGTGGCCGCGGATAGCAGCCCAAGGACGGTTCTCAGCACGATGGCTCCATTCGTTCCATAGTCTCAGTCGCCCTGTTCCAGCCGTTGCAGCTCGAGCATGCGCTGGCGGAGGTTCAGGGCTTCCTGGGCGGTATCGCGATTCTCCCTGGCGGGGTCGAAGTTCGGGTTGAGCCTGAGCGACTCGTTCCAGTACGAGATGGCCAGCGGCAGGTCTCCGGCCGCGTACGCGTCCAGGCCCTGCAGGTACAGCTCCTCGGCCCGGGCCGCCCTGGCCGTCCGCCCCATGTCGCCCATGTCGAAGCGCGCCTCGATGCTCATGCGGTTGAGCGGCGAGAACTGGGTGGTCAGATCGAGGGTATAGTTGACCTCGAGGGTCAACGGCGAGAAGTCGATGGCCGCGCCGACGCTGATCCTCGGGTTGTCGCCCTTGATCAGGAAGCCGGCCTGTAGGTCCCAGAAATCGGTCACGACCATCCGGTAGCCGACGCCCCAGTAGAACGACTCGCTCAGGGAGGGATCGACCAGGTTGATGGGCTTGCTGATGTCGGCCGACAGGAGTATGGGCTTCAGGAACTTGTACGAGAAGCCGGCGGTAGCGACGGTCGGAAGAGGCTCGTCCCGCACCGCGGGGCCGACGTTCTTGAGCGCCAGGCCGACGGAGAAATTCTTCTCGCGGGAGTTGTAGAGCTTGAACAGGTTGAACCTGGTCAGCGCGCCGATGTCCGCCATCACGGCCAGGGCCGACTGGGACAGTCCGGAGACGAAGCCGCCCTCGTCGTCGCTATAGCCGGGCATGGACCTGAACGCCAACTTGGCGCTGGCGCCGAGCGAGACGCCGTAGAAGTAGTAGCCGGGGAACAGGTGGAGCGAGGCGTTGAAGGTACCGAGGGCCTCGGAGTAGTAGCCGGTGGCCACCCGCTCGCCGAAGTCGGAGTACTCGGTGAACGGCAGGTACAGCCATTTACCACCGAGCGACAGGCCGAGCGAGCCGAGGCGCATCGTATAGACGACCGCCTCGAGCCGCGTGTCGGCTATCCAGTTGTTGTGGTAGAACGCGAACTGCGTGCGATCCTGCAGGGCGCTACCGGCCGGGTTCAGCTCGAGGAAGGACGCGTCATCAGCCACGGCGACGAAGGCCATGCCCATGCTCTCGGCGCTACCGCCGACGGGCACCAGCGTCGACAGGAAGGTGGTCATGCCCTCGTTCGGGTCCTCCCCGCCGAGGGAGAACATGCTGTAGATGAATTCGTAGGCGTCGGCGTACAGGTTCTGGGCTTCGGCCCCGGCTCGCGGGAGTATCGCTAGGAGTAGCGCAAGGCCGACTATCCTCTTCATGGTACAATGGAATATACAGTACGATAGAGATAATTTCTATCCGTATAAACGATAGTAACGCTCAGCTTAGCCGCGCGCGAGCCGACAATGATACTGAGGAGCCGGGCCTCGGAGCGCCCGGCCAGCTCGCTGGAGGAGCCTGTAGGCGCCTATATATGAAAATGAGCCGCCCGATGGCGCTGGTCATGCTTATTCTCCTCTGTTGCTCCTCGACCGCCTGGGCAATGGGCGGCCGCGAGGATCCCTTGGCCTACGCGGATACCCTAATAGCCCAGCAAAAGTACGACGAGGCCATCCTCTACATCACTGATTTCATGAAACGCTATCCGGACCGCTTCGACGAGGCCCAGAAGAAGCTCAGGCAAATTACCAAGATCAGAGCGGCCTACAACAAGTCGGCTGAGACCCTGATAGACGTGATGACCAACGACCCGACCAACCAAGAAAAGAAACTCGCGATGATCCGCGAGCTCGAGGGCTACGAACGCTCGCCGAACCCGGCGGTCCAGGAGTTCGTGGCCAAGACGAAGGACCTGGCCCTGTTCACCTATAACCGAGCCAAATTCGAGGAGCACATGGCCCAGGGCCGCTCGCTGATCGACTCGGGCCGCTATGTCGAGGCGGCCAGGGCCTACGAGGCCGGTTTTACCTTGTATCGACAGGAATTCGCCGAGGCCGGCCTGGACCGGGGCTTCGTGGACGACGCCTTCGAGAGAGTAGCCTCGGTCTCGGGCGCCATAATCACCTTCGAGGAGCAGGGCGAGGCGATGAAAACAGCCTTCGAGGAGCTCGCCGCCGCGTACTCGGGCGGCGAGGCCGCGGCGATAGACGCGGCTTGGCTCCGGGCCCGTTCGTCCGCGGCCTCCCTGGCCGCGACCCGACGCTTCGTCGTCGACCAGGGACGCGCCCTCGAGCGCTCCTTCGCCGAACTATCGTCCAAGGACGCGACCGCCACCGACAACTCCTTCCTCCCGTTCGCCTTCCGCCTCGTGCTCGGCCGCCAGTCCGAGGGGCGGCTCGAGGGCGTCGCCGGCGCGATCGACGCCCGGTGGGCCGCCGCTCTCGGCTCGGCCCAGACCGCTCTCGAGGAGCGCCTCGAGACCGAGGCCGTAGCGGGCCTGGCGGCCTACGACGCAGGGGAGTGGGAGGCCGCCGGAGACCGATTCTCGGGGACGGCCGCGCTCGCCGAACGCGGGCTGGCCCTCCTGTCGCTCTGGGCCCACTACGCGCCGAGCGACCTGGCCGAGCGCTCGACGACGCTCGGCCAGGCGGTGCTCGAGCTCAAGGGTGAGGACTACCTGCGCCTGCGCCACTTGGCGGAGAGCGCCAGGGCCTACGTCGCGCTCTCGGCCGCTAGGCTCGCAGCCGACGCGGACGAGCGCGCGCTCGCCGCGATCGAGCCCGTCCCCGAGAATCAGGCGGCCGTCCTCACGGCCTACGAATCCAGCCGCCTCGCGTTCGTCCGTATGCAAGGGGCGATCGACGCGCTCAGGCTCGAGTCGGGCGAGTCGGCGACCAGGATGGCCGAGTGGACGCGAGCCGGCTACGGCTCCGACAAGTCCCAGGCCGCCCAGGGCGAGCTGGACGGCCGCATAGCGAATGCCCTCGGCCTGTCAAAGACCCTCGAGACAGGTGCGGTGGCCCGCGCGGCCGCCTTCAGATTCGGCCTCCTGTCCGACGCGGCCGAGCGCGCGCTCGCGGCCATCGAGGCGGCGCGGGGCTCGCTCGACGGCGTGCCGTCGGACGACCCCCAGCTGCCCGAGGCCGTGTTCCGCTACCCCGGCAAGGCCCTGGCCTCGCTATCGTCGGCCGACCGCATACTCGCCGTCCTCCGGGCCGACATCGACGCCTTCATCGCCTCCCAGGCCTCCAGGCCGGGCTACGTGGCCAGCGACGCCTCCGTGCTCGAGTGGACCGAGCGGGCCAGGACCCTGGCCGCGACGGCCGCCGAGCGCGTGGCCGACTCGAGGGCGCTGACCGCGCGCGCGACCGAGCAGAAACGCCTCGCCGACTCGAGCAGGCTCGAGGCCGAGCGACGCGTCGCGGAGTCCAGGACCGCGCTCAGGGCGGCCAACTTCGAGACGGCCAGGGAGCGGCTCGACCGGGCCCGCGAGCGCTATCTCGCGTCGCTGACGATCGAACAGGACCCGGCGCTCAGGTCCGAGTCCGACCGGATCCTATCCGAGCTGGCCGCGACCATCCTGAAGACCGAGAACGACCTGGTCGTCGCGGAGACGAGGCGCCTCGTGACCGGCGGACGTAGCTTCTACCTGCAGGGAGAGTTCGACCGCGCCGAGTCGACGCTGCTTCAGGCCCGCGCGCGCTGGAGCACCACCAACTCGACGCCCGAGGTAGAGGTCGAGTACTGGCTCAAGCTCGTCCAGACCGCGCTATCGGTCAAGACGGGCCGCGACATACCCGTCACGGCGCCGCTCTTCCCGGAGATGAGCCAGCTCCTATCCCTGGCCAAACAGTACTACCAGGAAGGCGCCGCCCTGCTCGCCAAGCGGGACAAGACCGGCGCCATCCGCGCCTTCTCGCAGGCCAAGCAGAAGATATCCGAGGTCAAGGTGGTCTTCCCGCTCAACCAGGAGGCGCGCGTGCTCGAGCTGCGGATCGACCAGCTGTCCGACCCCGACGAGTTCGGCCGTAGCTTCGCGAGGCTGTACAACGAGGCCAAGGCCAAGATCGACGCGCGGGCCGATCTGACGACCGCGTACAGCGACCTGCAGGACCTCGAGGCGATCAACCCGCGTTACCCGGGACTGCGCGCGCAGATCGAGCGGGCCGAGATCCTGCTCGGCTTCAGGCAGCCGCCGCCCGACCCGAGGGCTATAGCCGAGGCGCGATCGCTGGTCGCCGCGGCCCGGCGTATCGTCGATTCCGGGCAGGTCGCCCAGTTCACCTTCGCCCGAGCCCAGCTTGAGAAGGCGCTCGGCCTCGATCCGAACAACGCCGAGGCCAGCGCCCTCAAAGACCGCATCGCCACCTATATCGGCGGCGACACCGCGATCGTGCTACCGAGCGCCGCCGAGACGCTGTACAACGAGGCGGTCGCCTTCTTCACCGCCGGCGACTACCTGAACGCTCGCGTCAGGCTGACGAGGCTCGCGGCCGTCTATCCGAGAGGCGCGACGATGCAGAAGGTATCCGACCTCGACGCGCGCCTTACGGCGAGGGGCTACTGACGACCATGGAAACGCCGAACCCGAGCTCCCGCCGCGCGGGACGCGGACTGGCCCTGGCCGCGGCCTGCGCCGCCTGCGCGCTCCTTGTCTCGCATCCGCTCGAGGCCGCCCCGACCGACTTCTATTGGGAAGCGCCCGCGCGCCTGTCCAAGGGCATCGGGGCTTATCCCCAAGCCATCAGGACCTCCGGCGACGTCATAGCGATCTGGCAGGAGAACGTGCCGACCGACGGCGGTGGCGAAGCCTGGCTGTCGATGGCCTCCTATAGGAACGACGGAGTCGTCAGGCGCGATCGCTTCGCCGGCCCGTTCCGCTACGAGGCCATAGGCGACAAGGCCAAGGGCGAGCGCGGCCTGAGCGCTCCGGCCCTGTTCTCGGCCGACGACGACGGCAACGGTCGACTGCTCGTCGCGGCTTCCGCGGGGGAGCGTCGCGTCGAGGTCTACGCCTCGGACGACTCGGGGCGATCCTTCCGCCCGCTGTCGGCCCTCGAGCTGGACCGGCCGGTGGTAGCGCCGCGCGTGTATTCGAACGCGGCCGGCGGCTGGTACCTGTTCGTCACGAGAAGCCAGGTCTTCACGAGGACTCCTGCCGGAGGGGGCGAGGCGACGACCTACGAGTCGCTATCGATCTTCTATACGCGCTCCGACGACGGCACGTCGTGGGCGCCTCTGGCCCCCTTCGTCGGCGGCGACTTGGGTCTCGACCCGAACTTCCTCCCGACGGCCGCCTCCGTCGACGGGACGGACGTGGTCGTGTTCCAGACGCTGTCGGGCGGCGACAGGCCGAGCTACCAGCTGTACTCGACCGCCTCGCGGGACGGCGGCCTGTCCTGGTCTACGCCGCGCCGCGTCACCGGCTTCGTCGACCCGGTGCACCGGGAGGCCCAGGCCCCCGACCGCTTCGACAACCAGCGGCCGCACCTGGCCAGGATAGGCGGCTCGCTCTGGCTGACCTGGGAACGCAAGCTGCTGTCCGGTCCGGCCCAGGTCTACGCCGCCCGCCTCGACGACGACGGCGCGCTTATCCAAGACAGCCCGGAGCGCGTGACGCTCGGCCAGGGCGCCTGCTCGGAGCCGCGGCTGTACCCGCTCGGCGAGGGACCGGACGCGGCGCCGGCCATAACCTGGTTCGACGACCGCCGCGGCGCCAACCGCGTCTATACCGCCTTCAAATCCGGCGCGCTCTGGACCGAGCGCGACCTTTCGGGCCGGTCCCGCGGGGACGGCACCTTCGGCAGGGTCGTCTCGACCGGGAGCGGCCTGTACGCGTTCTGGCAGACCGGCTCCGGCGCGGGCTCGTCGATCATCGGCATGGTACCGGACACGAGCGCCCGGCCGCCCAGGATCTCGGCGGTCGACTTCGTACCGGGCGAGCCGACCAGGCGCGGGCGCGCCGAGCTGCGTTGGAACGTTCCCGAGGACTCATCGGGCATACTCGGGTTCTCCTACCTGTGGTCCAGGGATCCCGAGGCGGAACCGCCCGAGACGGTCATGGCGCTCGAGACGCTGACCCGCGCCGCCTTCGACGCGAACGAGGACGGCGACTGGTTCTTCTCTATCAAGGCGCAGGACTACGCCGGCAACTGGTCGGACGCGTCGCGAGTGCGCTTCGTACGCGACACAACGCCGCCGGGCAAGCCGGCGATCGCGCCTCCGGCCGCCTCGGCCGACGGCTTCGTCGCGTCGAGCAGCTTCGCGCTCGCCTGGGAGCCCCCGGCCGATCTGGACGTCGCCGGCTATTCCTGGGCCCTCGAGTACCTCGGCCCGCTCGACCGCCCGCCAGCCCGCAAGCGCCCGGCGCCCGCTACCGGCGCGGCGCGCCCGGGCCGAGCCTACGACCTCTGGCCGACCACCGACTACGAGCGCCTGCTCTGGACCTCGGCCGAGCCCGCGCCGCCGGCCCCGTCACTGCGCACGCGTTCGCCGACGGCAGCCTTCTCGAACATGGACGACGGCTACTGGATCTTCTCGGTGGCCGCGATAGACGGCGTCGGCAACGTCGGCGAGCCCGCGCGGGCGCTACTCCGAACGGACAAGTTCAGGCCGTACACGGCCGTCACCGACGTCAGCTCCAGGCGCGACGACTTCGGCAACCTGGAACTGGCCGTCGTCGGCCGAGGCTTCCTGGACGACGGGGCCGTGACCAGGCTGGCCGTCGACGCCGATGGGCGCGAGCCCTTCGACTACCTCTACGTGCTGGCCGACCGCGAGTACTCGATAGCCTCGGATCGCCTGCTACGCGTCCCCGAGGTCGTCGACCTGCGGGCCGGCTCGTACCGTATCGGCCTCTACCATCCGGAGCGCGGCTGGTACTTCACCGATCCGCGCCTGTCGGTCGATTACTCAGGCACCGTGAAATTCGGCGAGCGCGGCGCGCCCTGGTCCCCGACCTGGTCGTTCGCCCCCGCCCCGTCGTCGTTAGTCAGCGTATCCACGCTGTTCACGCTAGCCGCCTTGCTTCTGCCGTCTCTCGGTATCGTCCTGTCGCTCAGGCACGTCGTCGTGCTGGCGGGCCAGATGAGAGAGGCGCGAGCCGAGGCGATAGCGCTACTGGAGGGAAAGCCCATGCCCGAATCGGAACGCAAGCGGAAGGCCAAACGGGCCATCCGTAGGGGAGCCGGCCTGACCGCCAAGTTCGCGATGACGATCAGCCTGCTCGTGCTGTTCATCGTCGCCCTCGTGTCGATACGACTCGGCATCCAGATGCTCCAGACGCAGAGCGAGACGCTGGCTCGAGGCCTCGAGCAGCGGGCTCGGGTACTGCTTGAGAGCGCCGTCCAGGGCGGCAAGTCGTACCTTCCCGCCAAGAACGTGCTCGAGCTGTCGCTGCTGCCGAACCAGGCGAGCGCCATCTCCGAGGCGCGCTACCTGACCATAACCGGCTTCGGAGCCTCGGGCGCCACGAACCCCGACGTCGTCTGGGCGAGCAACGACCCGGACATCGCCTCCAAGATCGACAGTCAGGCGCTGGTGCCTGGCGTCTCCCTGCTCGACGACACGCTATCGCCGCGGGTTTCCTCCATGTCAGCCGAGATCGACGCGCGGGCCAACGCCGAGGTCGGCGCGATAGCCGAGGCCCTGCAAAAGATGCAGGACGAGGGCCGCGCCTTGGCGGCCAACCTCGACGCGGCCAGCCAGGACAGGCTCGCGGAGATAGCCTCGAGCGCCAGGGTGATGGAGCAGGAGCTGAGCGAGCGCCTCGCGGCGATAGCCGACGCCTCGGTCGCCTCCGAGCCTCGCTTCGACGCCACCAAGCTCGGCGCGACGGCCGAGGAGTACGTCTTCTATAAGCCCATCCTGTTCAGGCAGGGCCGCGAGGCGCTGTACTACCGCGGCCTCGTCAGGCTGTCGGTCTCCACCGAGACCATCGTCGCCCAGGTGAACGCGGCCCGGGACGACCTGATCAGGAGCGTCGCGGTGGTC
>ENA-UOWO01004126-UOWO01004126.1-activated-sludge-metagenome-genome-assembly--contig:-NODE-4126-length-16244-cov-14.603311_pt1 | contig 16244 bp, 9 predicted proteins | sample MGYA00238148_ERZ761564 | MGnify/ENA primary metagenome ERZ761564 (study PRJEB28885, sample SAMN05720194) | activated sludge metagenome | isolation source: Anaerobic digester | place: USA...
GAGAAGAAAAATGGCTCTGGATTATAGTTGCAGATGTTTTTTTAACCTTAAAATATATATTTATGACACAGTATGAAGCCGAAATGTATCCTTACCAGGAGGAAACTTATAAAATAATCGGGATTGCTATGGAAATTCATAGGGAACTGGGAAAAGGCTTTTCTGAAATTGTTTACAAAGATGCTTATGAATATGAGTTTAAGCAAAATGGTATTTTTTATGAGAGAGAAAAGGAGTATGCGGTAAATTACAAAGGAACAATTTTGCCACATAAGTTTTATGCTGATTTTGTAGTGTTTGATAAAATTATTTTGGAAGTAAAATCAAAAAAAGGGATAGTCGAAGATCATTATGCTCAAGTAATGAACTATCTGGCCATATCTAAGCTGGAAATTGGCCTTTTGATAAACTTTCATGAAAAGTCATTGGAATACAAAAGAATAATTATGAGTCATTAAGAATTTAGAAAATGGCCGCAGATTCGCAGATTTTAAAAAACATAAAATTTAATCTGCGAATCTGCGGCAAAATAAATCGAAATACAATCCGGGGCAATCACATTAATATGAAAAAGCTAATCTTCTTACTTTCAATTGTAATAATCTGCGAATCAGCGGCTTTTTGCCAGCAAAAAACCTACTGCAATCCCATTAACATTGATTATGGCTATTCTCCCATCCCCAACTTCAGCGAGTGGGGCAGGCATCGGGCCACAGCGGACCCGGTAATTGTAACCTACAAAGGAGATTATTATTTATTCAGCACTAACCAGTGGGGATATTGGTGGAGCCATGATATGCTGAACTGGAATTTTATCTCAAAAAAATTTTTGCGCCCCTGGAATGAGGGCTATGATGAACTGTGTGCGCCTGCCGTGGGTATTATCGGTGATACCATGATCGTTTTTGGTTCAACCTACACCAGCAAGTTTACGATATGGATGAGCACCGATCCTAAAGCCAATAACTGGAAACCATTGGTAGATAGTTTTGAGATCGGGGGCTGGGATCCATCTTTCTTTACCGATGATGACGGCCGTTTGTACATGTACAATGGCAGCAGCAATAAGTTTCCCATGTACGGAATTGAATTGAACAGGAAAACGTTTCAGCCCATTGGCACCAGGAAAGAAATGTACCTGCTGGAACCCTGGCGTTTTGGCTGGCAGCGCTTTGGCGAACATATGGACAACACTTTTCTTGACCCTTTTATCGAAGGCAGCCACATGACAAAACACAATGGCAAATATTATCTTCAGTATGGTGCGCCCGGCACTGAGTTCAGTGGCTATGCAGATGGGTTGCTGGTGGGGAATGATCCACTCGGTCCCTTCGAAGCACAGAGCGATCCCTTGAGTATGAAGCTGGGAGGTTTTGTAAGAGGAGCAGGCCATGGTGCCACTTTCCAGGACAATTATAAAAATTACTGGCATGTATCCACTACCGTTATATCCGTAAAAAATACTTTTGAAAGAAGGCTTGGCATTTGGCCAGTTGGTTATGATGCGGACGGCACCATGTTTTGCAACACTACTTTTGGAGATTATCCCCACTATGTGCCGGCGCCGGGGTATTCCGGAACAAATTATGGCAGCAACGGCAAATCTGGTTATTTCACCGGCTGGATGCTGTTGAATTATAATACACCTGTACAGGTATCGTCCACGCTGGGCGGCTTCCATGCAAATAATGCAGTAGATGAACTGGCAAAAACTTACTGGAGCGCTGCAACAGGCAATAAAGGCGAATTCATCCAAACTGACCTGGGAAAGCTTTCCACTGTTAATGCCATACAAATTAATTATGCAGACCAGGATATAAGTTTTCCAAAAGAAATGGACAGTATCTTCCTGGGAAAAACGATTGGCTTATATCACCAGTACAAATTGTATTATTCTGTAGATGGGAAAAAATGGACGGTCTTGTTAGATAAAAGCAACAATAAAAAAGATGTGCCGCATGAATATATTGAACTTCCAACAGCAGTGCAGGCGAGGTATATTAAACTTGAAAATATTCATATGCCCACCGGGAAGTTTGCTGTCAGTGGGTTAAGGGTGTTTGGCAATGGCAATGGAGAAAAGCCTGAAGCGGTAAAAGGCTTTATCGTATTGCGTACCGAAAAAGATAAACGCAGCGCCTTTATCAAATGGAAACCAGTGGACAATGCATTCGCTTACAATATTTATTATGGTACACACCCAGATAAATTATACACCAGCATTATGGTGCATAATAATAATGAATACTGGATGAAAGGGATGGATCTGCAAAAGGCTTACTATTATTCTATAGAAGCCGTGAATGAAAATGGAACAAGTGAGAGAACTAAAACGATAAAAGTAGATTGATGAAAAAATTACAACTGATACTTGCCTTTCTCTTTTGCTGCTGCACTACTAATGCCCAGCAACCTCCTCCCTTTTATGATGATATACAGGCTTTCAAAGAGCAGGATAAAGACAGCATGCCGCCAAAAGATGCAATCCTTTTTGTTGGCAGTTCATCCTTTACCATGTGGAAAGATGTACAGGACTATTTCCCAAAACATACGATTCTCAATCGGGGGTTTGGTGGTTCCACCTTGCAGGATGTGATACGCTATGCCAATGCTGTAATTACCCCGTATCATGCAAAACAGGTTGTAATTTATTGTGGGGAAAACGATGTAGCCTATTCCGATGAAACGACAGCACAAATGGTACTCGATAGATTTAAATCATTGTTTAAAATTATCCGTGATGATAATCCTGCGGTTCCGGTTGCTTTTGTTTCCTTAAAACCCAGCCCAAGCAGGCAGCACTTGTGGCCTGTAATGAAAGAAGCCAATAGACTGATAAAAAAATACCTCGCTGGAAAAAGGAAAACGGCATTTATCGATGTGTGGCCAAAGATGTTTAATAAAGACGGAACTATAATGAAAGATATTTTTATTGAAGACAACCTGCACATGAATGCAAAGGGATACCGCATATGGCAAAAAGCAATACTACCTCATCTCGTTAAGTAATTGTATGAAATTTATTACTGCCTGTTGTTTGATTTTGTTGTGCAGCGATCTCGTTGCTCAAAAAAGCATGCAGCTTACATCTCCCGATGGCAGTATTGTTTTTTCTTTCTCCATGCAACAAAACAAACCACATTATTCTGTTGCTTACAGTAAACAATTACTTATACAAAAATCATCACTTGATCTTGTATTTGATGATGTAAAAATGTCACAAAACTGCAAGCTGAAAAAAATGCCTGAGTATAGTACAGGAATTGAAAACTATTCTTTAATTGTAGGCAAGACGTCATCGGTAAGTCATCCATATAAAAAGGCAGTAATATTTTTGGAAAGTGGAGGGTATGGTGTGAATGTAGAAGTAAAAGCATTTAACGATGGAATTGCTTTCAGGTATGTATTTCCAGAACAGGAAGGCAAACAAAGCTTCACTTTATTAGAAGAACAAACACAGTTTAAAGTAGCTGGCAATCCAATAATAAAAGCATTACAACTTCCCAATTATACCACATCGCATGAAGGGCTTTATATAACCGCTCCTTTAAATGAAATAAAGAACGACACATTAATGGATATGCCTGTATTGCTGCAATTTCCCAACATTACATTCATGGCAATAACAGAAGCTGCGTTATTAGATTATGCAGGAATGTACCTGGTAAAAAGAAATGGCATTCTTACAAGCCAACTATCTCCGTTACCCAATCAAACAGACATAAAGGTAAAAGCTACATTGCCACACCAAACCCCATGGAGGGTGATGATGATAGGCAATCGTATCGGAACATTGATAGAATCAAGTATGCTCACCACCCTTTGCCCACCACTGGCTCTAAAAGAAACTAACTGGATAAAAACCGGCACCACCACCTTCCCCTGGTGGAATGGCACCATTATACCAGACACCAATTTTGCTGTGGGCAATAATTTTGAGACAAATAAGTATTACATAGATTTTTGTGCGGCTAATAATATAAAGTATCATACGGTTGTAGAAGCTAACGGGCATGAATGGTATACCAATGATGGAGGTGGATATCAACCCGGGAATAACGTGGATGTAACAAAACCAGTTGACTGGCTTGATATGAAGCAGGTGTGTGATTATGCCAAATCGAAAGGCGTTGGTGTAAGAGTATGGGTACACTGGAAAGCATTGTATCCAAAACTGGATACTGCCTTTGCCATATTTGAAGAATGGGGATTAAGCGGAATGATGGTTGACTTTATGGACAGGGATGACCAGGAAATGGTAAACATCCAGAATGAAATTTTAGTGAAGGCAGCAAAACATCATTTGCACATACAGTTTCATGGAGCTTACAAACCCACAGGATTGCACCGGACTTACCCGAATGAATTTACAAGAGAAGGAACCTTGAATTATGAAACCTATAAATGGGACACTACACTTACGGTGGATGATGATCTGAATATTGTGTTTACAAGAATGTTAGCTGGTTCAACTGATTATCACCAGGGAGGTTTCCGGGCTTTTGGTATGCCGCATCAAAATGGAAGAGGTGCATTTAAGGTGCAGTATACAAGGCCATTGGTTATGGGAACCCGTTGCCACATGCTCGGAATGTATGTGGTAATGGAAAATTACCAGGGCATGTTATGTGATTATCCCGATGCTTATACCGGTCAACCTGGTTTTGAAGTGCTTCAGCACATTCCCACCACCTGGGATGAAACACATGTTACCAATGCAAAAATAGATGAGTATATTTCGATCGCAAGACGAAAGGGAAATGATTGGTATATTGGTTCCGTTTCCAATCATGATAAACATGAAGTGGATATCGAAATGAACTTTTTACCAGCGGGGAATTATACTGCCACCATTTATAGCGATGCTGATGATGTGAATGTTAATCCTGATCATTTAAAAAAAGAAGTAAGGCAAGTAGACAATACAAGTAAAATAAAAATTAACTTATCACAGGGCGGTGGCAATGTGATCATTCTTAATAAAAATTGAATAACCGTAAATAAAAGAAACATGAGACAGACACTCTTATTGCTTGTTGCATTCACAGCAAGTCATTTCGTTAGTGCGCAAAATTTGCCTGTGGCAAAACCAGCAGATGCAAAAATGAAAACCTTCATTGATGCATTGATGAAAAAAATGACAATGGAAGAAAAAATCGGCCAGTTAAATTTACCCGGTAGCGGTGATATCGTTACAGGGCAGGCATCGAACTCCGACATCGGTAAAAAAATAAAAGAAGGAAAAGTAGGCGGGTTGTTTAATATAAAGACCGTTGCAAAAATTAAAGCTGTGCAAAAAGTGGCCGTAGAAGAAAGCCGCTTAAAAATACCCATGATATTTGGCATGGATGTGATACATGGTTATGAAACCGTGTTCCCGATACCGTTAGGGTTAAGTTGTACATGGGATATGAAAGCCATTGAACGAACTGCACAGATCGCTGCCCAGGAAGCAAGTGCGGATGGCATCAACTGGACCTTTTCACCCATGGTGGATATAGCCCGTGACCCACGCTGGGGCCGCATCGCAGAAGGAAATGGCGAAGACCCTTACCTCGGCGGTGAAATTGCAAGAGCTATGGTAAAAGGTTACCAGGGCACCACCGGCTCTTATAAAAATAATAACATCATGGCCTGTGTAAAACACTATGCCATGTACGGTGCTGCAGAAGCAGGCAGGGATTATAATACAACAGACATGAGCCGGGTGGGTATGTTTAATAATTATATGTTGCCCTACAAAGCTGCGGTAGAAGCTGGTGTTGGAAGCGTAATGGCATCGTTCAACGAAGTGGATGGTATTCCTGCAACAGGCAGTAAATTTTTAATGACGGATGTGCTGCGTAAACAATGGGGGTTTAAAGGTTTTGTTGTGACCGATTACACAGGTATCAATGAAATGGAAGCACATGGTATGGGTGACCTGCAGCAAGTGTCGGGTTTAGCAATGAGGGCAGGCATTGATATGGACATGGTAGGTGAAGGATTTCTCACCACTTTGCAAAAATCTTTAAAAGAAGGTAAAGTAACGGTGGCACAAATTGATGCCGCCTGCAGAAGGATCTTAGAAGCGAAATATACATTGGGTTTATTTGATGATCCCTATAAATACTGCAGCGAGGAAAGAGCTGCAAAAGAAGTATTCACAGATGCCAACCGTGCCGAAGCAAGGCAGATAGCTGCACAAAGTTTTGTATTGTTGAAAAACCAGGGCGGTATCCTTCCATTACAGAAAAAAGGAACCATTGCATTGGTGGGTCCATTGGCAGATGCAAAAGAAAATATGCCCGGTACATGGGCCGTGGCTGCAAGATTTGACAAAGCTATATCTCTTTTTGAAGGATTAAGAACGGTTGTGGGAGATAAGGCAACGATTGTATATACAAAAGGAAGTAACCTGGATGCAGACGCAAAGTTTGAGGAAAGGGCCGGTATGTTCGGAAAAGATTTTAAAAGGGATATGCGCCCAGCACAGGAAATAATTGATGAAGCAGTGAATGCTGTAAAAAATGCAGATGTAATTGTGGCAGCCCTTGGTGAGAGTGCGGAAATGAGTGGAGAAAGCAGCAGCCGCAGCAATATCGAAATCCCGCAAGTGCAAAAAGATCTACTTGCTGCGTTGCTGAAAACAGGTAAGCCTGTTGTGCTGGTTTTGTTTACAGGAAGGCCGCTGGCGATTAAATCAGAAAGCGAAAACGTACCAGCCATATTAAATGTATGGTTTGGTGGAAGCGAAGCCGGCTATGCCATTGCAGATGTTTTATTTGGTGATGTAAATCCTTCCGGCAAACTCACGACCACTTTTCCTCAGAATATTGGACAGGTGCCGATCTACTACAATCATAAAAATACCGGCCGTCCATTGGGCGAAGGCAAATGGTTTGAAAAATTCCGCAGTAATTATTTAGATGTAAGCAATGATCCTGTGTACCCCTTCGGATTTGGATTGAGCTACAGTGATTTTTATTACGGCAGCGTTAAATTAAGCAGTAATACATTGAAAGCAGGTGGAACTATCACCGCCTCTGTAGTGGTTACAAATAACAGCAGGGTGAGCGGTAAAGAAGTAGTACAATTGTATTTGCGTGATATGGTAGGCAGTATCACCAGGCCGGTAAAAGAATTGAAAGGCTTTCAGAAGATTGAATTAAAAGCTGGCGAGAGCAAAACAGTAGAGTTTAAAATTTCTGTGAACGACCTTAAGTTTTATAACAGCGATTTAAAATTTGTAGCCGAGCCAGGTGATTTTAAATTGTTTATTGGTGGTAACAGCCGGGATGTAAAAGAAGCAACGTTTAAATTATTATAAAATAGGTACAAGAGGCTGTCCAATAATTAAAAAAATGCTGAGAGTCTTTTAAACGACTGCTAAGAACGTTTATTTATTAGACAGCCTCTTACTTATACTGATATAATCTGAAAGCTAACCTGCGCCGTAAGCGCACAACACCGGTAGAAGGAAATTGTTGCAGTAAAAAGATGAGGCGTGCCGCAGGTACGCCAGATAGTGTAAGTTTTAAAAGTTGCAGTTGTATGAAATGGTTATTTTCCTTTATTTTTTCTTTGATTGCTGGTGCAGATCTATTTGCATCGGATAGTTTGCTTATTACATCGCCGGATAAAAAAATTGTTGTAGCGGTTTATTTTAAAAATGATATCAGCTATACAATTAAGTACGATGGCAAAACAATTCTTCATCCTTCTTTTATAGATCTTATTCCAGAGAACCTGCCTGCACTTTCTGAGAAAGTAAAACTAAAGTCTCATAGAATAAAATCAGTGGATGAAACGATCATATCACCCGTACCCGAAAAAAGAAAGATCATCCGGGATTATTACAATGAACTCACTGTAATGATGCAACAGCCCTATTCCCTCATCTTTCGGGTATATGATGATGGGGTTGCCTACCGCATTGCAACAAGATTTAAGGATTCTATTATTATACAAAAGGAGAAAGCGGTATTTACTCTTGAAAAAGGAAAAAAGATATTATTACCACTCATCGATCCCGGGTATAGAACGGATAAGTTTCATACCAGTTTTGAAGAGCTGTACCAGTCAAAATTCATTGACAGTCTTACAACACAATCATTTGCCTATTCGCCTGTATTGATTGGCACAGGTGATGACATAAAAATAGCAATCTCAGAATCAGACCTGGAAGATTATCCCGGCATGTTTTTACAGGGAACTAATTCAAACGCTGTGGAAGGATTGTTTGCACCTTATCCATTGCAAACCAAAATGACAGAGGGAGAGTTCCCACAAGAAGTAGTTACTAAGAGAGCCAGCTATATTGCTAAGACAAAAGGTACAAGAAATTTTCCCTGGCGTGCGCTGTTGATTGCAAAAGAAGACAGGGAACTACCCGGAAATGATTTGCTTTACCGGTTAGCTGCTCCTTCTAAAATAAAAGATCCTTCCTGGATAAATCCCGGCAAGGGCACAGATGAATGGATCATTGGTATCAATTTATTTAATGTGCCTTTTAAAGCTGGTATTAATACCGCTACGTATAAATATTATATTGATTTTGCAAAGCAATTTGGTCTTCAAAGAATTATGATGGATGCCGGCTGGAGCCATTATAAAAACCTGTTTGATATTACGCCAGGGATAAACATGGATACCATTGCCGCTTATGCAAAAAGCAAGGGCATCAAACTAAGTATGTGGACCTTGTGTTCTACATTGGATAAACAGCTAGACAGTGCATTGGATCAATTCAACAAATGGGGTGTTGATTTCATCATGACTGATTTTATGGACCGGGATGATCAGCCCATGGTGAATTTTTATGACCGTATTTCAAAAGCCTGTGCTGATAAAAAGATCATGATCATGTTTCATGGGGCCTACCCTTCAAAAGGATATAACCGTACCTGGCCCAATAATGTTACCCGTGAAGGTATACTCGGTTCCGAGTACAATATCTGGAGTGATAAACCAACGCCGGAGCATGATGTAACGCTGCCGTTTACACGAATGCTGGCGGGCCCGATGGACTACGAACCGGGGATTTTAGACAATGCAACAAAAGACCAGTTCAGACCAATCGGTAAAAAAGTAATGAGCCAGGGTACAAGATGTCATCAACTGGCAATGTTTGTGGTGTACGATAGCCCCATTCAAATTTTCTCCGGTAATCCTTCGCAGGGAATGACGGAACCAGCGTTTATGAATTTCCTTGGAGATATACCTACTACCTGGGACGAAACAAAGATACTGGCGGGGAAAGTGGGTGATTATATTGTTACAGCAAGGCGTAAAGGAGATGATTGGTGGATTGGTGGAATGACGGATTGGGATGCAAGGGAAATGGATTTGAAACTGGACTTCTTAGAAAATAGCCTGTTCAAAGTTGTTGGCTGTTACGATGGAATAAATGCTGATTCTTATCCATCAGACTATGAAATTAAAGACATCATTTTGAAGAATAACAAACTGACTATAAAAATGGCAAAGGGCGGTGGCTTTGTTGTTAAGGTATCAAAAATTAAAAACTAACACTATGAAAATGAAAATAGCATTTGCGATCATTTTGCTTTCTCTGAGTTTTGCTGTAAAAGCCCAAGACAAATCTCTTTACAAAAAAGAGGTCTACATTTCGGGTAATGATACATTGCCATACCGCATTTTATTGCCATTAAATTATGATGCGTCAAGAAAATATCCGTTGATATTGGTGTTGCACGGAGCTGGCGAAAGAGGCAATGATAACGAAGCACAATTAGTGCATGGTTCTTATTTGTTTTTAAAAGACAGTGTAAGACAACAGTTTCCCGCCATTGTTGTATTTCCTCAATGTGCTGCCAACAGTTTTTGGAGTAATGCTGAATTCAAATTTGATTCTGCTACAGGTAAAAGAAGTTTGAATTTCCGGGCAGATGGTGAACCAACAGCATCCATGAAACTGGCGCAGGAACTTTTGCATAAGATCATTGATGAATACCCGGTAAATAAAAAGCAGATCTATGTGGGCGGTTTATCCATGGGTGGCATGGGCACCTTTGAAATAGTAAGGCGGAACCCTAAACTCTTTGCTGCGGCTTTTCCTATTTGTGGTGGTGGCGCTGCTGCTACTGCGTCAGCAATGAAGAAAGTAAAATGGTGGGTATTTCATGGTGATGTGGATGCCGTGGTGCCAGCCAGTTTATCACAGGAAATGGTGGATGCATTAAAGGCTGCAGGCGCTGATGTAAAATATAGTTTGTATCCGGGAGTAAATCACAACAGTTGGGATAATGCTTTTGCTGAGCCTGAGTTGTTGTCGTGGCTGTTTTCGATAAAGAGATGAACGCCACGGAAGCACGGATTGATTTTTGAAAAGTTACACATCGAATCATTTATGATATAAATATTATTTAGCCCCATAGGGGCGATATATTGGTAGACCGATTTTTATAAATTAAATTCTTCGATCTTTTGAAATGTAGAAATGCCGTTGAGTTTTTTTAGCCCCGTAGGGGCGACATATTAGTAGCGGCGGGTGCAACCCGACGTAAGAAAGGAAAACGAAATGACGAGGGACGATGGCGAAGCCATCGTTTAAAAATAAAATGCGGGAAAAGATGAATTGCATTATGCCGTACAAGTGTGCGACGCAACGATGCTAAATAGTATTCCAACAGCTAAGTACATAAAAATATAAAATGAAAAGACCAATTCTAACCATCGCCATTGTAGCAACAACTTTTTTTTCACAAGCACAGAAGAAGACAATTGACCAGCGGGTGGATTCTGTTTTAAAATTAATGACGCTGGAAGAAAAGGCGGGACAGATGAATCAATACAATGGCCCATGGGCTGCCACCGGCCCATTAACCAACGATGATAAATTAATTGACCAGATAAAGGAGGGAAAAGTAGGGTCAATGCTGAACGCAACCGGTGCCGTTAGAACAAGGGATTTGCAACAACTCGCCTTGCAATCAAGATTAAAAATTCCCTTGTTATTCGGGCAAGATGTGGTACACGGATACCGGACAATCTTCCCGATACCATTGGCAGAAGCTGCCAGCTGGAACCTGGAAGCGATGGAAAGATCAGCTAGAATTGCCGCGATTGAAGCAAGTGCCGCCGGCGTGCATTGGACCTTTGCGCCGATGGTGGACATATCCCGTGACCCACGCTGGGGTCGTGTAATGGAAGGCGCTGGCGAGGATCCCTTCCTCGGCTCACTGATAGCAAAAGCCAGGGTAAAAGGTTTCCAGGGAAAAGGGTTTGGCAATACAGATGCCGTGATGGCCTGCGCTAAACATTTCGCCGCCTACGGTGCGGCCATTGGTGGAAGGGACTACAACAGTGTTGACATGAGCCTTCGCCAGTTATGGGAAACATACCTGCCACCATTTAAAGCAGCAGCAGAAGCCGGCGCCGCTACCTTTATGAATTCATTCAATGACTTAAACGGCATACCTGCTACCGGAAATGGGTACCTGCAAAGAGAAATACTAAAAGGCAAATGGAATTTTAAAGGATTTGTGGTGAGCGATTGGGGCAGTGTGGGGGAAATGATCAATCACGGTTTTGTAAAAGACAATAAAGAAGCCGCCATGTCGGCTGCTAATGCCGGCAGCGATATGGATATGGAGAGCAGGGCCTATATTCAAAATTTACCCCAACTGGTGAAAGAAGGGAAAGTAAAACTAACTGTGGTGGATGATGCAGTGAGAAGAATACTGAAAAAGAAATTTGAAATGGGTTTGTTTGATGATCCATTTAAATATTCCAGTGAGGAAAGGGAAAAACAGCAATGGAATAATGCGGACCATTTGAAAGCAGAAAGGGATATGGCTAAAAAAAGCATCGTGTTGTTAAAGAATGACCGGCAAACACTTCCTATCAGTAAGCAAACAAAAACAATTGCACTCATAGGTCCTTTTATTAAAGCAAAAAGCGATAACCTTGGTTTCTGGAGCTACGACTGGCCAGATGATTCTGCAAGAATTGTTTCAGTTTGGGATGGAGTTAAAAGCAAGGTGGGAACAGATACCAAAATGCTGTACGCAAAAGGCTGTAATATAAACGATACTTCCACGGCTGGTTTTGCCGAAGCAATTGAAATGGCAAAGCAGGCAGACGTGATCGTTATGAATGTAGGTGAAGCAAGAGATATGAGCGGTGAAGCAAAAAGCAAGAGCAGTATCCGCTTACCAGGTGTGCAGGAAGATTTAATAAAGGCAATGCAGGCAACTGGCAAACCGGTTGTTGTAATGATCAATGCAGGAAGGCCATTAATATTTAACTGGGTGGCAGATAATGTACCGGCGATTTTATATACCTGGTGGCTGGGTACAGAAGCAGGCAATGCCATTGCGGATGTTTTGTTTGGTGACTATAATCCTTCCGCTAAATTACCGATGACCTTTCCACTGACAGAAGGACAAATTCCCATATACTATAATTATTACAATACCGGCCGCCCGGCTACGAGCGACAGCGACAGGTTCTACCGTTCAGCTTATATAGATTTGTCATTATATCCAAAATATGCTTTTGGACATGGGTTGAGTTATACCAGCTTTTCATACAGCGATATAACTTTAAGTAATTCAACTATCAAATCGACAGAAAAATTGATAGCAAAAATGACCCTTACAAATGCAGGTAATTTTGATGGAGAAGAAACGGTTCAATTATATATTCGTGATTTATTTGGCTCGGTAGTTCGCCCGGTAAAGGAGTTAAAAGGATTTCAAAAAGTATTTTTAAAAAAGGGCGAATCAAAGGAAGTAATGTTTACTTTAACAGTTGATGATCTGCGTTTTTATAATGACAAGCTGCAATACATATATGAACCCGGTGACTTTAAACTTTTTATTGGGGGCAGCTCTGATAAAACAAAGGAGGCCGGTTTTAAATTGGTAAAATAGCACCGTTACTGAATGTATAACCCCGTAAGCGGTTGAAGACCCTGGCGGTGGTTATTTCTTAATTAAAAGACATTGAATGCTGTATGATTAACTAAAAAGAAATTCCACATCCTCTTTAGTCAGCTCTTTTACAAACCCATCCGTATCACCAATTAAGTTTTCACTTAATTCTTTTTTGGTTTGTTGCAGTTGAATGATCTTTTCTTCAATGGTATCCTTACAGATCATTTTGTAAGCAAATACTTTTTTCGTCTGCCCGATACGATGCGTACGGTCAATAGCCTGTTGTTGTACAGCATTGTTCCACCAGGGATCAAAAAGAAAGACATAGTCAGCAGCTGTCAATGTAAGACCGGTATTGCCCGCCATTAAGCTGATCAAAAATATATTGGTGGTATTACCTTCCTGCTGAAAATTTTCTACCATGGCGGTCCGTTGCTTTGGCGTACTGCTGCCTTCAAGCAAGTAAAAGGCAACTCCTTTTTTAGTGAGTGTATCTGCAAGCAAATGCAGCATGGAGGAGAACTGGGAAAAAACCAGCACTTTATGATTGCCAAGATTGACAATCTCATCCAGCAGCACATTCGTTTTTACAGATTCATCTGTTGTTTGTTCTTCTTTTGGTAATAACAAGGGCGAACTGCAAACCTGCTTTAGTTTCATGATACCTTGCAGTACTGCCAGCTTGCTTTTTCCCAGCCCTTCACTTTTTATATTCAGGAACAAATTGCTTTTGATGCTGTCTCTTATTTCATCATACATGTTTTTTTGCGCCGTACCCATATTGCACCATAATACCGATTCGGATTTTTCCGGCAGGTCTTTGGCCACCTGCTCTTTGGTACGGCGGAGGATAAACGGTGCCGTTAGTTTCTGCAGCATCCATATTTTTTCTTCGTTTCTGTCACGGTCAATGGGATCTGCATATTCCCGTTTAAAAAACTCCCTGTTGCCAAACATGCCGGGCAATAAAAATTCTAATTGAGAATAAAGATCAAACGTATTGTTCATTACCGGCGTACCGCTTAATGCCACCCTGCACACAGCCTGCAGCTGGCTCACTGCTTTGGTTATTTGTGCAGATGGGTTTTTTATATTGTGACTTTCGTCCACTACTGCGGTATCAAATATAATGTTGCAGAGATATTCCACATCAGACCGCAATGTGCCATAACTGGTAATGCACACATCATATTTTTCTTTGTTAATGTTGCTGATGTCTCTTGCGTTTCCATGATGTACATAGGTGCGCAGGTGGGGTGTGAATTTAATTATTTCTTTTTGCCAGTTATATATCAAGGATGATGGACAAATGATAAGGGCCAAAGCATTGCTTTTTTGTTGCAACCTGTCGGCAATAAAACAAATGGTTTGTAATGTTTTACCAAGACCCATATCGTCCGCCAGGCAGGCACCGGCATTTACCTCCGCCATCATCTTCATCCACTCAAATCCCTTTTGCTGGTAAGCCCGTAAGGTTGCCTGTACTAAGGCCGGTACAGGATAAAGGATGCTGTCTGGCTGTTGCCAGCGTTGCCATTTTGCCCACCAGCTTTCACTAACGGTTACCTTTAGGTCCTGGTTGCCGTTTTCCTTTTCGTGTTCTGTTATTGCAAGCCATTGGGGCACTTGAAGAGCCGTTTTATTAATGACCTTACTATGTTTTACAATGGTGGCATACTCTGCCAGCCAGGCATCCGGGAAAACACCCAACGCACCGTCTTTCAGCATTGCGGCACGCTGACCAGCGATTAATATCTTCTGCAGTTCTGCCAATGGAACGGCTTCTTCACCAAACTGTAATTTGAAACTGACTGTCAAAATGCTGCTGTCTTTTTCCAGCACCGCTATCGTAGTAACTGGCTTGTGTGCCGAGTAACGGAAATGAGTGAGCATATCAATACCCACCAGTTCAATATTCATCTCAAGCAGCTGGTGATACACTTTTAAAAACCATTGTTTCTTTTGGGCTTCGGCAAAAGATATATGATAGTACCCATTCAGTTGTTTGGGGAAATTTGGATGAAGCGCTTCCAGTTGTTTTTTAAAATTAGTTTCTGCTTCTTTGTTTCTTTTTACAACGATTGCCTCTCCATTCACGGTTGTTTCCAATGTTTCTTTCCAGGAGCCTTCTGCTAAATAACCATCATACAACCATTGTGGTGTAAATACTAAAAAGGAATTGCTTATCTCACTTAATAAAACCCTTTGGATAGGTAATACTTCAATTGTTTTTACTTGGAACAGGTTATTTCTTTCCACTTCGTAGTCGTCTTCGAGCCTGCTTAAAATATGTTGTGCAAATAATGAAGCGTCCTGCGCATATTGTGCCGGATTATTTTGTAATAACCATTCAATGGTTTGATAGTCTTTAAACGATAAAAAGAAATACTCATTCTTGCTTTCCAGCAAAAAATGAAAACGGCGAAAATCGGCCAGGTTGTACCGGGTATTGTTTATTAATACCCAGGTGGTCAGTTGCAAACCATTTTCCATGAACACTTCAAACTGCAATTGAGTTTTGTAGGTACTGAAAATGCAGGGTGCTACTAATACATTTCCTGTGGCAGGGTTGGGCACCTGGTGGTACCATTTGACCAATGGTAAAAATGGTTTAAGTATTTCTAATTGCTGTACCAGCCGTCTTGTGTAGGCCGGCAATAGAAATTGGCGCAATGGCACACCCGATTTTTGTGCTTTGTGTTTGCGGATTATTTCCTCTTCAATTTTCACCAACGCAGCTTCTGCAAAGCCATCCAATGCATCTTTTGCAGGTTTGGGCAGGTTGCCATATTGCCTGCGCACAACAGCATCATCAAATGAGGTGATATCATACCTGGTGATGCCGGTTGCTTTGTGTATTCGGATAGAGCGCAGTATGTCTTTTCTGCTGGTTAAATGCAGTGGACAAAAAAGAATGGCGGTTTTAATACCAGTAGATTGTGTTGCCATAGTTAAGGGCAGCAAATGTAGGAGGTAAGAAGCAGAGAAAAATAAGAAAGTGAGCTTTAAACTTTTATAGAAATCGGGTATAAAAAAGCCCCCGTTTTTCAACGAAGGCTTATTAAAGTGCTGTAAGGGAAATTTGAATTTTTTGAGGCAGTTGGTCCCCAACAAGGTTGGGGATACAAAGTTCGGTGGTCGACCCCGGTCGTGCCAACACGCTGCTAAACACGGCTCTATACTTCGTTTATCCCTACCCCCGGCAGGCAAGCTGTTATCCTCACCCCCGAAACGGAGGGCCGCTGTCATTAAGATTCATTTATGAGCAAAAAAAAAGCCCCCGTTTTTCAACGAAGGCTTATTAAAGCGCTGTAAGGGAAATTTGAATTTTTTGAGGCAGTTGGTCCCCAACAAGGTTGGGGA
>ENA-UOWO01004127-UOWO01004127.1-activated-sludge-metagenome-genome-assembly--contig:-NODE-4127-length-16242-cov-4.446840_pt1 | contig 16242 bp, 13 predicted proteins | sample MGYA00238148_ERZ761564 | MGnify/ENA primary metagenome ERZ761564 (study PRJEB28885, sample SAMN05720194) | activated sludge metagenome | isolation source: Anaerobic digester | place: USA...
AATATTAGTATGCAAATATAGAAAAAATCTGCTAAAAGATTACTGTATCTCAGAAACTATGAAAACTATTTTATTTGATATTAGTAATGAATCAGAATTCTCCATAGAAGAAATAGAATCAGACAAAGATCATATTCACCTATTGGTTCGATATCCTCCTAGGTACTCTATTTCTAGTATTGTTAATCGACTCAAATCTATGTCAACCAATCGAATATGGAAATTATATCCTAAGCTTCTTGCCAAAGAGTTTTGGAAAGAAAAAACATTTTGGACGGATGGTTACTTTGTGTCTTCGATTGGATACATAAGTCAAGAAACTCTCAAGCATTATATTGAAAGTCAAGATTAAACTTCCAATTCATAACAGCCGCTAAAGACGACTGCTTTTTCTCGGAAGAAGATCTATAAAAATGACCACTAGAGTATTAGTCTAGTGGTCATTACACAGAAATTTGCAAGAAAGATGCTCGGTCTTTAGCCGAGCGTTAGTTCACATTTTAATAGTTTGACGTGGTTCAGAATTTAATTTGTTTTTAGCTGGTTGAATTAAAGTTTCATATCCTAGTTGTGCAATAGCTATAATCAACATAGCTTCTTTTATTTTACTAGGCATGAAAACAAATGCTGTGCCAATGATTACTAGTGCAACGGTCCAAACCCAAGTTGGAGCTTTTTTTGCCCAATTTTTTATTAACTGAATTATTCCTGCTACTGATACAGCAGCACCTAGATAGTATCCTATTTGATTTATATAATCCATAATGTCCTCCGATATATAATTTAAGTCTTAATTATGAAATTGATGCCCAATCGCTTGCCGCGTGTAACGGTTCCAGTGCGCGGCGTTCCATTTGTGCCGTCGGTATAAGGATATCCTACCGTCAGTGTAATATTTTGAGCCGCTCCACAAAGTGTGGTCGCCTGCCCACCGGCACCAGAAGAATTGGTTATCCGGTGTGTGTGCCCCTGGAACTGGTCATCCTTGAACTGTCCGAGCGTGAACGAGTCCGCCGCCGCCTGTGCTGTGTGCTTTGACCCTGTTACAGCTGCGAACGTCCCAGCACCGACTGGCGCGACCTCACGCATGTCTGGAAGGTTAAACGTCGTGGAGCCGTCGCCCGTGCCAAAGTTCGTGCCGATGGCGGCGAACAGTGCGGCGTAGGTCGTCCGCGAGACTGCCTGACCCTGGCACAGTAGCCATCCCGTCGGAGCGGTCGCCCCGCCGTACATTGTTACAACACCAGTAGGCATTCTAGAATTAACGTAAGGCTCTGTAGCAACCGTTTTCGTAACATTATCTGAATCTCTAAATTGTAGCGGCATTTATTTTTCTCTCCTTTTGATTATAGTTATACTATCCAAATAGTTCGTAGTGTAGTACTCGCTGTAGAATCTAATATTGTGTTTTCAGTAAATGTAACAGTGTTATTAAATGTGTTAGTTCCAGTGAATGTATTATTTCCTGCTAGTGTTACATAACCTGTCATGCTTGCAGATAGGTTAATAGTAGCCCCGTTTATTCTTGCAAATATTCCTGTAGTAGTTGTCCATACGTCACCGTCAGCAGGTGTTGTAGGAGCAACACCATGAGGTAAATTAAGTCCTGCTGAAGTAGCAGAGCTAGTTAATGTTAATAGTTTATGACGTGCGTATATACTTCCTAGTGCACCAGCTATCCCTGAACCTAGTAAAATATTTGTTGTTGAACCCGATTTACTGTTAGCACCTATAGCTATAGTTTTGGTTGTACCTGAATCTATTGCACCGTTACCAATATATATTTGATGCGATGATGTTGATAGTCCTATGGTAATAGTACCTGTAAGAGAAGCACCACCAATCGTTATTGTTCCTGTGGTTACGCTTTGCAGTATTTGTGTATTTCCTGTAGTTGTTTGTGCCCATAACCTATTATCTGTTGCAGCTACACCACCTATTTCAGTAATGGTTTTATTTGTTAGTGTATCTATAGATGACGCTGTAATAACGTTTACGCCTTCAACTGCTAATCTACCTGCAGCAGATCTTGAAAGCGTCGTGTCTGTTGCATGACCTAAATTGATAGTGTTAAATTGAACATTAGACGTTGTGGCTACTGCTTGACCAATTGCTAATGTTATTGACCCTGCGCCATTGGTTATTGTTACACCGGTTCCTTGCGTCAATGTTGCTTTAGTTAATGTATTTCCTGTTGTGTTACCTATTAGTAACTCGCCATTTAAGAATGTGGTTTGTCCAGTGCCACCTTTATTAACGCCAATAGTAGTAGCGTTCCAAGTACCTGTAGATATTGTACCTAGCGTTGTTATTGTATTTTGTCCTACATAAGTAGACGCAATATCAATTGTTGGATTTCCTGCGGCGCCACCGCCATTTGTTACTGTTATTCTATTGTTAGTTCCAGTTATGGTTCTAGCAGCAACAGTTGCCGCACCTGTTTTTGCTATAATTCCATCTACAGCAGTTATGTTATGATAAGCTAACGCTAGCCCAGTCAATCCTATTGTCCATGATCTATTAGCAGATAAATTTACAGCAGCTCCACCGCCAGTTATTCCTGTTCCGTTTGCTATTGTTATGGTTCTAGAATCAGGAACCATTGTACCTACCGTTAATGTAGTAGCACCAGCGGCTAACGTTAGTGTACCATTTGCAGCTAATGTTGTAGGATCTATTTGAATATAAAATGCACCTTGAGCTAATCGTAGTCCTGTTATTGTTGGATTAGTAGAAAAAACTATATTTGTTGACGCAGTTCCAGTTGTACCTGTTGCTGATGTTAGATAATTTAATTTTGTAGATGTTGTAGTTAACGCAACAGCTTCATTTAATCTTAACGATGTCCATGTTCCTGTTGGTGTATATGACCCAGCTAATTCTAAAATTGTGTCATTAGCATCTCTTACAGTTTTATCTCTAGTAGTACCAGCCAACATTCCAGTGAATCTAATTAGTCCTGTTGTATTTGGAGATTTGACACTTCCAGAATAACCGGATGCATTTCCAGTTAGACTTCCGGTAATAGTACTTCCTACTATAGTAGCTGTTGACGAATCAAATCTATTGTTTGTTGAATTCCAATACGGAATAGCATTTGTCGTCATTGTATCATTTCTTGTAGCTAATATCTGTAAACTTCCAGCTTCACCTACTTTAAAAAATCCACTATTATCTGTACCAAATAGTAAGTTATCAACGCCATCATATTTAATAACTTCGAGACCAGATATTTCACCAGCGCCTAACGATGATGTTGCACCGTCACGAGTAAGTATTCTATCTTTAGTAGTATATAATTTTTCTGCGTGCGTTTCATAAGTAGAACCATTTTGAATTATATTTCCATTTATTGTAAGTGTTCCATTTATGCCAACAGGGCCATTAAATGTAGACGTCTTATTATAAGCAGCTGTACCTACATTAAAAGCGCCATTAGTTCCTAAAAATTGTATATCAGAGTAATGTGTAGAATTATCTTCACCAACGTATAAATTATCATTAACAGTTATATTTCCATTAAATAAAACACTACTTGTACTAGCTCCTACATACATGTTAGTGGCTGATGTAGCTAGATAAAGTTCTGTTACATTAGTTGGAAATATTGATAGCGACGCTGTACTAGATGTTATACCTAGTCCATTAACTTCAATTCTATCACTAAACACGATGCCTTGTGAAAATGTTTTATTACCAGTAATAGTCTCCTCAACGTTTCCAGTTGTTCTTACAAAATCTGTGGAGGTTAACCCATCGAATAAATCAGCATTTAAATTAGCAACTTTTGTGGTTGACGTTACCGTTAGTGGTGCTGTTCCTGTAGCTACATTTGATATATAGTGTGAAGCTCGAATGCTACCGTCTACGTCTCTCTTAACATATGTATCTGACACCGGGAGTGTTGATGTGTATATTTCTGACGATAAAAATTGATTAGGATGTATATATGTAATATAATCGCCGCGAACTGTAGATATTGTTGTATTAGCTGGAAATGTTATGATTGCAATAGGAAAATAGTCTGTTTTAATTATAGGTAAACTTAGGCTTGTCCCAGTAACGATAATTACATTGCTCGCTGAGTCTAGACATAGTACATCTTTTCTACCAGAAACAGGAATCGGAAATGTAAAATTATAAGTATCTATTTCATTAGAAACTTGAAGTATTTTACCATTGAATATATATGGTCCACCTGGTAAAATTCTAACGCTTTGATCATAAGGTTCATGTGCAATTACTTTAAATGGAGGATCATAATTTGCTATTTTATTATAATGATTATATGACCATGATTTTCTAGAGTAATCAAATCCTATCAAAACATCGTTTTCATAAATACATTTGCATACAACTAAATCTAGTGGTCTAATATCTATTTCAGATATTGCTTTTATATCCATGAAATTAAATTCAGTATTTTTCCAATCAAATCTTAGTACAACATATTTATTAACTTGTGTAACAAACAATGAAACATCAGAATTTGTTTCAATCCTAACTGTTGCTTTATTCTCAGGAATTTCAAACACGCAAAGTGTTGGGCTTATCAATATATTGTTTTCATCTACTTTGGTAACTTCAGCACCAGAGTAAATGCCATGTGGGTGAAGTTTATGATTTAATTGATTAAACCCTTCAGAGGTTACTTCTTGCTTATATGAGTATAATAATACTTGGTTGCCTACGTTGACTGTTGTACTCAATTGTTACCTCTTATAGAACCCATATAGAACCAGCTGTTGTACTTGATTCTCTAAAAATAGCTTGAGATGATAAATAATTATTAGGGTGTATGTAAGTAATATAATCACCGCGAACTTCAGACATACTTGGGGGCATATGAATTACAGCTATTGGTAACCAATCATATTGAATAATTGGTAGTGGCGCTCCGGCAGAGTTAGGCCCTGAAGCCTTTTTTACAATATTATCAGAAGAATCTATGTATATAATATCACGCCGCCCTGTTGTCGGACCTGTCGTTATTGAAATGTTAGTTTCGGTAGATACAGAAACTAATTTACCATTAAAGAAAAAGGGCCCGCCAGGAGAAACTGTAACTCGGTCAGAATAACCACCACCAGCAGATGTGTTAGGCTTTACATAAAATGGTAAGTTATCGAAGAATCCAAAACGTTTTGCATAACTATAGGTAGCTCTACTATAATCAAACGTAGTGTTCATAGTTAAACCATTAAATGTAGCTCTACCAAAAATAATCATATTGTCAGTAAGTGCCGCTTCATCTACTGCGCTAAAATCCATGTAATTATTTTCGGTATCAATCCATGCGAATGTTCCAACAATATATGGAGCAGATGGGGATACGCTTGTTACCGTTACAGAATCATATGTTTGAATTCTTGTAGTTAATCCTGTTGTACCACTGCTATAATCGTATAAACAAACCATTGGAAATACACTAACAGAGGTATTTGTAACTTTTGATAGTGATCCACCTTCATATATGCCCTTTGGATGTAATTTGTAATTCAAACGATTGAACCCAACAGACACTACATCTTGTCTATAATCGTATGTTAATACTTGACTTCCAACGTTAGTTGATCCCATATCTTCCTCTCTATATTAGATAGTTATTGTATTTTTCTAATAATGAATGCAGTATTTAAGTAATTGTATCTATTGTTAAATCTAATCGGCGGAAAAGTAGCATATGCTAATACATTTTTATTTTGATCTTCTAGCGCTACTTCAGTAACGTCTAATTGATTAGTTGTATTATATGAAACATACATTGACTCGCCCTCGTCAATCACCGGCGTTATTTTATAATCATATGTAACATTTACGCCAGTTCCTACATCAATATCTGTTGAGAATGTTATGTCCAGTACGCCAGTATCATACTGTATTGTGCCCGTACTTATGTACACTCCCGTCAAGGAATTAAACCCATCATCTTTAGCTGTGTACACTACATTGTCTATAGTATATGTTACACTTAATGATAACGGTTGTACATTATATTTTAAGTTAGCTTGCGCTTGATTTATTGGAACCTCGTAAGGAAGTGCGATTATCCCTAGATTGATAACTCTTTTTATTGTGTACATTCCAATTAAATATTGTCCTGTAGTATAATCTATTGTTCCTGAAATTAAATAATTTTCGTCTATTTCATTTCCTATAGAGTTAAATGAACCAACACCGTTATCTTTGAATGTAGAAATTGTATATCCCGAACTTATGAGGTGTCTAACTTGTACACTTACAGATTTCGGAATTATGTTATTGTTTTTTAATACGTTTGTATATCGTTCTACAACAGAATCGTACTTAAATATAAATTCATCACTTAGTAAAAACGCTTCGTTATATGAAGTTGCAGCTAAATACATGCTATCGTTGGATTCAGCTTTTTCGAATGAAGATAATCTAGTTCTATTATAAAAATTATGTAATTTAGTTATTAGTTGAAGTTTATTTTCGTAAATATAATCTTTTTGATCTTGCGTTAGGAATCCAGATATCATGCTAAACTCTGCAATCATACCATAAAATGCTGAAGATAAACTTTTACTACTATTAGTGCCAATGTATAGTGTTCGTAATCCAGCTATTGATACGGTAATGGGTTTACTAGTAATCAAAATAGTATCAATAAAAAAATATAATGTGTTATCACTAGTATTTAATTCTATGTTAATATAATGTTCTAAATCGTTAATAGGAAAGTTGTATTGTACAGATTCAAATGTTAATTCTAATCTAGCTTGTAGATTGTTATAATTTAATTTTAGAAAATCAAAATCAAAAATACATTGAGTATCAGAATTCATTGTAGGTCTGTACCAAAAGCTAATGGTATAATTAGACGATGACAATGATATTTCATCGTTGTATAATGGAACACCGCTAAAGGATATAGTATTACCAAATGAATCTAAATTAAAACTTTGTAAATCATCTGATATTAAATTATAATTATTATTTGAATAGTCTTTAAACACTAGTGAATCAGCATCATCATTTAATGTGTAATAAAAAAGTATTCTATTAGAATCATTTAGCACGTTAGCGTATGACACGCTAGGTTGTTTAGATGTGCCACCGCCTATAGATATATATGCAAAATCAGATAAGGTTATTGGATTAGACACTGTGTCAGAACCATCCATTTGATAGGTAATATCTTCATCCAATGTGCGTCCATCATCTAATTTAGAAGCACCTGAAACAATATATCGTCTAATATATTGATATGCAACACATGATGATAATTGTAAATCATTTATTGAATAATCATTGTTAGGTATTAAGAAATCATAAGCTGGTGATGAATACATTGGAATGTTTAATTGAACACCATTGTGAACATAATGTTTAACTGAGCGTGTATACTGAGAACCATCTTCTAGATATCGTAAGTATCTATCGTCTATCAACATTGGCGATTCTAATACTGAGTTTAATATGTATTCACAAAAGATATGGTTTGTCGGTTGACTAGATACTGCTGAATCTAAAAACAACGGAGGCGCGGCGTCCATGATATGCCCGTCATCTAATTTGTTTTGAATAGAAAATGATAACGTTTTATTAGCAATCATTTGTATAAATGGTTTAGAAAAATTAGCTGTATTTACATGATAAAATATTTGATCCCAGTCTAAACTTCGTATCAATTTATTTTGATCATAAAATGCTGAATACACATCACCGGGTATTCCAATCATTCTAAAATTTATGTAATATCCGTTGTACGTTGTTTTATTTTGTATTCGATACTGTATAGAGCGTGTTTGTAATCGCACGTACTCAAGCATTTTATCTATTGGTATTGTATTAGAATTCAATAATGTTAAGTTAGGCACATACCCGAATTGACGACACAAGTTTATGTTCCCGTCTTCTAATGAGTGTTCTATATCATAAAAATATTTTGTTGCATCATCTACTTCTTTTTGTATCGACATTTCTTCTGTAATGGCTTCACAAAATTGAGGCCAAAACTCTGTGAGTGTTAATATCGAATGAAGTTTATGCTTTATTGACGCATCAATTAGATTGTTAATTGTAATACTCTCCTAATAATTAGAACGGATATGATACAGTAATATCACTACCAATATAGCTTAAAATTTGAGCACGATTCTTTAATACAATGTCTGGTGTAGATAATGTATATACTATTTTTAATTCGTAGGACTCATAATCATCTGCCAATCCATTTTGTACTAAAAGTATTCCTGCGCCAGTGCCTAGACTTATATTAGAGCCTGATAGTGTGTAAATGTCGTCTAGTGTTACTGGATCTTTAACACCGTGTATATCACCATTATTATCAATATAGCCTAATTGTGTGTAAGTTGAATCATGTGCAGTTTTCTTTTTAATATAGATATTTGAAGTACTAGCGTTAATAGGAAATAATGAAGTTTGAATTGATGATACATATGCAGATGAGAAAGTAAATCTTTGTTCAATGTATGCAACTGTATTATGATTTCTAACACCGTCAATTTCATCAATAAATCTAGCTAAGTCTGAAGCGTATATATTTTGATTAAACTTCATGTTCTCTATTGAGAATTCGTCAGATAGTGCTAAATCTATACCAGCTTTTACAGCTTGTAGCGAGTAGCTAGAATTAGATACCACAGCGTTTACTTTAAATATTAGTTTGATGATATCTACCGATTCAAATGTTATTATATCTGTTGGCGATGCTTTTGGATATAACATATTTATTACTTGATTTTTTTGTGCTACATCTAAATTTTCATACGCTGAGTTTAATACAGCTAAATGTACAACGTTTTCTTCACCTGGAACAAAGGTCCATGGACTTTCACCCCTGTCAATATTGTACTCGTATACGCCCCAAACTGTAGCTTTAGATATAAAATCTAATTGTTCTATAGACACTTGATAGTCTTCTCTTGTCGATGCTCTATCACCAGCTTGAAATACTCTAGGGGAGGTATATCTAATTTGTTCTATATCAGGAAAATCAAATCCACCAACTATGGGTTCATTATTAGTAACAAATAAATCTATCGCTGTAGCTTGATCATCATATGCTTGTGATTCAACCGTTGTTATATTATTTATAGATGATATGTTTCCTTTAGAACCTAGTGTAGATATATATCTAAACATGACTGAATCATTCGGATTTAATTTTTTACCAAACACATCATTCCCAAACTTTAATGTAACTTTTTTAAAATCAGGACTAGTGTTTATTTCATATACAATATCATTTTTTGTATATTCAAAAAGATTTGTTACTGGCGTCCATTGAATATTATTTACGTATAACTCATATACAGAATTTTCTACAGAGTCGCTAATTACATCATAAGTTTCAAACACTGTACCTGTAGCTAAAAAAGTTAATTGTTTATATTCACCTTGGCGAACAGGAACACTAACGGATGTTTCACCTGCGGCCATTCTTACCAAGCTAGATGAACACATAAAAGTATCACCATTTGAGAATTGAAAAAACTTTGGAATAAAAATATCTCTATTATGAAATTGATCAAAATTCTCACCAACAGAAACTAATACGTTGCCAGACGCGCCTATTTTTCTAGGAACTTTATATCCGTGTATAGGTGCAGTTACTAATAATGAGCTTTTATTTCTAGCTAAAGACCACCAATTTTCAAAAGTTAGATACTCTTTGTATTGAACTTGATACGCCATTTCTTGGGCTATTGAATCAATTAGTAAACTGTTTGTACCAAATGACAAGAATTCAGCCCATTCTGACTTAGATGATAGCGTAGTCATTATTCGTTGTTTAATTGAATCAAAATCAAATTGTATCATAATTATATAGTTATCCTTTAAGATGCATCAATAACTGCTATTGTATTTATGCCAACGTTCACCGATGCGTTATATCCTTCTACTTTTATTATGTATCTAAATTTCTTTTTATCTGGAACAACCTTTATATCTGTTATAGTCATTGCTGGGTAAAAATCTGTGCTTGCTCCTAATGCTATACTTTTTGCTATTTGTGAAGCGTTATCTTCAGTAACTTCTTTTCCTAAGTATAGCTGTAGCCAACCACCAGAGTTGGTTCTAATTTTTTCTCCTCTACCAGATACAATCCAAGTTTTGAACGCTTGAGCTACTGCATCACTATTTATCAACTCAATGATTTCACCGTTTCTATTTATTTTTTTTGTAATTGGAGAATCTTTATATAAAATTGATTTATCTATGTTGTTATGAGATTGATAATTTTCCATATTTAAATAGTTAAAAAATCTAAATACTAATAGAAGTCATTATCGCAGTTCCAGCATAAGATAAATGAGAACCAGCTACTGGAATAGTATTTATAAACGTTGTTTTTATAGCTGAAATGATGTTAACACATAAATGATTTATTGAATCTTCAAACATTGATAGTCCTGATTGAGATAACATAATCGAACCAGCAGGATTTAATGTCATAGGACTCATTAAAAAAGTTGAATCATTAGGCACTATCACAGATGTTTTTAAAAAATTACTTAGTGATAACACAAACGTTGAAAAATCTGAAGATGGTAACAATGTGCCTGTTATAGTAGAAAACTTTGCAGTAAAAGTTAGAACAGGATCTGGAGTAGAGCTAGGCGGTGGAGTAAATCCTGCCCATGAATATGTTACTATAGCATTACTTACTAGATATTCCTTAATGGACTTTGCTAATCTAGCATTAGCTAACAACGCTGTATTAGGAATTGGTGATGTATTCATATCTGAAATTATTTTTGTTGCCATCGGATGAATTGCCATGTTATGTTCCTGTTACTGTGTTTCCAATATGAGGAGCACCAGTAAATAAACAATTAGGTATGGCACAGAATGGGCCTGAGCCTGATGGCAATGAAGTTCCATCCACTGTTAATTGTCCGCCTGCTATAGATACAGATAATCCCTTAATGGTAGTAGATGAATTACTTTCTATTTCTATGTTTTTTCCCCTAACTTTCATGTCTTTTGATTTAGAATCGCTAATGATATTTCCATCGGCATCAAATATTGAATAACTACCTGACTTATGAATGAACCCATGACTTCCATCTTGTTTGTTATGAAATTCTAAACCACCGTCTACATATAATCTAAACTTTATGTTTTTATAATCTTTATTCGATATCTCTGAAGCTTTTGAAATAGCACTGTCAACAACGCTAAAATCAAATATGTCATAGAAAAACTTATTTCCTATATAGTAGAATCGCTTAAAATATTTGTCAATAAACACGCCAACAATTGAATCTTTTATAGGTAAATCATTTTCTGATTCATCGTTAGAGCCTATTCCATAATATGGACTAGCCCACGGTAGATCTGAAGCTTTTACATCTTTGTGTTCTGGCAATACTCTAATTTTGATTCTACGTTTTTTTGTATCATCATTAGTATCAACAACTATAGCTTCATATAAGTTTAATTCAATCATTGTTATTCCTTTATAATTTTACTAGCGTTTCGATACGTGTTAGGCAGTTTAGTTCCTTGCCTAGATATGATTAAAATAGTATTACCTTGCGTAGAATTCCAAGTATGATAGGAAGATTCTATAATATATTCACCAGAGTATCGTGAAGACAATTCTTCAATTTCTTTATCACTAAACGTTGGCACAAATATTTTTACTTTCTTACCAGCGCATAATTTTTTATTTAATGTAGTTACAACAACAACCTTGTCTATGGTAAAGCAATCTCGCTTTTGAAACATTTTAAGCCCTAGATTATTATTTTTTATGTCTTTATCGTCAACGTCGTTTGAATATAAACATTGATAATCAGTAAAGTTATCAAGATTAGCAATTATAGGTATTTGTTTACCATTGTGAATAAAGTCTTTTATAGAATCATCAGATATAACGTTTGTTCCGCTTTTATCGAAGGTAGAAAAATATGAATGCAACGTGTGTCTTATATTATTTACATTCGGTTGATATGGAAATATTGTATGTATAGAATCTCTTCCTAACGCTTCAGGGGTTCCTTTTTTAGTAAATTTTAATTCTTCTACAGCAGTTTTACTAAACAATGAATTGTATGATTGAAAATTAAATTCATTATTAGAATTTATAAATAAAAAGAAGGGCGTTTTTGATGCTGACGATGAATACGAAAATGGTAATAATTGATTTTCCATAAAGTCAGCATCAGTTATTAGTGATTGATACCATGTACCTTTATTTTCTGTAACATCTATTGTTCTATTAGAAAATGAAGATGTTAATTTTTTTATAATATTAGATATTTCATCTTTGTATGCGAACGACTTTTTTGTTTGATTGAATGAAAAATAATGTAATAATGATATTTCACTTATTCCACCGAACGAATGCATACTTTGTTGGTCAGGAATAGAATTTCGCACTATTGTGTATTCACATGGAAAGTATTCATCAATTGTTCCATATACTATTTTAACTTTAGTTCCATTTATGAAAGATAGATATTCTGAGAAATGTCCTTGAATATCATTAAACTTTAACGACGCTACTGGATATAATTGATAGATGGAATCCCTTTGCGTAAAAGACAAGTTTGATGGTATTACATCAAGTTCTTGATCTTCGAGAAAAATACTTATCTCATACGCGTTATTATGTTGCATAAATTTCCTATATTAAATTGAGTTTAATGACCATGCATCTATGTCTTGTTTATTGTAAAATTTTATATATCGTTCGAAATTTCCACCTCTATCTAGTAAGGTGTTATCTCTATCGTCAACGTGTCTAGTATCAGATATCCATTCTATTTCGTTTAACCATAAAGTTATATCATCATAAAAATTAAAACCACTATAAAACTCATAAATCAAATTAAAAAATTGTAAACAATCATACTCTGTTAATTGATAATCAATACCTCTAGACTTAGGAACAAAATCATTTATTTTGAATGTAGCTAAGTCTGGATATTTATTTCCAAAGTTGTCTGTTATATTAGACTCTGACATTAACATATATTTTGTTTTCATTACCGTTGTGCCCCTGAACCACCGCCAGTTGATTGTTCTACTGGTGGTGGTGTAGTAGATGAACCCGCACTGCTACTGACTGGCATGGGTGTGAATGAGTTTATCAGCTGTTCAATCATATAAGTAGTAGCAACTTCCATTGTTTTAAATGATAGTTGAATTTTGCATGATACTGGTGCGCCATCTTCATCCAATAGTTTAGAAAATGTTGGCTCAGCTTTAGTAATTAAAACGTTAGGAATAGTTATAAATTTTCCAATCTTAACTGATAACATACCGCCGCCGTCTTTAGCTTCTTTTTTCTCTCTACCGCCAGAGAATAACGCGTCTACTCCTATAGATGCCCCAACCAAACTTAATACATCTTTAAGGTCTGGTCCTGGCGGAATTAGCATCATTCCTTTTTTTGAGTCGCCGCCCTTGTACGATGGTAAAGCTACTTTACTTAAAGCTAGTGCTGGAATCAACACATCGTCGGTTCCAGAATTTTTCATATGTAATTCAACAGATAATGAAAATTCTAGTGGTTCAGTTGATTCCCATACTTGCAATCCTTGTAATCCAAATTGTGCAGACGGAATAACACCGTTTGTTGCTCCGGATAATAATGTTAAAAGATTAGAGCCCTTTATATTTATTAGATTACCATACTGTGAAGAAACTTGTATTGTAGTTTCATCTGTGTATATTAAATCTGGAACTTTTTTTAGTTTTGGTGTATTCTTTTTTAGCTCTTCAAATAAATTTGTTTTGCCCAACATGAATACTACTTTTCTACTTTCAGGTATGTTGTTAATATCCATGGTTAAAAAGCCCCGCCGTATATTAGTAATTCTAGGTCAGAATTAGATTGTTTTTGTTGACTCATCTGAACAGGTTCCTTGCTTAGTAATGATTGTAATAAAGTAACAACTGAATCTAATTTTGATTCTATATTATTTGTATCAAATACAATTTTTGATTCTTTAGATTGATTATTATATTCATTAAATGTAGTTTCTTGTCTTTGCATACCAGTAGGTGGCAACGATATTGCAGGCGCGTCATATTGAATTAAATTTCTATTTATTCCCATTCCGCCAGATGATGTAGATTGTAAAACACCGGATTGTAGCCCGTATCTTGATTCTGATATTGGAAGAATTACTTCACCTTTTTGTGCAATTATATTGTTAGGGTTTGCTAATCCGTCTGAACCAATTATACCACCAGAGTGGTATTTAGATGGAATTAACCTTCTAGCTCTAACTTTTTTAGGGTCCCTAGAAGATGATGTGTATTTTTCCACCATCTCTATAGCTAATGCAGGTAAATCTTTATTTAAAGATAACAAATGCTGTCTTAAAAATATAGCGTCAGCATCGCCAGCGTCAGCGTCAGCAAGAATTTTATTATACCGTTCAGTTAGTGCAACCATTTTAGGATCCGCCGCTTGTGACGCTACAGCGGCAGCTTTATCTTCATCAGAAATTATACCGCCTCGACTTGTAACAATAGCTTGGCGTGTTGGATCTTTTTTAGACGCATCTACAGACGCGTCATCTAATCCATACTTTTCTGGGTTTGCTATTGCATTAGCAAACAACCCTACTATTCCAGCGCCTAATAATAACGGTATAGCTATGGGTAACGCAGCAGTTAACAACGGCAATAACTTTGGTAAAAAAGAAGTAATCATTTTACCCATTAGATTTCCACCGGCCTCACCCAACATATCGTCTAACATAGACTCATCGTTACCATTTGATCTATCTTTATTCTTTCCTTCAGACAATGCGTTGTATATCAATAACGAGCCCATGTCTCCAATATTAGCTACGTCAGCAACTGTTGGGCGCTTTTTGAATAATTCTTTTTTCTTATCTTTCTTCTTAAAGAGTCCTTTTAGTCCGCTAGGCTTTTTTTCTTCACCAGGTACAGCTGGTTTTTTCTTAAATATTTTTTGTACTAAACCAGGCTTTTTTTCTTCGCCACGCCCGCCTTCACTACCGAATAAAAAGCTTTTGGCAGAATTATAAAAGTCAAATCCAAAAAAATCTTCCATAGGGCCTAATAGTAAATTAACAGGACCTAGCAGTGATTGTTTTAGTACATCAGAATTTTTATCAAATACATCGTTAGTTTTTTCAATTATATTATCGTAAAACTTTTTCTTTTTCTTTTCTTCTTCATCTAATATTTCTTTTTCTTTTTTCTTTACATCTTCATTTTCTTTAACAATAGTACTAAGTGCGTTTTTATCATTCTTTAATAGTACAGATAAATTATTAGCTAAGTCTTTAGGTAAAGCTTTAAACATTTCACTTTGTTTATCAGCTAATGATGTAGCTACATCTTTTTCTTCAACACCAGACAGTTCTGAGATATGCGATAATAGTATTCTTAATTCTTCTTTTGTTTTCTTTTCGTTTTGTTGTCTTTCAGCATCAATTTGTAGTTGTATTTCTTTTTGTTGCTCAACAACTTTATACATATCAGCTAAATATGTATCGAATTTTTTATCTTTACCAAATAGCACAGTATCGATACTTTTGCCTACTGTTTGCAATGCTTTTAGAGTTTCTTTATTTAGTTCTATACTTTCTTCTACAGACTTTTTAGATAATTTTGATTTAGCATCTTCAAACGGACTGAAATAGAAATCACTCGTATTCCACGGACTGAAATAGAAATCACTCGTATTCCTAGGTCTAGGTTCACGAGGTGTTGGAGTTTTTCTTTTAGCCCCGTCAGGAAACATAGGTGTTGTTGCCATATTATTATATAGTTATTATTGCATTATCGTTTTTTTCTATTGGGTTTAGACATGAATGGGCACGTCATTCTATTCATCATAGACATTTCATATTTAGTTTCATCTTCTTTTAGTTTCTTAAACCATTTATATCTTGACAATATGATATGTAAAGGTTTTTTTACAATATTATCTTCGTGATCATACCCCCAACTAATCAAACGACACACTAAATCTTCCGCTGTCTGACGTGTTAACACTTGGTAGGAAGTTTGACAGTTGAAAAAGAAACCTCCTAGTAATTGACTGTTGCAATACATCTGAATAGAATTCTTGTTCTTCTAATAATCCGAACTTATAATTTTCTACAACGTCATTATATTTTTCCCAAATGTCTTTAGGAACTTTTGTTTTGTATGCTAATAACTTATCATCTAATGATTCTAATATCTCGTCATCTATCGAAACTAACTGTTGGCATTGAACTAGCATAACATAGTTTTCATTATACTTTTGTGTAA
>ENA-UOWO01004128-UOWO01004128.1-activated-sludge-metagenome-genome-assembly--contig:-NODE-4128-length-16237-cov-7.453096_pt1 | contig 16237 bp, 14 predicted proteins | sample MGYA00238148_ERZ761564 | MGnify/ENA primary metagenome ERZ761564 (study PRJEB28885, sample SAMN05720194) | activated sludge metagenome | isolation source: Anaerobic digester | place: USA...
CCCAGCTGGTGTCGGCTTACCGGCGCAAGCTCAGCATGGCGCTGAACTGATTGCGGCCTGTCAGGCGCTGGTCAGGCGCGTCAGCGCCTCCTGGTATTTCGCGGCGGTTCTGGCAATCACCTCATTGGGCACGCGGGGCGCTGGCGGGGTTTTCCCCCACGGCTTGCCGTCGATGCGTACCTGTTCCAGCCAGTCGCGCACGAACTGCTTGTCGTAGCTGGGCGGGTTGATGCCCTCCTGGTAGCTCTCCGCAGGCCAGAAGCGGGACGAATCAGGCGTCAGCACCTCGTCCATCAGGGTCAGCGTTCCATCGGTGTCCAGCCCAAATTCAAACTTGGTGTCGGCAATGATGATGCCTTTTTTGATGGCAATCTCGCAGGCCGCCTTGTAGAGCTGGATGCTGATATCGCGGATTCGGGTAGCCAGGTCCAGGCCGATCATCTCCACCGTTTTCTCAAAGGTGATGTTTTCGTCATGGTCGCCCACAGCAGCCTTCGCGGCAGGCGTGTAAATCGGCTCGGGTAACCGGGAGGCATTCTTCAAGCCAGCTGGCAGCGTCACGCCGCAAACCGCGCTGTTTTCCTGGTATTCCTTCCAGCCGCTACCCGCCAGATAACCGCGCACCACGGCCTCCACTGGAAGTGGCTTGAGGCGCTTGACCAGCATGGAGCGGCCTTGAACCTGGGGCAATTCATCGGCGGCGACCACACTTTCAGGTGCATCGCCGGTCAAATGGTTGGGACAGACGTAACCCAGCTTGTCAAACCAGAACAGCGCCATCTGCGTCAGCAGTACACCTTTGCCGGGGATGGGCTCGCCCATGATCACGTCAAAAGCGCTCAGACGGTCACTCGCCACCATCAGGATGCGCTTGTCGCCCACGGCGTAGTTGTCACGAACCTTGCCACGGGCAAGCAAAGGAAGGCTGTGTAAGGCGGAAGTGTGTACGGACGAAACTGGGGATGTCATGTCGGGGTCAAGCAAGAAAAAAGACCTGCAAACGGCACATTTGCCGACTACAGGCCCCGATTATCGCAAGGCGCGTAACTCGCGCTTTATTTCACCAATTGCGCCAGTTCGCCACGGGCATATTGACCCGCCACGACGGACAGACTGTTGCCCTTGATCCTGGCGGCTTGGCCTTCACAGCCAAACTGCATATAACGCTGCTTGCAGATCTGTTTGGCGGCTTCGCGGGCGGGCTTGAGCCAGTCGCGCATGTCGAATTTGTCCGGATTTTCAGCCAGAAACTTGCGCACGGCGGCGGTCATTGCCAGGCGAATATCGGTGTCGATATTGATCTTGCGCACACCGAACTGGATGGCCTTTTGAATCTCTTCCACCGGCACACCATAAGTTTCCTTCATCTTGCCGCCATACTGGTTGATGATGGCCAGCTGATCCTGCGGCACACTGGAAGAGCCATGCATCACCAGATGGGTGTTGGGCAGGCGGCGGTTGATTTCCTTGATGCGCTCAATCGCCAGAATGTCGCCGGTGGGCTTGCGGGTGAACTTGTAGGCGCCATGGCTGGTACCAATGGCAATGGCCAGCGCATCGAGCTGCGTGCGCTTCACAAAATCGGCGGCCTGCTCGGGGTCGGTGAGGAGCTGGTCCATGGTCATGGTGGCATCCGTGCCGTGGCCGTCTTCCTTGTCGCCTTTCATGGTTTCCAGAGAGCCCAGGCAGCCCAGTTCACCTTCCACGGTAACGCCCGTGGCGTGGGCCATGTCCACCACCTTGCGCGTGACTTCGACGTTGTAATCGTAGCTGGCAATGGTCTTGCCATCCGCCATCAGCGAGCCGTCCATCATCACCGAGCTGAAGCCCAGGTTGATGGCGCCCTGACACACGTCGGGGCTCTGGCCGTGGTCCTGGTGCATGACCAGCGGGATTTGTGGATAGGCCTCGATGGCAGCCTGGATCAGGTGCTTGATGAAGGGTTCACCGGCGTACTTGCGGGCACCCGCGCTCGCTTGCAGGATGACGGGGGCGCCCACCTCTTTGGCAGCCTCCATCACGGCTTGCACCTGCTCCAGGTTGTTCACATTGAAAGCCGGAATGCCGTAGCCATTGACGGCTGCGTGATCCAGCAGCTCACGCATCGAAACGAGTGCCATTTTGAAATCCCCAGGGAAGTTGGTAACCACTTGGTAACTGTGTACCGAATGGGCGAATTCTAGCGCTGACCGCCCCCGCGAGGGCTCGTTTCGGCCACCGCATGCCTGCAACTATGTCACGAAAACCGGCAAATCCTCAACAGGATCATCCCTCCCGTCTCACCAACCCGGGGCTAGTATTAATTTCTCCTTAAGTGTCCGCCCCTGGTCCCGGCTAGACTCGCGCCTTGGTGCCACACACATTACCCATGCCCACAAACCGTCGCCTTCGTCTTGCCATCTGGACCTTCAGCGCACTGCTGTTGCTACTGGCGTGGGATGCGCTCGCACTGGATTTGCCGCTGGCAAGGCTCTCGGGCTCACTGAATGGCTTTCCCCTGCGCGAAACCTGGCTGCTGTCTGCCGTGCTGCATGAAGATGCGCGGCGCTTGAGCTGGGTTGTGATGATCGCGCTGATTTTGGCCATCTGGTGGCCCGTCGGTGTCCTGCGGCGGCTCAGTCGAGGCGAGCGGGCCGGCATGGTACTGGGAACTTTGCTGGCATTGCTGGCTGTATCAGCGCTGAAAAGCATTAGCCGAACCAGTTGTCCCTGGGATCTCGCCGAGTTCGGTGGCGTGGCGCACTACGTGTCGCACTGGGCGTTTGGCAGGCTGGATGGCGGTGGCGGCCGGTGTTTCCCGGCTGGCCACGCGTCGGCAGGTTTTGCGTTTGTGACCGGCTATTTCTGGTTAAAGGACAAAGCGCCCGGCAGCGCCCGCGCCTGGCTCATCGTCGTCCTGGCGATTGGCTTCATACTGGGCATTGCCCAGCAATTCCGAGGTGCCCACTACATGAGCCACACGCTGTGGACGGCCTGGGTCTGCTGGACGACGGCCGCACTGGCCTGGGGCCTTCAGCAGGCCATCACGCAGCGCATCGGGCAACGCGCTGACCGGCACCCGGCGCTCAGGCCACGCGGCAAATCTTGAGCATGTTGGTACCACCAGGCGCACCCATGGGCTCGCCGCAAGTGATGGCATACACATCACCACTTTGCACAATACCCCGTTTCTTGAGGTGGCCTTCCGCCTGCGCCAGCGCGATGTCGCGGTCACCGCTGGAGTCCATCAGAAGTGGGCGCACGTTACGGTACAGCGCCATCTTGCGCTGCGTCGCCACCTTGCCCGTGAGCGCGTAGATCGGAACATTGATGCGATGACGGCTCATCCACAGCGCGGTGGAGCCACTGTCCGTCAACGCAACGATGGCCTTGCAACCCAGATGGTGGGCCGTGAACAGCGCGCCCATGGCGATGGACTGGTCAATGCGATCAAATGTCTTGCCAGTGAAGTCGCTGTCGAGTTCCACATCTTCGGTGTTCTCGGCGGCATGGCAAATCTTGGCCATTTCCACTACGGTTTCCAGCGGATATTTACCCGCCGCGGTTTCAGCTGACAGCATCACGGCATCGGTGCCATCCAGTACGGCGTTGGCCACGTCACTGACTTCGGCGCGGGTCGGCACCGGGTTGGTGATCATGGACTCCATCATGTGGGTAGCGGTGATGACGGTCCGGTCATGTTCGCGTGCCAGCTTGATCATGCGCTTTTGCAGGGCTGGAACGGCGGCGTTACCCACTTCAATGGCCAAGTCGCCACGGGCCACCATGATGCCGTCACTGGCCAGAATGATTTCCAGCAGCTTCGGGATCGCCTCGGCACGCTCGATCTTGGCGATCAGGTGGGGCTTGTGGTTGTATTCTTCTGCGGCCACATTGCACAGCTGACGGGCCATTTCCATGTCGGTCGCGTTCTGCGGGAAGCTCACAGCCACGTAGTCGGCCTGAAAGGCCATCGCGGTCTTGATATCTTCCATATCCTTGGCCGTCAGCGCAGGCGCTGTCAGTCCGCCGCCCTGCTTGTTGATGCCCTTGTTATTGGACAGCTCGCCGCCCATCCTGACCGTGGTGTGCACTGCCTCACCCACAACCGAATCCACAACGATAACGATCAGCCCGTCGTTCAGCAGCAATACGTCGCCAGGCTTTACTTCGCGAGGCAGGGGTTTGTAGTCCAGCCCCACCGCATGGACGTCACCCAGTTCGGTACGCGCCGCGTCAAGAATGAACTTCGCGCCGGACTCCAGCATGACTTTGCCTTCCGCAAACTTGCCCACGCGGATTTTGGGTCCCTGCAAGTCGGCCATGATGGCCACTTCGCGCCCTGCGCGATGGGAAGCCTCGCGAACCAGCCGGGCGCGGTCAATATGATCTTGCGCCTTGCCATGGCTGAAGTTCAGCCGCACCACATTGACGCCCGCGCGAATCATTTGCTCCAGCAACGCGGGGTCGCTTGAGGCGGGGCCGAGGGTGGCAACGATTTTGGTGGCGCGACGGGGCATGACGATAGTCTCCATGTAATTTAGTTTCTCATTTTGGCAGAAATGCGGTTACATGTCAGGTACCGAACCGCCTCGATCAACGCCAGAACAATGCTGATTCGCCGACGCCACTCGCCGTGCAGGGCGGGACATCAATACGATATCCCGCATATATGGGAAAACCCTGACTATATGACGCATAAAAATACATCTTATTGCCGCAAAAGTATCAAGGTGCAGATCGGGTGAAACCTATATTCACGCCTGTCGATGAGCTGCTGACATCGGCTTCTTACCCGAACCTACACACAAGGAGACTCCTTCATGAAACTAAAAGCATCGCTGGCACTGGCCTTTGGCCTGATCGCCGGAATGGCCCACTCTGCAACGGAACTCGTCATTGCCACCGTGAATAACGGTCACATGATCGAAATGCAAAAACACAGCAAGGCATTTGAAGCTGCCAATCCAGGCATCACACTCAAATGGGTCACGCTGGAAGAAGGTGTTCTACGCCAGCGCGTCACCACCGACATCGCCACCAAAGGCGGTCAATTCGACGTCATGACCATCGGCATGTACGAAACCCCCATTTGGGGCAAAAAGGGCTGGCTGACCGAACTCAAGACCGACGCAGCCTATGACGTTGACGATCTGCTGCCTGCCATGCGAAATGGCCTCTCGGTTGACGGCAAGTTGTTTGCAGCGCCGTTCTACGGCGAAAGCTCCATGCTGATGTATCGCAAGGACCTGGCCGACAAGGCTGGCGTCAAGGTAAGCGACAAACCCACCTGGACTGAAGTCAAGGACTTGGCATCCAAGATCCATGACCCCAAGAATGGCGTGTATGGCATCTGCCTGCGTGGCAAGCCAGGCTGGGGCGACAACATGGCCTTCCTGACCACGCTGGTGAACACCAACGGCGGTCAGTGGTTCGACATGAAGTGGAAGCCGCAGCTTGAGTCCAAGCCTTGGAAGGACTCGATCAATTTCTATGTAGATTTGCTGAAAAAGTATGGCCCTCCCGGCTCGTCAGCCAACAGCTTCAACGAAATTCTGGCGCTGTACAACGAAGGCAAGTGCGGCATGTGGATTGACGCCACCATTGCAGCCTCGTTCATCACCGACCCCAAGCAGTCCAAAGTGGCTGACAAAGTGGCGTTTGCACAGGCTCCGACAGCCGTGACACCCAAAGGCGCCAACTGGTTGTGGGCATGGGCACTGGCCATTCCTGCCGGATCACAAAAAGTGGAAGCTGCCACCAAGTTCGTGACCTGGGCTACGAGCAAGGACTACATCAACCTGATTGGCAAGGAAGTGGGCTGGGGCAATATTCCTACCGGCACCCGCAAGAGCACCTACACCAATGCTGATTTCCTGAAAGTTGCCAAGTTTGCTGCTGCAGAGAAAGCCGCCATTGACAGCGCCAATCCGGCTGACAGCACCCTGCCAAAGAGCCCATACGTTGGCGTGCAGTTTGCAGCTATCCCTGAGTTCCAGGCCATTGGCACCACCGTGGGCCAGCAGATGAGTGCAGCCCTGGCTGGCAAATCAACTGTCGATGCGGCCCTCAAGGCATCGCAGGTCGCCGCCGAACGTGAAATGAAAAAGGCTGGCTACTACAAGTAAGTAGCGCAACAGTCCAGTCCACGAACCGACGCAGCCACGCTCACGCGCTGGTTCGTGGACACCCGTTTCCTTGAAAGGTCCAATCCCATGAACCGCCTGCTTCCCCGCGCCTTGATGGCCCCGGCTGTGCTTTCCCTGTTTTTGTGGATGATCGTGCCGCTGGTGATGACGATTTATTTCTCTGTCATCCGCTACAACCTGATGCAGCCCGATCAGGTTGGCTTTATTGGACTTGAGAATTTCGAATATTTCGTGACTGATCCGTCGTTTGGCACGGCAGTCATCAATACGTTGTTGTTGTTAGGCAGCGTCATTCTGATCACCGTCATCGCAGGCATTGCCATAGCCTTGTTGATTGACGAGCCTTTTCCGGGCCGCAACATTGTTCGAATCCTGCTGATATCGCCTTTCTTCGTCATGCCCACAGTGAATGCGCTGCTGTGGAAACACATGATGATGAACCCCATCTATGGCGTGCTGGCGCAGGTATGGCTGTTCTTTGGTGCCACCCCGGTGGACTGGTTGTCTGACTGGCCACTGTGGAGCGTGATCGTGATCGTTTCCTGGCAGTGGTTGCCTTTCGCCACCCTGATTTTCATGACTTCGCTGCAATCGATGAACCGGGAGCAACTGGAGGCTTCACGCATGGATGGCGCGAACTATCTTCAGCAGCTTCGCTACCTCTATATCCCTCATCTGGGCCGCTCTGTGGCAGTGGTGGTGATGATCGAGATGATCTTCCTGCTGAGTGTGTTTGCCGAGATCTACACCACGACCGGTGGCGGGCCCGGTGACGCCAGTACCAATGTGGCCTTCCTGATATTCAAGCAGGCCCTGCTGAATTTTGATGCTGGGGTGGCCTCTGCGGGCGCGCTATTTGCCGTGGTACTGGCCAACATCGCTGCAGTATTCCTCATCCGCATGGTCGGCAAGAACCTCGACAAGTGAGCACACCATGACACAGATTCAAAAAAACCTGGCCATCCAGACATTGCGGACCGCGTTCGCATGGCTGGTGACCCTGCTCCTGTTTTTCCCGCTGGGCTGGCTGATCCTGACGGCGTTCAAGACCGAGTTGCAGGCCATTTCCGTGCCGCCGCTGCTGATCTTTACACCAACGCTGGAGAATTTCTCCATCGTTCAGGACCGCAGCGACTACCTGTTGTATGCCCAAAATTCGTTGATCACCAGTGTGGCCTCCACACTGCTGGGATTGGCGCTGGCCTTCCCGGCGGCTTATTCGATGGCGTTTTTCCGAAGCAAGCATACCAAGGACATCCTGATGTGGATGCTCTCCACCAAGATGATGCCGGCTGTCGGCGCGCTGGTTCCCATCTATGTGCTGGCACAAACCTCAGGATTGCTGGACTCCCGTACCGGGCTCGTCATTGTGTTCACCCTGAGCAATCTGCCCATCATGGTGTGGATGCTGTACTCACATTTCAAGGACATACCGAACGAAATTCTGGAAGCCTCACGCATGGACGGCGCCACGTTGTGGCAGGAGTTCCGACATGTCCTGTTGCCACTGACGATGGGTGGCCTGGCCTCCACAGGCTTGTTGTGCCTGGTGTTGAGCTGGAACGAAGCCTTCTGGTCCCTGAATCTGAGTGCGGCCAAATCCGGCACGCTGGCTACGCTGATTGCGTCGTACTCCAGCCCGGAAGGGTTGTTCTGGGCCAAGTTATCAGCCGCATCGTTCATGGCCATTGGGCCCATCGTGGTGTTTGGCTGGTTCAGTCAAAAACAGCTGGTGCAAGGCCTGACCTTCGGCGCCGTCAAGTGACAAGATAAAACAGGAGACTTTCATGGCTTACCTGCAACTTCGCGGTATCGAAAAAATCTTTGGTGAACACAAGGTCATCAAGGGCATTGACCTGACGGTCAACCAGGGTGAATTCGTTGTGTTTGTCGGGCCCTCAGGCTGCGGCAAATCCACGCTGCTGCGGCTGATTGCCGGGCTTGAAAACATCGATGGTGGATCACTGCACCTGGATGGCCGCGACATCACTCACCAGCCTTCCAGCAAGCGGGATCTGGCCATGGTGTTTCAGAGCTATGCCTTATACCCACACATGAGCGTGTTCGAAAACATGAGTTTTGCCCTCAAGCTGGCAAAGGCAGACCCTGGTGTGATTCAGGAAAAAGTGGGGCGTGCCGCCAAAATCCTGAATCTGACCCAGTATCTGGATCGCACGCCCAAGGAGCTGTCGGGTGGTCAGCGTCAGCGTGTCGCCATCGGTCGCGCCATTGTGCGGGCACCCAAGGTCTTTTTATTCGACGAACCCCTCTCCAATCTGGATGCTGCATTGCGCGGTCAGACCCGCATCGAGATTGCCAAACTGCACCGCGATCTGGGGGCCACCACGATTTATGTGACACACGATCAGGTCGAAGCCATGACGCTGGCCGATCGCGTAGTGGTGCTGCGCGATGGCCAGATTGAGCAGGTCGGCACGCCGCTGGAGCTTTACGATCGCCCGGCGAACCAGTTTGTCGCCCAGTTCATCGGCACCCCGCAAATGAATGTGGTCGCTGCGGCCAATGTGCCATCGCTGGCCACCCAATCGGGGTTGACAATTCCCGCTGGCGGATTTGTTGGCCTGCGGCCTGAAAACGTCTCACTGGTACCCGGTGGCAGTGGCCAATTCCAGGCGAAGGTGGAGCTGGTCGAAGCCCTCGGCGCAGAAACACTGATCTATGTCAGCACCGAACAGGGAGCCCAGCTCGTAGCACGGCAGACAAGCCGTACGGACCTCGATGTGGGTGCGAATGTTGGTGTCCAGATCGACGCCTCAACAGCCCATATTTTTGATGCACAAGGCCGCGTGGCTGCAATTCACTGACACCCTGACAGGACGAGAGAATGAAGACATCCGAGGCATCACCGCTGGTTATGCTCCATCTGGGTTTGGGTTCGTTTCACCGTGCCCATCAGGCGCTTTACATGCACCAGTTGATGGTGAGTGGTGAAACCGGCTGGAGCCTGGCTGGAGGCAACATCCGGCCTGACATGGCCGAGACAGTGGCAGCGCTCGCGCTGCAGGGTGGCGCCTACACGTTGGAAACCATCACACCGGCTGGCGAGCACAGCTACACGAAGATCACGTCCATCAAGTCCGTCATTCCGTTTGAGCCCACGCTGTCAGGACTGATTGTCAAAGCCGCTGACCCGACAACACGCATCATTTCGTTCACGGTGACCGAGGCGGGTTATTACCTGGATGCTCACAACAACCTGGACACGACCGCCACCGATATCGTGGCGGATCTGGCCGCCAACCGCGCGGGACAGGCTGGCAGCACCATTTACGGGGCCCTCGCTGCCATGTTGCGCCAACGGATGCGAGCGCACGCCGGGCCGGTAACGCTGCTCAATTGCGACAACCTGCGACACAACGGCGAACGCTTTCGCAGCGGTTTGGCTCAATTCATCCAGCAGCTGGGTGATAACGAGCTGCTGAAATGGATTGAGGCCCATACAACCAGTCCCAACGCCATGGTGGACCGCATCACGCCGCGGCCGACACCCGACGTCGCGCAGCGTGTGCTGGCCGCAACCGGCTGGGCCGATGCTGCGCCGGTCATGGGCGAGAGTTTCATTCAATGGGTGATTGAAGACAATTTTTGCGCCGGGCGTCCGCAATGGGAGGCCGTTGGTGGGCAGATGGTCAAGTCCGTCGCACCCTTTGAAGAGGCCAAGATCCGCCTGCTGAATGCCACCCACAGCTGTATTGCGTGGGCGGGCACGCTGGTGGGCTACCAGTTCATCCACGAGGGCACGCACGACGCGGTGATCCGCCGGTTTGCTTATGACTACGCAACGGACGACGTGATTCCCGTGCTGTCACCCAGCCCGCTTGACCTCGCTGCGTATCGTGATGTGGTGCTGGACCGTTTTGGCAACCCGGCCATCCGCGATACGAACCAGCGGGTGGCCATGGACGGGTTCTCCAAGATCCCGGGCTTCATCACACCGACCATTCGCGAACGGCTGGCCGGTGGTGAATCTATCGCCAGCGTGGCAATGTTGCCGGCCTTGTTCCTGGCTTACCTGCAGCGCTGGCACAAAGGCGAAATTGCCTACGTTTACCAGGATCAGGCCATGGATCCTGCTGTGGCGCATGCCATTTGCGATTCGGCAGATCCCGTCGCGGCATTTTGTGCGGACACCGTTTTGTGGGGGCCCCTGGCGGATAACCCCGTGGTCGTCAGCGCCGTGCGTGCGGCCCGTGAACGGGTCTCCCTATTTGTGAAAAATCATCGGCCATGAGTAGCACATCCAAACCCGGCAGCCAGCGTTTGAACCATCGACACGCCATCCTGACAGGTGCGGGAGGCGGCATCGGCGCCGCGGTAGCCGCTGCCTACCTCAGCGAAGGCGCGCGTTGCAGTGTGGTGGACCTGCCCGCTCAGCCATCAGCGCAGATACAGGCCCTGCAGGCAGAGTTTCCAGGTCAGCTGAATTACATTGCTGCCGACGTCACGCAGTCCGCAGACATCAGCCGCCTGATTGCTCAAGCCACTGAACATTTCGGACCCATTCATATTCTTTTCAACAACGCTGCCATCTTCGACATGGCGCCCCTGCTGGAAAGCGATGAGGCGATGTACGACAAGATGTTTGCTGTGAACGTCAAGGGTGCTTTCTTCATGATGCAGAAGGTGCTGGCCAACATGGTGGCCCATCAGACGCGAGGCGCCGTCATCAACATGGCGTCGCAAGCTGGTCGTCGCGGCGAGGCACTGGTTTCGCACTACTGCGCCACCAAGGCGGCCGTTATCAGCTACACGCAAAGCGCAGCGCTGGCCATGGCGCCACACCACATCCGGGTCAACGGCATCGCGCCTGGCGTGATCGCCACCCCCATGTGGAAGCACGTGGATGCCCTATTTGCCAAATACGAGAATCTGCCCCTGGGCGAGAAGAAAAAGCGGGTGGGCGAAGCCGTGCCACTGGGTTACATGGGTGACCCGACCGACATTGCTGGCGCCGCCGTATTTCTGGCCAGCGACGAAGCCTCCTACATTACCGCGCAGACACTGAACGTGGATGGTGGTAACGTGATGAGTTGAACCCAACCCGCTGGAGCTTGCCGTGGCTTCACTTGCCCATACTCTTTCGCCTCACTCCAACCGACAGCGCCAGCCCGAGCTGGAGGCCGATTACAACCGCAGCACCTCGCTGGGTTATGAGCCCCCGGCTGATGTGGGCTTCATCCGTTGTCTGGATCATGGCTACCCCACGCCGCTGGCGCGCTGGCATTGCCATGACGAGTACGAGTTGCATTTGATTACTGCCACATCTGGCAAGGCCTTTGTCGGTGACTGGATCGGGCCGTTCGAGCCCGGTCATGTGGTTCTTTGCGGCCCCAGGTTGCCGCACAACTGGATTTCAGTCGATATTCCGGCTGAGGGCGTAGCAAAACGCGACCTGGTTATCCAGTTCCGGCACGAGCCCGTGGAGCAGGCCTGCCAAACCATTCCCGAGCTGACCGAATTGCTGCCCCTGCTGGAACGTGCGAAACACGGCATCGAGTTTTTTGGCGTCTCGCAAAGCAGCCAACAGCACTGGCACGAGGTCAAGACATCAAAGGGATTGCGCCGTCTGACCGCTTTTCTGGATTTCATGACCGACCTGGCGCGGTGGACCGACTACCGGCTGCTGTCCAACGTGCAGATGCAGGGCGGAGACAACGATGCCGAGCTGGACCAGATCAACGCCATCGTCAACCGCATCACAGAAAACATGGCCCAGCCGCTCACGGCTGCGGACGTCGCCGCTGATCTGGGCATGAGCGAGAGCCGGTTTTCCCGTTTTTTCCGCAAGGCCACCGGCAACACCTACACCGACTTCGTCAACCACGTGCGCATCAACCGCGCCTGCCAGCTGCTGATGAGTTCAGACCGCTACATCACCAATATTTGCTACGACGTCGGCTTCAACAATGTCGCCAATTTCAACCGCCGTTTTCTGGAAATCAAGGGCACCACGCCTTCAGAGTTTCGCAAGCAGGCAGAGAGTCGATTCGGCGGTTCTTCAGCACCAAATAGGCCTTAAGCCCCCGTCTGATATGCACGAGCAGCTATTATTTATATAGCTGACTACGCTTCGAACCGGCTCTGCAAAATCTCGAAGGCCGGTAGGGTTTTGCCTTCCAGAACTTCCAGAAACGCGCCGCCACCGGTGGAGATGTAACCCACCTGCTTCTCGATGCCGTATTTGGCAATTGCTGCCAGCGTGTCACCACCACCGGCAATCGAGAAGGCGGCACTGTCCGCAATGGCGCGGGCTATCACCCGGGTGCCGTTTTCAAACGGCGCAAACTCAAATACGCCCACCGGGCCGTTCCAGACGATGGTGCCCGCCTTCATCAGCTGCGCCGCCAGCGCCTTCGCCGTTTCGGGGCCGATGTCCAGAATCAGGTCATCGTCCGCCACATCGGTCGCCCGCTTCACGGTGGCGACGGCATCGACCTTGAATTCCTTCGCCGTCACCACATCGGTGGGGATGGGCACCGCCGCACCGCGGGCATTCATGGCCTCAATCACCGCCCGGGCTTCGGCCAGCAAATCGGGTTCAGCCAGACTCTTGCCGATCTTCAGGCCGGCAGCCAGCATGAAGGTGTTGGCGATGCCGCCACCCACAATCAGCTGGTCCACGTTATTCGCCAGACTTTTGAGGATGGTGAGCTTGGTAGACACTTTGGAGCCGGCCACGATGGCCACCAGGGGGCGTCTGGGTGCCAGCAAGGCGGCCGAGATAGCGTCCATTTCCGCAGCCAGCAGCGGGCCGGCGCAGGCAACCGGTGCAAACTGGGCAATGCCATAGGTGCTGGCTTCTGCACGGTGGGCCGTGCCAAAGGCATCGTGCACAAAGATGTCACACAGTGCAGCCATTTTTTTTGACAGTTCCTCGCTGTTTTTCTTCTCGCCCGGGTTGACGCGGCAGTTCTCCAGCAGGACCACCTGGCCCGGCGCGAGCGCCTTGCCGTTGACCTTGACACCGTCTACCCAGCCGGACACCAGTGGCACCTCAAGCCCCAGCAATTCTCCCAACCGTTTGGCCACGGGTGCCAGCGAATCTGCCGGCTTGAACGCGCCTTCGGTCGGACGGCCCAGATGCGAAGTCACCATCACCGCGGCGCCTGCGTCCAGCGCCAGCTGGATACACGGTGCCGAGGCGCGAATGCGCGTGTCTTCCGTGATGTTTCCGGCATCGTCCTGCGGCACATTCAGGTCAGCACGGATAAAAACACGTTTGCCGGCCACTTGGCCCTGGGCGCACAGATCGGTGAATCGGATGAATTTCATGATGGGAGTGAGGTCAGGTTGAGCAGTCTCAAATTGTAGGCCCCTGCCACCTGGCTTTAGGCCTCCGCCAGCTGGCAGATCACCCCGGCAAACCTCAACGGCAGGCGGCGAACCAGTCCATCTCTGGTTTGTAGAGCCGGGTCTGCACATCCAGCAGCCCCAGCATGGCATGGAACAGGTTGTCGTGCGTCAAAGGCGTATCGGCATGCTGTTTCAGGCACGCCGTGCGCACACCGGTGCGCTGTTGCATCGCGCCAGATAGCCAGGTCACCATCGGCACATGGGTTTGAAACTCCGGCGCCAGCGCGTAGGGCAGGCCGTGCAGGTAGAGGTTGTTTTCACCCAGCGACTCGCCATGGTCCGAAACATAAACCAGCGCCGTATCGGCCTGACCGGCCTGGCTTTTCTGATCCAGCCACTTCGCCGCGCTGGCCAGCACGTGGTCGGTGTAAACCAGCGTGTTGTCAAACGCGTTGATCAACTGCTCGCGCGGGCAGTCCTGCAGCACATTGCTGGCGCACTCCGGCATGAATGTCTTGAACGCAGCAGGTGAGCGCTTGAAATAGGCTGGCCCGTGGCTACCCATCTGGTGCATCACCACCACGACACCCCGGGCGCGCCGCACGGGGTCCAGCGCCGCGATGCGCGCGTCCAGCCCCTTGAGCATGATCTCGTCAAAACACTCCCCATCGGCACACAGGCCAGGCTCCTCCAGCGTACGGGTCAGCACATTGGGAATGCGATCACACAGGCCCTTGCAACCGGACTGGTTGTCCAGCCACAACACGGCCAGTCCGGCACGCTGCAAGACATCGAGCAAGTTCTCAAAACGTTGGGGGCTAGCCTCATAGGCAGATTTGCCCATGTGCGAAAACATGCAGGGCACAGACGCCTGCGTGTTGGTGCCACAGGATCGCACGGCGCTGTAATAGGTGAGATCGCCAGTTTTTTTCAGCTCCGACAACTCGGGGTTGGTGTTGCGGGCATAACCCCCCAGCGAAAAATTGGCTGCCCGGGCGGTTTCACCAACCACCAGCACCACTATGGGGGGCCGTTTCTGGGCCGTATAGCTCGCGCCCAGATGGGCGTCTTCACCGATCACCTGCAGAACCTGCTGCGCCCGCGGCACCTGATCTGCCGCGAGTTTGCCCAGGCCGTACAGCGCGTTGAGCGGATTGATCAAGTAACGGATGTCCTTGTGGTTGCGCATCAATGACGCCATGTCCTGATACGACGCCAGCAGCACCGCCACCATCACCACCAGCGCGCCCAACGCCGCCAGCAGGTTGCGCCAGGCATGGGACCACAGCGACCGCCGGACCAGCTGTTGCCGAAACAGCCAGACCATCGGCAGGCCCGCGATCACCACCAGGCTGAGCAACAGCCACCACGACAGCAAGTCACGGGTTTCTCGGGCGTCGGTGTGCATCACATTGGCCATCATGGTGGAGTCGATGACCACGCCGTACTGCAGCATGAAATAGGTGTTGGCCGCGGCGATGAGCAACAGCAGGCTGGCCACAACCTTGAAGACACGGGGCCAGGCCATCAGACAAAGCAGCGCGGTCGTTGCAGCACCGATCACGCAGGCAAACCCCGCCGCGAACAGCCAGCCGCGCATGCCGCTGTGTTCAGGCAGGGCCCACAGGGCGCGCCACAAGGGGACATTGCCCACGGTGGACAGCCAGATGCTGACCAGCAAGGCCAGCATCGGCGGGCTCCAGGACCGGCGAGGATTGAAATTCATGGGCACGGGCAGTATTTTTTCAGTGGCGCAGCCACGAAGGGAGTTGAAACAGGCGGGGTGCCGGACCATACCCCATCGGACTTAACGTCGGCTTAACTTGGGGAGCCCGGCAAGCCAGCCCCGGGAGCCCTTGCGTGGCGTTCACCAGCCCAGCCCCAGATGCAGGGGCAAAAACACCGCCATGCCCGCCAAAATGGTGACCAGCACGTCCTTGCGCCAGAAATACGCGGCCGCGCCCGCAGCCGCGGCAAACAGCCGGGCGTCCTGCCAGGTGCCCACCAGATGGCCCTGCGTCATCACCACTTCGGGCAACACCACCGCTGCCAGAGCTGCGATGGGCGCATACTGCAGGCCGCGCTGTGCCCAATGGGGCAGGTTCCACGAGGTTCTGGAGATCAGGAAGAAACCGCGGGCCAGCACCGTCACGCAGGCCAAACCCACAATGACCGTGAAGGTGTAGAGATCGATGTCCATCATGACGCCTGCTGGTTGGAGGCGGAAGACGCGAAGCGGTCTTCCATCGTCAGGCACAAGATCACCGCGGCGGCAATCGCCACCAGGATGTTTAGCTTCAACGGCAACGCAAACGTGGCAACCGCCGCCACACCAGCTACCGCTGCTGACAACAGCCGCAACCGTGTGGTGGCCAGGCCGCACAAAATGCCGATCAGGCACAGGATGCCGGCAAAACCCAGCCCCCAGGCCGGTGGAATGAAGTTGGCCAGCGTCACCCCCACCACGCTGGCGCTCACCCAGCTCATCCAGTTCAGGAAACAATTGCCACTGAGGTAAGCGTCCTGTGCCAGGCGTTCGGCCGGCTCCGTGGCCGGGTGTGCAAACCGGCGGGTGAACAGCACATAACTGAGGTCAGCCGTGAAGTAGCCGTGCGTCAAGCGCTCCCACAACGGCAAATGCATCAAATAGGGTCTTAAATGCAGGCTAAACACGACAAAACGCAAGTTCACGCAAAACCCAGTCGCCAGAATGATCCAGATGGGGGCCCCGGCAATGATCAGCGGAATGGCCGCCAGCTGGGAACTGCCGGCAAAAACGATCAGCGCCATCAGCA
>ENA-UOWO01004132-UOWO01004132.1-activated-sludge-metagenome-genome-assembly--contig:-NODE-4132-length-16221-cov-5.611530_pt1 | contig 16221 bp, 19 predicted proteins | sample MGYA00238148_ERZ761564 | MGnify/ENA primary metagenome ERZ761564 (study PRJEB28885, sample SAMN05720194) | activated sludge metagenome | isolation source: Anaerobic digester | place: USA...
CCAATTTTGTTAAAATCAATTTTAATTCTGGACGCGGCTTGAGCCGCGTCCAACAGTACGCGCACACGATATTTATTTGCGAGCTCAATCACGCGACCAACGTCGTTAACTGTGCCCAGCGCATTAGATAAATATGTAACTGCCACCAACTTAACTTGTTGATTTAGATGTTTTTCTAACCACTCATAATCTAACTGGCCAGTGGATAAAACTGGGATAAATTCAAGCCGCGCGCCGGTGCGCGCGCACAGCTCTTGCCACGGTACAATGTTCGCGTGATGTTCCATCACGCTACTGATAATTACATCACCGACCCGTAAATTTCGCTCACCCCACCCATACGCCACTGCATTAATACTTTCGGTAGTGTTTCGGGTTATGATCAACTCTTCGGGTAAGGCACTAAAAAATTGTGCAATAGTATTTCTTGCTTCTAGCCAGTTATTAGTACTAATATCGGATAATTTATGTACTCCGCGATGCACGTTGGCATTTGACGTTTCGTAGTACTTACCAATCGCCTCAATTACCGTTTCAGGTTTTTGGGTAGTGGCCGCGTTATCTAAATATATTAAGTTTGGGTAAGTGTGAAAAATGGGAAATTGGGACTTAAGCAACTTTGGATTAAGCATAAATTATCATTCAAAATTAGTACTCGTTTACCTTCCTCTTTTTAATCTTTTTTTCAAAGTTTCAGGAATGTATTGAGCGATTGCTGACACTAATGATTGATTCCGTGGCTTAACGTGATCACTAATAATTAACATACAGAGTGAGTGCACATTATCCGGTTTGAGTTGATACTCACGCGACGCTTGTGCCACAAACAATGCTAAATCATACATCTGTTTATGCGAAAGCGTCAGCTCTAAATCATGAAAAAATAAAAACGCATCGGTATACAAAATACACATGCGTTTGTTACCGTTTTCAAATGGGTGTAAACAATTAATTTTGTAATAATACGCCGCTGCCGCTTCCAAAACAGTGGGGTATAAATATGTATGATCGAAAGACTGTGAAACCGAACCAAGAATTGCTTCCAAACGATCAGGATATCTAGTATCAAACTCCTTCAGCGGCTCTTGAAACTTAACCTGTTGGCGAAAGTTTTCGTAAATACTTTTGCACAAATTCAGGGTCAGCCATACCTTTGGTGGAGCATTTAGAGCCGCATTCATATTTTTCCAAATTTAGATAGGTTTGACGGTATTTTTTTATACTGTTGATCACGCTGCCCTTGATTCTAACATCAGACACGTCAAGACCTGCAGCAACTTGTGGTCGCTGTTTGGTACTTGTTGCTAGTCGAGAAATAAAATTTTTCCACATCACTGATCTTTCAGTGTAACATAAATTAAGCTAAATAACCAGAGATGATTAGCTGTCGCGCGGCTTGTCGACTCAAGCCGCGCGACAGCAAGTAAAATAACTGCTTATCATCAATTGAGGAAATACTAGTTGCGTGCGAGCACTGGACATCATTGTGATTTATTTCAAGTTCAGGATGTAGTTCAGCTTGAACTGTTTTTGATACAGCGAGAACTCGCGCGGAGAAAAATGATTTAGCTTCAGAACAACCCGATTCAATAATAATTTTCCCGCTGATCTTGATTTTGGATCGATATTGAGCAACTGCCTTGAGCGACACGGTGGCAGAATTTTCACCGACCATATGCTGAACTATTACACTAACGTCAAGCTGCGAACGTGGATTTACTTGCCAACGACCAGTGATTTTGACGTGCGCCTGTTTGACCAACAAGCGTACCAAGTAATCCCCAGCTTTTTCAAGCATTACTTCGTGCTCACCTGGTTGATCAATGTCAATGATTTTCATCCCACATTGCCTTCCATCTCGCACTCAATCAAGCGGTTCATTTCGACTGCGTACTCCAGTGGCAAAGTTCGCACCAACTCGCTGACAAAACCATTAACAATCATTTTCCTCGCATCTTGCTCACTGATCCCTCGACTAATTAAGTAAAACAGTTGTTCTTCTCCAACTTTGGAGACAGTTGCTTCGTGTTGCACATTAACCTGAGCTTGAAAAATCTTCTGGGTCGGATAAGTATCAGATTGTGAGTGCTCGTCCAAAATCAGCGCGTCGCACACCACGCTGTTTTGACTATGATGAGCTTTAGGTCCAACGTTGACCAGACCACGATAGCTAGTCCTCCCGCCATCTTTACTGATCGACTTGGAGACAATGGTAGAGCTGGTGTGCGGAGCTAAGTGAATCGCTTTACTGCCGGTGTCTTGGCGCTGGCCGCTCCCGGCCAGCGCCATACTTAGTGTTTCCCCTTTGGCACCTTTACCGGCCAAAACCAAGCTTGGATACTTGACCGTTACCTTGCTCCCCAAATTAAAATCTGTCCAGATCATTACACCTTCTGCTTCAACCCACGCCCGTTTGGTCACCAAGTTATAAACATTTTTGTACCAGTTTTGCACTGTGGTGTACTGACAGCGTCCACCTTTCTTGACAAACACTTCAATTACAGCTGAGTGTAAACTACTTTGAGAAAAGACCGGCGCGGTACACCCCTCGACATAGTGAACTGAGGCACCTTCGTCAACAATGATTAGAGTCCGCTCAAACTGTCCTGCTCGGTTGGCATTAATACGAAAGTAAGTCTGGAGCGGCAGCTCAATTTTCACTCCCTTGGGCACATACACAAACGATCCTCCTGACCAAACAGCGGAATTTAAAGCAGCAAATTTATTATCACCGCTGGGCACTAATTTACCAAAGTACTGTTTAACTAAATCTGGATATAACTTCAACCCTTCGTCCATCGACAAAAACACCACTCCTTTCTCCTTCCACGAATCATGGAGCGAGCCGTACACCACTTCGCTGTCATATTGAGCTTTGACACCGGACAGCACCAATTGCTCAGCTTGAGGCAATCCCAGCTTGGTAAAGGTATTTTTAATCGCACTTGGAACCTTTGCCCACGAAGTGGCCACACTGTCAGTCGGCTTCATAAAGTATTGAAAGTTGTCAAAATTGAGATCAGTTAAATCTGGGCCCCAACTGGGTAAAGATTTACTCTGGAACTGCGCCAGCGCTTCCAGCCGCTGGCGCAACATCCATTCCGGCTCGGCCTTAATCCCCGAAATTTCTTTGACCAACGCTGGCGATAACTTGAGTCTGCTAATATGGCTGTAGCGATCCACCGGATCGCTCCAGCCCGGAAAATACTGAGTATTCTTTTCGTCTTCCCGCTTTTTGCTAACTCTTGATTTATTGTTTGTTGCCGTCTTCACATTTCCCATCGCGGCAGTAGTATATCAGCCAATTTTAATCCAACAAAAAACCACCCTAATGGTGGTTTTTTGGTCGAACTGACCACTGCTGTAACTTTAGAGCCAAACCTGCGATTGAGAAAATTATAACAAACAGCTTAATTTTTTTCTAGTGATATTTGTTCAATTATTTTTGACTTACCATTTTCCTAATAAACCCATTCGACTTCCCAGCGAAGCCAAAATCATACCGATCGAACTGATCTAATTTAATCCAAGCAAATTCGGTGTGTTCCTCACTAATCACGACTGGAGATTGAGCCGGCAAAAAAATTTTCCAGCCAACGATAATTGTATAAACCTGTTTGTCAGCTTCGAAGTAAGTACTTACGTGTAGTGGCACGGCACTGAGTGAATTAGCCTCAACAACAATTCCGGTTTCTTCTTGGATTTCTCGCAATAGTTCTGGCAGATTGGGGTTGGCAACGTCGGTATTGCTTTGTGGCCACTCGCAGTTACCGCCGGGTAAATCCCACTGGGCGGGACGAGTGTGAGCGTGGGGCGAGCGCTTGAGTATCAAGAGCTCGCCATCAGCCATAATTACAGCTTTTTGTAATAACTTGACTTGCTCGGTTAATTGGTGGCTCATAAACTCCTCCTTTTTATGCCTGATATCCTGTTTTTTCTAATTTTTCGATCAACTCAACTCCACCCGTCTGGGTGATTCGACCTTTAATCATGACATGAACAAAGTTTGGTTGTAAATACTCTATTATCTTGGCGTTGTGAGTAATGAGTAAAATACCGGTTTGGTGCTGTTGTTGCAGTGTTTTTATTTGTTGGGTCAAGATTTGCAATGCGTCAAAATCAAGACCAGAATCAAGTTCATCTAAGATTGCAAAACGTGGCGCCAAAACCAACATTTGCAGAACTTCTAACCGTTTTTTTTCTCCGCCGCTAAATCCTTCGTTCAGACCTCGCTGCAAGAAAGCTAGTTTCAGATCAACAAAGCTCGCGAGTTTTTCCAAATATTGGAAAAACTCGAAAGCACTCAATCGCTTATGTGCCTCTGGCCACTCGCGACTGAGATAAGCTTGACGCAGAAACTGGTGCACCCTCACCCCCGGCACTTCTACCGGCTGTTGAAACTGAAGAAACAACCCTTTTCTGGCACGTTGCTCAGGGGAATATTTAAGCCAATTTTCGCCATCAATCAGTAACTTTCCCTGCTTTATCTGATAATCGGGATGCCCCACCACCGCCAAACTCAAACTACTCTTGCCTGAGCCATTGGGACCAAACAAACAGTGCAACTCACCGGGTTTAATCACCAACGAAAAATTATCAACTATAATTTTACCCTGGGCGGATACCGTCAAGCCATCGAACTGCATAAGCACATCTTATCACGCTAGATCAAGCTCATCTGAGTTCCCAAATCTTTTTGCAACACAAACGAAAAATCAATCTCGGCTTCAATTAAGCGATTCCACTTGTTGCGAAACTTGATTTTGCCTTTGGTCAAACCATAATCATAAACATCGCGGGTAATCGCCACGTCTTCTAGACAGTATTCAGCTAAAGCCTGACGATTTCCGGCCTGATAATACTTAATCGCGTCCAAACCGTTACCCGATTTGCCACGGCCGATAGTTTCTTTGGCCACCGCATCCAGACTGATGCGGTGGCCAAGCTTCTTCTTAATCCGATCCAGCAGATCCAAATTCTGTAGTTTGAATAAATCCCCTCGATAATAAGGAGAAAGCGCGGGTAAATCAAAACCAAGAGAATTAAAACCAATGAGTAAATCAGCTTCTCCAGCTAAACGGAAGAAATCATCAAGCTCTTCTTCAAAAAAACCTTTCATTTCTCCTGAGCCAGTTGTGCCCTCTCGCCAGCAAGTACCGACAAATGACACTCCCAACTTGTCAGGAAAGTGCCCACCAACTTCATCAAAAATCTTTTTTGTTTCCACATCAAAAAATAACTGTTTCATGATAAACTCTCTAGCTTTTTTTCGTTGACAATCCGCGTGATCTCAATCAAGCGGTCGCGTAACTCAGTCTGAATATATTTTTCTAAAGTTGCCCAAGCTGCAGTGGTTTTATTGGGATCTCCATATAGTTTAAGTTTGGGTAAATTCAGCCAACTAATTAGGTGAGTCAAGCAGCCAGAAGCACCACTTTCTAAAGCAATGCGCAGATACTCTTTAAATTGAGGATAATCTTGTTTTCCATCAACAAGAATCCAAGGAATATCTAGTTGTGCTGTTAAAGTCGCACACGCCAGTGAGGATTTCGGATACTCTAAAGCCAGAAGGTCGGTCAATGGCTGAAACTCTTTTGCGGCAAACAATTGAGTTTCGGCAAAAGAATCATCTGTTTTGAGCTGGCTTTGAGCATCGCTCAAAGCCAGCTCAATAATCATCTCAATACCCTCATACTGGCTATAATCATACAACTCAGCGGCTAACTGTTTTTTTTGCTGAGCCAAGGGCTCATCGGGATGATAAAAAAACCGAAAGTAAGCCACGCCATAATTATTGCGCACCTGTTCAATCCCCCAGTGTGGATAAAGTTTTGGCATTTCATTAGGCGACAGTAGTTCGGATTGTTTTTCAATCGCCAAGACTAACCCTGTGTCAGCAGCTTTTTTTTGCACTGCTTGAAATCCAAGTTCAGGACCGAGGAGCAAGCCGCTGGCTTCTGAAGAAACTGTAGCGGCTACGTACTCAATAATCCAAGCTAAATGCTGAATGTGTTCTTCCTGAGTCAGAGCCAAGCCAAATTTATCAGCCAGCTGATAAATTTGGCTTAAGTCGAGTAAATTATACCCACCAGACTCAGATTGTAGGGCAGTTAAGTGCATGATTTAGTTAAATTAGATGACACTCATACAAGAGTAAACCAACCAGACTCTCAAAGTCAAAACAAGTTGATTGAGCTTCCCGCTTTAGCGATAGGGACGGAAGCCACCAGATTGGCGCGGTCGGCGGAAATCGCGATAGCCGCCACCGCGCCCACCTCTTCGATCCCCACTACTCCTTCCACTACCGTTGCGTTCGCCGCCATTGCGGTCACCTCCGCCTTTTTCCCTGGCTTCCTGCTCCTGTTCCTCCGTGAGCAATGACAGACCAATTTTGCCGTCTTCTTTGATCTCGCGAATTCTGACGTGCACTGCATCGCCAATTTTATATAACTCACCAGGATCAGCGACAAACTCGACTGCCATATTTGAAACATGAACCAAACCTTCGCGGTTGGGCAAGTACTCGGCAAAGATACCGTAATCCTCTACCCGAGTTACAGTGCCATCAAACTCGTCACCAACATTTACTACTCTAGTCATGCCCGTAATTATCTCAGCGGCATGATCGATGGCACTCTGGTCAGCTGAAGAAATTGTGACCAAACCAACTTTCAGCTCTTCATCCTCATCGACGTTGATCTCAGCACCAGTCTTCTCAATAATGCTCTTGATCATCTTGCCTCCAGGGCCAATCAGCTCACCAATTTTTTCAGCAGGGATAGTTACCTGGAAAATCTTTGGAGCGTATTGAGATATTTCTTGACGGGGCTCAGCAATACAAGCTAGCATTTTTTCCAAAATTGCCAATCTGCCCACCCGCGCCTGGGCCAATGCTTCTTCAAGAATTTTCCGGGACAAACCTTTGAGTTTGATATCCATTTGCAAGGCTGTCACTCCCTGGCTCGTTCCAGCCACTTTGAAGTCCATATCACCGATGTGATCTTCCAAACCTTGAATGTCGGATAACACTACATACTTCTCGCCATCGCTCATCAGTCCCATAGCAATCCCGGCAACTGGCCGAGTAATTGGTACACCCGCCGCCATTAGCGACAAAGTCGAGCCACAGACCGAAGCTTGAGAAGTTGAGCCGTTTGAGCTCAAAATCTCAGAAACTACGAGAATGGCGTAAGGAAACTTCTCCTGATCTGGTAATACTGGGATCAGAGCACGTTCTGCCAATGCTCCGTGACCAATCTCACGACGTTTGGGGAAACCAAACCTTCCTGCTTCACCACTGGCATAGGGAGGCATGTTGTAGTGGTGCATATAGCGCCGCACTTCCATACCTTCAATGCTTTCAATATTTTGACCCAGCGTTGGACTACCCAGAGTGGTCACTGTCACTGCCTGAGTTACGCCACGTTTAAACATGGCGCTACCGTGGGTGCGAGGAAATAAATCTACCTCGCACCAAATTGGCCTAATCTCATCAATTTTCCTGCCATCGGGACGTTTCTTTTTATCAACAATCATCTCTCTGGCTTCAGTCTTCATTAATTTGTACAAAGCCTCTTTGATCATTCCATCGCTAATGAGCTCTTTTTCATCGACACCCTTGTTTAGGCTAGAAGAAGCTTCTTTGACCAATTCAGCAATCAACTCACTCACAGGCTCAAGCACTGCTTCTTTGGTCAAGATCTCGCTGACTTGTTTCGCGTGATTTTTATCTAAAAATTTAGCCACTTTTTCCAACTCCTTGACTCTGGCTTCGTTGACCACCACGAGGCTAGCTTTTGGCTTTCCGATAGCGGCCACTACTTCTTCGATCACCTGGCAAATCTTGCCCAATTGGGTTTGAGCTTGAGTCAATGCCTCAACCAATACATCTTCAGCGACTTCTTTGGCTCCAGCTTCCACCATCACGATGCTCTGCCCAGATCCGGACACAATTAAATCCAGCTCGCTGGTCTCTAGCTCAGTATCAGTTGGGTTGAAAAGAAAAGTTTGACTCTCCTTGTTGTAACCTACACGTAACCCAGCCATTGGTCCATCAAATGGAATCTCAGAAATCGCCACTGCAATTGCACTACCGAGTAGACCAAGCATGTCTGGATCATTTTCACCGTCATAAGAAAATACTGTGTTAATAACTTGGACTTCATTCTTGATCCCATCAGGGAAAAGTGGTCGAAGTGAGCGATCGATCACCCGAGCCTTGAGAATCACGTCGTCGAGTGGTCGTCCATCGCGCTTGACCCAACGTGAACCTTTAATTATGCCGGCCGCATATAATTTTTCCGCAAACTCAACTGAGAGGGGAAAATAATCCAAGTTGGTCGGCCGGCCCAGCGCTACCGTGGTGTGCACCACAGTCTCACCGCACGTAACCAACACTGCGCCTGCAGTTTGCTCACTGAACTTGCCGATTTTCAGCTTGATGGTCTTGCCACCAACTTCTATCGATTTACTAAAAACTTTGGGGTATTTTGGATACATACCTTCTTTTCTGCCAATTGCACTGGTTGAAGGTGAGTATTCCCTGAGAAAAGAGCTGTTGACTCTTCTCTCTTGAATCCTCTTACTGCTTCAACCAATTTCTTATTTTGGCTTTATTTTACTAAAAAAGATTATACCACGGGGAAAAATGAGCTTCAGAAAAACTTCACTTCTAGCTGGCATTCAAGCCCTGCCGCAACTTTTTTCAAAAAATTGAGTGACGGATTGGCTCTACCGGATTCGACACGCGAAATCACTGACTGTTTTGTGCCTATTTTGTCTGCCAACTGAGCTTGGGTCAGCTGCTGCTTAATCCTGGCCGCGATCATCGACTTCACCAACGCCATTTCTGGAGCGAGTTTTTGATACTCAGAATTAACTTTTGGATTTTGGCGCAAAAAATTCTTTTGCCAGCTAGTGAAAGTTGTGTTTTTCATATATCTTATATGTTATATATTTTTGATGGTTTTTGCAAATTCAAACTCCCAGACAAATCGCGAGAAGACTATGTTTGGTCAACCGTTTTGTTGCAATTTTTCTTTATATAAATTCGTATGTATGAATTTATATAAAGAAATTTTTTACTAAAAAGCATGTTGGCGATCTGACCTACCCAGTTTTTTCCACCAGCATATCTTAACTAAAAAGTATCTGAGACCATATCAAACCATTTAAAAATGCAATTTGTATCGCAACTTATTTATATTTTCAGGAATAAAAATGGTATTGACGAGACACTCAAAAACTATCGGGAATGCAGCCAAGTGTAAAATTTAGTAAAGTGGTATAATCCTTGAGTAACAATGCTCGATATCGCGCCACAACAAATTTTAGCGATTGTTGGATTAATTTTAATTTTACTTGAACTTTACGTCGGGGTGGAAACTGGGTTTGATTTGCTGATCATTGGGTTGATTTTGTTTTTCAGTGGCTTAATTGCGCCCGACCTGTCAATTGCCGGGATCTTCACCATAATTCTGGCTTCGGGCTACTTCTTTTTGGGGAGAAAACTGCTGAAAAGCAAGTTGAGCAAGAAAACATGGGACAAGCTGAATACGGACAAATTGATTGGCGCCACTGCCACGGTAATTAAACGTATCTCTTCGAGTGTTCCAGGATTAGTACAATTGGGCGACGAGCAGTGGCGCGCCACAGCTAATCAAGAAATCAAATCAGGAGCAAAAGTTGTTGTTACTGGTTTGGAGGGCATCACCCTAATCGTGGAAATAAAAAAATAATGACAAATATTACTTTGAGTGAACTTCAAAAGATTATTGGTGAATGGGTAAAAAAGAACAACTTTGGCTGGAGTAATTACGCTGCTTATTGTCACTTGGTCGAAGAAGTTGGAGAGCTGGGAGAATCAATTACAGTTGCAAGTGGCGAACGAAAAGCCGGATCTGGCTCTCAAGCCTTAGCTGACCACACAAATGTTAGTGAAGAGCTTGGTGACGTTCTCTTCTCGCTAATTGATATTTCCAACAGATATAACATAGATCTTAATAAGTGCTTTAAAAATACAATTGTTCGCTACAACCAAAAAGTAACAATGTTAGCTAGTATGAAAGGAAATAAATAATGTTTACCGGTAGCATGCTCTTAATTTTATTCGTGATCGCCCTGACCACCCTCGTGGCCGGGATCAGAATTGTCAAGCCGTATGAAAAAGGCTTGGTAATTCGCTTGGGTAAGTACAACGCCACTGTTAACTCAGGATTAAATATCATCATCCCTTACATTGATCAACTAATTACCGTTGATATGCGTGAGCAAGTGATGAGTGTGTTACCTCAACAAGTGATTACCAAAGATAACGTCGGTGTGACGGTGGACGCCGTGATTTATTACAAAGTGGTCGATCCAGTCAAAGCTGAGTTCGAGATCGAAAACTTCAATATTGCTGCAACCACATTAGCACAAACTAACTTGAGGAACCTAATTGGTGACAAACAGTTGGATGAGACTTTGACCGCCCGCGATCATATAAACGCTAGCCTCAGACAAGTATTGGACGAAGCCACTAATCCCTGGGGAGTCAAAGTTACCAAAGTGGAACTGCAGAAAATCGACCCACCCCAAGACATTACCGAAGCGATGAGCCGGCAAATGAAGGCTGAGCGAGAGAAACGCGCGCGCATCCTTGAAGCTCAAGGTATGCGCGAAGCAGCCATTCTCCAAGCAGAGGGTGAGGCACAGGCAGTAACCTTGCGCGCCGAGGCGCAAGCCGAGGCGATCAAACGAGTTGCCAACAGTGCTGAAGCCAACTTCACCGCTAGAGCGGAAAAACTCAAACGGCTAGAAGTCTCTGAAAAAGTCCTGGGCGACGGCGCGACCAAGTACATCATCCCCAGCACCGCCGACATCGTCAACGTCCTTAATCTCGACGGCGAGTCTAAGCTCGTACCACTGAAAAAAAATTAAATTAGTTCTAGAGCTTTTTTGAGCTCCGGGATGTCGCTAACTATCACGCGCCAGATCATTTCTAAATCAACTTCGTCGTAATCATGGATTAGTACATCCCTCAATCCTGACATTTTTTTCCATGGGATATTTGCATACTCATTTTTAAAAGAAGTTTCTAGTCTTTTTGCCGCTTCACCAATTATTTCCAATCTTCTGATTACCGCGTCTTGTTTTTCTATGTCAGAAAAAAATTTATCTTTGTCAGCGTTTGACACTGAAGTGTAACTTTCAATTATCTCAATTGATTTTTTGATATCATCGATATATGGATTAGGTATTTTTTTCATGCTTGATAGAAAACCACTTCTTCTTTTAAAATGTAATCTGCAAGAACTGGTTTAACTTGTTTGTATTGAACTAAATCAACCTTTTTATTCAAAGCCTCCTCAAGTTCTTGTTTGAGCCCAATAAAATCCAATAAACTCATTCCAGAAGATAAATCAACTAAAATATCTACATCACTGGTTTCGGAGGCTTCGTTTCGAGCATGTGATCCAAAAAGAGCAGCTTTTTTGACACCATAAGCTCTAAGAATATCGCTGGTTTTATTGGTAATAACTTGCACGTTCATAGCGCAAGTATACCAAAAATATCGGTTTAAGGCTATTTACTTAATCCTAACCTGTCAATTAGCTTGCGGTAACGCGCCTCGTCGTGGGAGCGTAAGAAATTGAGCAATCGACGGCGCTTCGCCACCTGCTTGAGCAAGCCTCGGCGCGAATGATTATCTTTTTTGTGTTTTCCTAAGTGCTCTGTTAATTCCTGAACAGAAGCGGTCAGCAACGCCACCTGCACCTCAGGCGACCCAGTGTCACCTTCGAACAATTGGTAATCTTTAATAATTTGGGCTTTTTGGTTTTTAGTTAAAGCCATGGTATTCGTCCTTTCTTGACAGCCTTGTGTCAGCAGCGCTCCAAAAAGCCCCACCAGCCAAGTAACCATTTATACGAGGTGTGATTATAACACAGGCACGAATATTCCATCTAAGACCAAAAACTGCTTGTTCTTACCTGGACATATGTTGCTTTGGCTTCATTACCTGCATCACGCAATTTTGTAATTAATTTATTGAACAACCATCTGGATTCGACAAATCCAATTTGTGATTTTACAAAAGCTTCTTCTATCTTTTTCAGTACTTCATCAATTTCTTCATCACTGACAGTCGGAGCGTTTTCAACTTTCTCTACCAGAAGAAGTCCTACTGGATCGGTATCAATAACTTGGGCAACTAAACCACGCTCCAAAAAACTAGGCAAAGCCTTCCCACCAATTCTAGCTAAAAGCATTTTTATTTCTGATTCATCAAGATATATGTCATTCAAACCAGCAATTGAGTGTTTTTTGATTTCCACAAATGGAGCAACCTTATCTACAAGAGCTTTCACAAAAGCGTCAGCTTCTGCCTCGCAATCGATTTTCCTCAGCTCATCAACGTTTTGCGCTAAAAACGAACCTTGATTCATTTCAAAAAGGTGCAGTTTTCTTTGGATAGCGTGTCTTATTTCTTCAAGAATTGCCGAAACTATCTGTTCCTTTTTAAATGCATAATGTTGTAGTTTGATTTTTTTTACAGCTTCCACTGTTTCTGCCAAACTGAAAGACACCCATGGCATCGAAGTATAAATTTCAATTCGCTGCTTCTGCTGTACTTCATCATAACGTGCAATTCCTCCCAGGGCTCCTCCGTGAAAATTTCTATCTGCAATTGAAGCCGCACGAAACACAATTGAGATTTCTTGCTGTTGGTCGGGGGGATAGCCACACGCTGTGAGAATAGTGGGAATTAAGCGCGGATCAATTTGAACATCAAAGTAACTACGTACCGCTGATATACTCGGTCCTGTCTCTGTTTGTTGAGTAAAGTTCACACTCTCTAGTTGAGGTTCACTTAATTTTTGAAGGGCAATTTTAACTGATTCAACATCAGCTAAAAATTTTTCGCTTAATATTTCGTCCTCGTTCATTTGCTAAAACTTTATCACAAATTCTGCCGGATAAATTATGTAGACATACTAACTGCTAATATGTAAATCGAGATTTTCAGTAAATTCTGCCTTCATACCAAGATCATCAGACGAAGGTGGCTCAATTTCCTTGCCACTACCAACAGCACGAAGTGAAGCAATTCCCACGGCATAATATTGTCCTTCCAAAAGTGCTTGCGCACTTGTCAGTAAGTCAATAATTGCTAAAAACGCTTGACTCATTTGTTCGAAATCAACATCGGGTAATTTAAAAATTTCAATTGTTTTTGGAACAGTTTCGTTTAAATGTAAAAATATCTCAAGTCTATTATCACCTTCATCCAAACTACCGGTTTTAAGCAATAGTAATTTCTGTTCGTAACTTAAACCTCCAAGATAATCAGTGCAATAATTACCCACTTCTTCCAAAGCGCGCTGAGCACCTATCCAACTTTCAATCGCAGTACTTATTGACAACAAAACTGATATCACGTCTGCGCGAGCCTGATTACACCAAACCTTCTCTGGAATTCCTCCAAGCGAACTATCATTAAACAATTCTTCTGGTCCCCTGTTATTACCTCTCGCATTTTTTTTATTAATCGCTTGGTCAATTAGTATTAAACTCAGCAATTGCTCTCTACTTGCTCTAATTACATCACCACAATTAGCAAGGAAAGTGAACATTCTCTTTTTATTTTCATTAGTTTCTGGAGTTTGGCGCAAATAGTCAGAAATGTGTCTATGATCAGCACATGCATTAATACAACAGTATGGATTATCTGCGCGAGACCACTCTCCAACCACTGATTGGAATTCTTTATATGGAAATTGAGCGGGATTCTGCCTCCTAAGACGAATCCTGTCTCTATATGATTTCGCCAATAAATCGGGAAATTGATTTCTTAAATAATTGTATTCTTCGTTTGACGAATCGGCCAAAGTTTCATCATCAAACCGATCTTCATTAAAACCAGATTGTTTAGATGACAATCCTTCATCTTCTTGCATTAAGCTTTATCAAACAGCAATTGATTATTAAATGCAACACAAATCCGCCTAATTAAAACAAGCTACTCTTCCGCCAACTTGTACGCGACAAGAATGTCGCCTTCTTAGTTTTGATAATCCAATATCTTAAATATTTAGACTTGATAAAAGCATGTGAATGTCGCACGATACTTTCCGGAATGGAAAGATAGTCGTGAAAGTTAAACAAGGAGTTGGGATTAGACGAAATATTGAGTTGTTTTCATATAACAATCAGTATGATTGGTTGATGAAGACACTTGAAAACTCACTTAACTTTGATAAATCAGATCCTGCCAAGTTTAGACTCCACGTGCTAGATCACTACTACAAATATGGCTACAAATCAGCTATTCAAGCATTCAAGATTGGCAAATCTACCTTGTATGACTGGAAAAGAAAGTATGAAGAATCTGGAAAAGCTCTGTTATCACTGGTACCTAAGAAGACTCGTCCCAAGAGAGTTAGACAGATGACGACTGATTGGAGATTAGTTCAGTTTATTCGTGAGTTTAGAGAGCAGCATGGCAACATTGGAGAAAGAAAACTCAAGATCTTTTTAGATGAATATGCTGGTGAGCTTAATATACCCTCAATTAGCAGTCGAACTATTTCTAAAGTGATTAGGAGAAGAAACTTATTCTTTGATCCACCAAGAAGAGTTAAGAGAAAGAATAAATTATCTAAAGATAGATCAAGAAGATCTCCTAAGGTTACTAAACCAGGATATATCGAAATGGACTCTGTGGTGGTGTATATCGACAACACTCGACACAACTTCATGTGTTGTATCGATATCTTTACAAAGCTAGCTCATGTCAGGAAAGTTAGCACTCTCTCTAGCTTGCAAGCTAAAATTACTTTTCAGGAATTCCAAAATATTTTGCCTCATCAAGTTTATACAGTCCAAACAGACAAGCGCAAAGAGCAGGGATTCCGCCAATGACACCAGAGCAAAGAACCGAGGCTAATCTAGTTGTGGCTCGCGCTGTTCTTGAACATGAAAGAGCTAACAAAGCAAAAACTTAATGAGCTCACTGATGAAGTTATTGCTGCGATTCAAACTTGAATTGACTTACCTCAAAAAAATATAATGACTGAACAACCTACCAATTTGGATCAGTTAAAATTAACTTGTGCAAAAAGTGAAGAAAACATTGTAAATCCAGAAGACGTCAGCAAGCTAGTTGACGAAATCTGCGACTTTTATCATTTTCCTCAACAAATGAGACGAAAAGGTAAGCGAGGAAGAGTACTTAGGGTGGCTGGGGATGTTTTTGCGAACATGCAGCTAGAATTCTATAGAAGAATAGGAGTTATACCTAAAGAGTTTGATCCAAATATTACACAATTAGGCGGAATAATTGCAGGCATAAGTAAAGATGAGTTTAGACAAAAACAAATAGAAGCCGTCAATGCTTTTTTAGATCGAAAAGCTGACATAGGCTGCGGAGTATACATTCCTGATAACGATGGAAAATACACAATTTATTTAAATCAAGAAAAGATAAAAAGTCTAGATGATGAGATGATGATCATCAAACATGAGCTGTATCATGCAATGACAGATGGTGGTCATGGTAATAAAAGTGGTTTTATGAAAGCTGATGGCAAATATCATGACCTAAATGAGGCTGTCATACAAACACTGAACCTATGTGAGGTTTATCGTGGCTTATCATTTGAAGATTTAACAATTGCAGTGTTTAATAAAAAAATTGAAACTCCGTATTACAGTTCAGTAATTGGATTAATGGTGATATTATCCAGAGCTAGCAGTGCTGGTAAAAATGAATTAGATGCTGCTCAAAAGTTAGCAGATTTTTTAATACAAGGAGATCCAATATTCATGTATGGAATGCTTGTAAGCCAAATGTCGGTTAGTGACCGAAATCAATTAAAATACCCTTTAAGTATATTATTAAACTGAAAAAATTATTTTATTGTGAAAATATTTTTCTAAAATTTTTGTGTTGATTTTAAGATAAATGCCCCAAACCTACTCTTCGGCGAGTTTGTACGCGACTAGAATGTCGCCGATTTGAAAATCCAGTTTGCGATTTTTGAAGGTTAGGCCACACTCGTTTTTGGCTTTGAGTGAAGTGATCTCTTCTTTGGCGTGCATCATGGATTTGATCACTGGGTTGGCGATGGTGGCGCCGGCGCGCGTCAGGTGGAACATGTCGTGCTTTTTAATCTCACCGGTTTTCACTTTGACGCCGGCGATCCGATCACCACGCATCTCAAAAATTTGTAAGATCTC
>ENA-UOWO01004135-UOWO01004135.1-activated-sludge-metagenome-genome-assembly--contig:-NODE-4135-length-16217-cov-6.997896_pt1 | contig 16217 bp, 12 predicted proteins | sample MGYA00238148_ERZ761564 | MGnify/ENA primary metagenome ERZ761564 (study PRJEB28885, sample SAMN05720194) | activated sludge metagenome | isolation source: Anaerobic digester | place: USA...
ATCCACGCTGCCGTCATCATTCAAAAGTCCGAGTACAATGCCATCGCTGCCATTTTCTTTACACAATTTAATATCAGCCTTCATGATGTCAAATTCATCCCTGCTGTATAAAAAATCTCCACCCCTTGGCCTGATCATTACATACAATGGTATTTGTAACATCTTTCTCGCTGCTTTGATAAAACCAAAAGAAGGGGTGGTGCCGCCCTCTCCGGGACTATCGCATAGTTCTATCCTGTGAGCACCTGCAGCTTGTGCTATCCGGCAGCTGTCGATGGTAAAGGCGATGGTTTCTAAGAGGCAGTTCATGAGAGTGGTGAGGGAGGTGAATGTTGAATGGTGAATGGTCAATTGGCAATAGGCAATAGGCAGGTACTAGTCTTCGCTTTTGGGTGCCTTGTAAAAGAAAGCTGATTTGAAAATCCTGTCTACCTGCTTGGTTTTTACTGCATACACAAAACCTTCCTGCACAGCATAGGCACCATATGCTCCTTTTTTATTAACCGCTACAAAACCTACCTGTAATGTTTTTGCCCTTGCTTTATTGTTTTTTATAATTCTCTCAATCGTTTTTTTACAAGCGAGTTCAGGTGAGTACCCTCTTCTCATAAATTCTACTACGGTATGTGTACCACAAGTACGGATCACTTCTTCACCTACGCCGCTGGAAGTGGCAGCACCCACTTCATTGTCAACAAACAGGCCGGCACCAATAACAGCTGAGTCGCCTACACGTCCATGCATTTTGAAAGCCATTCCGCTGGTAGTAACGCCACCGCTTACATTTCCGGAAACATCCATGGCTATCATTCCCATGGTGTCGTGGTTAAAGCTGCCATCATCAAATTTCAACGGCATGGTAAAAGCGCCGTCTTTATTTTCAACCTGCACTGGCAGGTTCTCAATATTGATAACGGGTTTGTAGGTTGATTTCTTCAACCACTTTTCATATTCTTTCTTCGCATCAATACTCAGTTCTTTATTTTCAATTGTAAAGCCGTTTTGCAAAGCAAATTTTAAAGCCCCATCACCCACTAATAGAACATGCGGTGTGGTTTCCATTACTTTTCTGGCTACTGATAAGGGATGTTTTATTCTTTCCAAACCAGCCACGGCTCCACAGTTGGCGTTCTCATCCATGATGCAGGCATCCAGCGTCACAAATCCATCCCTGTCGGGGTTGCCGCCCAGGCCTACGCAACAGCTGATTTTATCTTCTACATATATTGCTCCGGCTTCAATGGCATCAATGGCCCTTCCTTTTTCAGATAAAATACCCCATGCTGCTTTGTTTACATTTTTGCCTTCTTCCCAGGTAGAGATCATAATGGGTTTTACTGCAGGAATGCTTTCAGTAACTTTTGAAAAGGATAACAGCGGTGCGGTTAAAGCGGTAAGATTGATAAATTTTCTGCGGTTCATCAGCAAGTGTTATTCATGATGTTTTATGGTTAATTTTTTCAGCATGGTATCGCTTACACTGTCTGCATACATGCCATATGCGCTGGTGATGGTTCCTTTTACCTGATTATCTTTTGATTCCACTGCGTACACCACATCTTCGTCTGAGGGGTTGGTATCGCCTTCGAACCTGAATACTTCCGTTATTTCAAATTCATTTGGATTCAGGCAAATATTGTGCTCTTCACATTTGATATTGTCAAAAGCAATATTAAAATCGAGTGTATAGCCTTTTGCTTTGAGACCAGTGAGGGCGGCTGTAACGGTATCGTAGGTTTGCATAAGTTTTATTATAAAGTTAATGATTTGTTGTAAGTGACAAGTAACAAGTGACAAGTTGCTACTGGTAATTTGTAAGTAAGAAGAATGGAGCCCACTAAATACTCATCATTTAGAACAGATCACTTTTTACTCATTTCAAATTTCATCATCGAAAGATACAGTACCACACCCGCTGTAACCACCGCCGTTACCATAAACGCAACCACCGCACCATATTGATCCCACAATAAGCCGGCAATACTACTGGCAACTAATGTTGCAATACTTTGAAGCCCCATATAAGTGCCAATGGCTGTAGCCGTTTCGGATTTAGGGGCTATATTACTGATCCATGCCTTGGATACACTGTCGGTGGCTGCTGCATAGAGCCCGTATAAAAAAAACAATACGATAAAAATGATCATGTTGTGGTTGACGGCAAAACCGGTATAAACGATCACAAAAAGCACCAGGCCAAAAAGAAAAACTTTCTTTAGGCCCAACTGGTCTGCAATAATTCCCAATGGATAAGCCATCAGCGCAAACACCAGGTTGTAAAAAATATAGATACCTACCACATATTCGGTACTCAACCCGTTCTCTTTCATCTTTAATAAAAGAAAAACATCCGAACTGTTGACAAGCGCAAAAGCCAGCAACCCGGTCACCAGCTTTTTGTATTCCGGGGAACTCTTTTTCCAGTAATGTATAAATGCAAAAAAGCCGGGTTGCTGCCCTTTGTATTGAATGAGGGCAGGTCTTGGTTTTTCTTTGATTACCAGGGTGCAGGCAATGGCCAACAGACCTGGCACAAAAGCAATATAAAAAAGGGTTTTGTAATCATCTTTATAAAAATACAAAAACAATAGTCCAATGGCAGGACCAATCACAGCGCCAATGGTGTCCATACTGCGGTGGAAACCAAATACAGTACCCTTGGTGTCTTTGGTGGCTTCATCGCTTAACAGGGCGTCTCTTGCCCCGGTACGTATTCCCTTGCCAAGCCGCTCCATGGTTCTTGAAAAAAATACCCAAAGGGGTGCCGTAAACAAAGCCATCATTGGGCGGCTAAGGGCACTCAGGGTGTAGCCGATCTGTATAAAAGGAAGCCGTTTGCCTTTAGCGTCGCTCATGCTGCCAAAATAGCTCTTGGTAAGCCCGGCCACCGCCTCGGCAATACCTTCCAGCACTCCGATGGCAAAAAGAGAGAAACCGATGCTTTTTAGATACAAAGGCATGATGGGGTACAGCATTTCCCCGGCCATGTCGGTAAACAAACTCACCAGCGACAACTGCCAGATGGTCTTTGTAATGATCTTTTTTTGGGGATTGATAAAAGCCTGCACGACCGCCGTTTTATGTCAATGCAGGAATTTTGTTCTACATTGCATGTATTGTGAATAATCATTTGCAATTTTGTAAAATTAAAGGGATTGATTTTGAATTGATAAAAAGATATACTCAAAGAATGAACACAAGCGCTGCACATATTAAAAAACCTATCTATTTAATTTGATGTTTTTTATGCAGCAGGAAGTGCCTTTACAAACGGTTTATTTATTCCCCTTTTATTATAAGTTGCTGGAAAATCCTTCTGCAGAAGCCGGTAAAAGAGCAGCAAAATTGTTGCTATGGAGATGGTATCAGTAATGGCATAATTAAAATAAAATATATTTAAAAGAACCAGCCCGGTTGAAGCCGGCTGGACGCAGAAACAAAGATGAACAATCAAAAAAAGAAAGAAACAAAGAAAACACAGCACGCTTCAACTGTAACCGGCCAACTCGATATTTCAAAAGGCGGAATGGGCTTTGTAATAGTGACCGGCGTTGACAAAGATGTAGTAGTGAGGCCCAATGATTTTGGACGTGCATTGCATGGAGACACAGTAAAAGTGCAGCTTAAGAAAGACAGCGGCAGCGGCAAAAGGGCCGAAGGTGTAGTATTGGATGTGCTGGAACGAAAGCAATCAACCTTTATTGGTAATATGCAGGTGAAGAACAATGTAGCGTTTTTTGTACCTGCCTCAGAAAAACCCATACCTGATTTTTATGTACCCTGGGAAAAGCTAAATGGCGCAAAAGACGGGCAAAGGGTAGTAGTGCGGTTGGTGAAATGGGATAAGGGCGACAGAAAACCCGAAGGTGAAGTGGTAAGCATTCTGCAGGCCAGCGATCTGAATGATATGGCGATGAAAGAATTACTCATTGATGCCGGATTCCCATTAGCGTTTGAGAGCGAAGTGCTGGAAGAGGCTTCAAAACTGAGTGAGAACATCACCAGGGAAGAAGAAAGAAAACGCAAAGATTTCCGCGACATACTAACGTTTACGATAGACCCAATAGATGCAAGGGATTTTGATGACGCTATTTCTATACGGAATCTCGACAACGGTTATTATGAAATAGGAGTTCATATTGCTGATGTAAGCCATTTTGTAAAACCCAATGGTATACTGGATAAAGCGGCATATGAAAGGGCTACCAGTGTATACCTGCCAGACAGGGTTAACCCGATGCTGCCCGAAAGGATCAGTAATGAACTGTGTTCTTTACGTCCTGACGAGGACAAGTACACTTTCTCCGTGGTGTTTCAGATTACCAACAGGGGAGAGATTAAAAACAAGTGGATCGGCCGAACCATTATTCACAGCAATCACAGGTTTACATACGAGGAAGCGCAGGATATTATTGAAACAAAAGATGGTCCGCATCACAAAGCAGTATTAATGCTGAATGAGCTGGCGCAGCAGTTTCGTAAGGAACGATTTGAAAAAGGCGCTATCAATTTTTCATCGCAGGAAGTAAGATTTAAACTGGATGCGAATGCAAAACCCATTGGCATCGTTATTAAGGAAAGCAAGGAAGCCCATCAACTGGTGGAAGAATTTATGCTGCTGGCCAACAGGGCGGTGGCTGAATATGTGTCAAGGATAAAGATCAATAAAGAGCCGGTACCTTTTCCATACCGCATACACGATACGCCGGATGAAGAAAAATTGAAACCATTTGCAGCTTTTGCAAAAAAGTTTGGGTACCAGTTCGATGTACATGATGAAGCAGCGGTTGCCAGCTCCTTCAATAATTTATTAAAAGAAGTGAGTGGTAAACCGGAACAACATGTGCTGGAGCAATTGGGTATCAGAACAATGGCTAAGGCCGTGTATACCTCGGAAAATATTGGCCACTATGGTTTGGGATTTGAACACTATTGTCATTTCACATCCCCCATTCGCCGTTATCCTGATGTGCTGGTACACCGGGTTTTGCAGGAATGCCTGGATAAAAATGTACTACCGGATAAAAAGATGGAGGAGAAATGCAAACACTGCAGTGAAAGAGAACGCAAGGCAATGGAGACCGAGCGTGCAGCCAACAAATACAAGCAGGTAGAGTTTATGCAGGATTATATTGGGGATGAGTTTGATGCAGTGATCAGTGGTGTGGCCAGTTTTGGCTTTTTTGCAGAAACCGTATTGCATAAATGCGAAGGGCTGGTGAGTGTGAGAGATGATCTGAGTGAGTACGATGATTTCAGGCTCGATGAAGCAGACTATGCATTGGTGGGAATGAAGAGCGGACGCAAATTCCGCATGGGCGATGCGGTAAAAGTAAAAGTAGTGGCGGCTAATTTAGACAAGAGGCAGCTGGACCTGCATTGGGTGCAAACAGCAGCAACTGCAAATACGAAAGAAGTTACAAAAGAGAAAAAGGCAAAAACAACAACTAAGAAAAAGAAATAATACAAACTGAAGCAGCTGGCGAATTTCAGTTTTGTGTTGTCAACTAAATGTATGCACTCCTTCATAGAACTATCAAAAATATTTGAAGAGAAATTCAATACCCGTCATTTTCCTGCTCATACTAAAACTCTGTATGACCCGGCACAATACATTTTACAACTTGGTGGTAAACGGGTGCGCCCCGTTAGTGTGCTGATGGGCAATGAACTCTTTGATGAGATCACCCCGGATGCCTATGAATTGGGAACAGCCATCGAACTGTTTCATAATTTCACCCTGATACATGATGACATCATGGACAAGGCGCCTGTTCGCAGGGGCTTGCCAACAGTGCATATGAAATTTGGAGACAGTACTGCGTTGCTTGCCGGTGATGTAATGTTTGTACGCTGTTATGATTACCTGAATAAATTAAAAAGCACTTCCTTACATAAAATTCTGCACATATTCAATCATACGGCTGCACAGGTTTGCGAAGGCCAGCAATTAGATATGGACTTTGAAAAAAGGGACACAGTAAGCATGGATGAATATGTAAACATGATAACATTGAAGACGTCTGTTTTACTGGCAGCCAGTTTACAGTTGGGTTCCATACTGGGGGGTACCACCGAAAGAAATCAGCAGCATATTTATGAATTTGGCAAGAGCCTGGGTATTGCCTTCCAGATACAGGATGATTACCTGGATGCTTTTGGCGACCCGGAAAAATTTGGCAAGCTGGTGGGCGGAGATATTGTTGCCAATAAAAAAACTTTTTTGATGATCAGGGCGATGGAAGTGGCTGATGAGGTATCAAAAAACGAATTGATGCAGCTAATGAGGGAAAACCCGGTAGATAAGGTGGAAAAGGTTTTGGCTATTTTTAAAAAATGTGACGTGGATACCTGGGCAAATGAATTAAAGGAAAAGTATTTGCAAACTGCCCTCCAGCATTTAGAAGATATAGCAGTACTCTCAAAACGAAAAGAGCCGTTGAAACAACTGGCCCTTTTCTTGATCGAACGTCAAAACTAAGTTGCTGTCATAGCCGGGGGATTTTAACCGTTACTTTTACGTACAAAGGCTTAATTGAACCCCGGTATAATATTGGACTAAACTATTTTTCCGGCAATGCTCCCTCTTGGTGAGCTGCCTTCTTTTTTTCTTTTGCCATACAAATTTCTTCTTTTGTTATTGCACGATTTATGATGCCCGTTATTTACCAGCATGAGATTCGTCAGTATTAAATTTTATTAAGCGAAACCAATAAAAATAAAATACTTAATTTACCTGCCTGTAAACCAATTCTACTATGTCCAGTTCTTTATTCAGAACAAAGAAGATATCAAATATAATTGCGGAGGGCGGTTCAGACGATCCACATGGCCAGCATGGATTGAAACGGGTACTCACCGTTCGTGACCTTACTTTTTTTGGCATTGCGGCCATACTTGGTGCAGGCAGTTTCAGTAGTTTGGGCGGTGCGGTGTTTAATGGTGGACCAGGTGTGGTAGTGCTGTTTATTATCACGGCTATTGCCTGTGCATTCACTGCATTTTGTTATAGTGAATTCGCCAGCAGGATACCCGTGGCTGGTAGTGCTTACACTTATGCCTATGCCAGTTTTGGTGAATTGTTTGCCTGGGTTATTGGCTGGGCATTGATCATGGAATATAGTATCGGTAATATTTATGTGGCATTCAGCTGGAGCGATTATTTTACTTCCTTTCTTGATAAAATGGGCGTACATGTTCCGGAATGGTTAAGCACCAGTTATATGGAAGCGAAGGGTGCAGTGGCTGATAACGGAAATAAAGATGATATAGCTGCATGGAATAATGCCCCGGTGATGGGTGGACTAAGGATTATTTTTGATCTGCCTGCGCTGGTCATTAATATGCTTATCACCTACCTTGTGTATCGTGGTATTAAAGAGAGCCGCAACTTCAGCAATGTAATGGTGGTATTAAAAATGGCGGTGGTGCTGCTGGTGATCCTGGTAGGTGGTTACCTGGTTTTTTCAAATGGCCTTACACATAACTGGGTGCCACCAAATGATGAAGGCGTGCATTCCTTTATGCCCAATGGTTTTAGTGGTGTGATGGCTGCCGTGGCAGGTGTTTTCTTTGCGTACATTGGTTTTGATGCGGTTAGTGTAATGGCAGAGGAGAGTAAGGATCCACAGAGAGATTTGCCCAAGGGGATGATCTATTCGCTGGTGATTTGTACTATAGTGTATATATTGCTGACATTGGTACTCACAGGAGCGGTTAACTATAGGAATTTTGATGGGGTAGGCGATCCGCTGGCATTTATTTTTGAAGAGCAAAACCTCAATCTTGGCTGGATGCAGTTGCTGGTTGCTGTTTGTGCCGTAGTAGCCATGACGAGTGTGTTACTGGTTTTTCAAATGGGGCAACCCCGTATCTGGATGAGCATGAGCCGGGATGGTTTGTTGCCGCCCGTGTTTCAGAAAATTCACCATAAATTTAAAACACCTTCTTTCGCCACCATCGTAACAGGTCTTGTGGTGGGAATACCTATTTTGTTTACTGATAAAACTTTTGTGCTGGATTTTACCAGTATTGCCACCTTGTTTGCATTTGTGTTGGTATGCGGAGGAGTATTGCTGATACCAGCAAAGCAAAAAGAACATGGTAAATTCAACCTGCCCTATGTTAACGGTCAGTTTATTTTTCCGCTGATCATCTTTGGATCGATGGCCTGCCTGTTTGCATTCACCAAAAATTACTTTGGTAGTATTTTTAATTTTGATTTCAGTAGTAACACGGAATATGTTGAGGGAAAGATCAGTTTTATGGATGCGGCCCTGCCAAATATTTCAATAATAATTTTTTGGTTAGTGGCAATTATTTTAAGCATCGCAGCATTTATAAAAAAGTATTCTCTTATTCCCTTAATGGGGCTTATTACCTGTTTATATTTACTTACAGGAATGACAAAAAGTAACTGGGTATGGTTTTTAGGCTGGCTGGCAATTGGTTTGGTGATCTACTTTTTGTACGGGTATAAGAAGAGTAAGCTGGCAACAAATGAAATTTCAGCCGTACCGGTAAAGGAAAAAAATAATGGGCCTGATTATTTAAAGAAATTTGAAGACTAATTGACAGTGGAAGCCGGGTTTTAAAAGCTTGGCTTCCTTGTTTATGGGCTACCTTTGCCCCGAAATAAAGAACTGAAGACAATGAAATACGAACCCGGCGATAAGATCATCGTACTCCATACCGACGAAGAAGGCAAAGTGCTGGAAATTATCAATGAAGAAATGGTGATGATAGAAGTAAAAGGCGTAAAGTTTCCTGCATACTTAGACCAGATTGATTTTCCCTACTTCAAAATGTTTACCCAAAAACGCCAGGCAGAAAAAAAGAAGATATTTATTGACAATGTAAAGCCGGAGAAGATCAATATCAAAACAAAACCGGGAGAAGATAAAGGGGTATTCATTTCCTTTTTGCCTGTATTTGATAAAGATATTTTTGATGATGATGTGGTGGAGAAATTTAAAGTTCACCTCATCAACCAAACAAGCACCCATTTCAATTTTATTTACACGTTATACTTCAATGGTGAAAATAATTTTGAATTAACGAATACCATTTTGCCCCACCAGGATTTTTACCTGCATGATGTGGCTTTTGATGACCTGAGCGATAACCCAAGATTTAATGTGGAGTTTTCCCTGGCAGTGCCTGATAAAAAGAAAGCACCGCATTATGAAGCGTCGTTGAAGATAAAAGCAAAGCAACTGTTTAAAAAAATAGAAGAGGTACGGGTGAATAATCAACCTACATTTTCTTATCTGCTGCTGGAGAAATATCCTGACCGTGTGGATGAGGAAAGTGTGGATCTTAGTAAACTTGGTAACGCTGGTTTCCGGGTATATGAAGCCTCGAGGATAAGGGAGCATTTGCCGCCGCCCAGAACTGTAGTTGATCTGCACATAGAAAAAATATCAGACAATTGGAAACACTTGTCCAATTTTGAAATATTAAACCTGCAGCTAAAAGAGTTTGAAAAATTTTATGACCTGGCAGTTTCCCATTACCAACCTTCGCTTACCATCATACATGGCGTGGGAGAGGGCAAATTGAAAGACGAGATACATTTTATACTTCGTACAAAAAGGGAAGTAAAATCATTTGTAAACCAGTACACTGCCGCTTACGGTTACGGTGCCACGGAAATTTATTTCAATTATTAAATCTTAATTCGCTGCCCGGTTAGTGTATTTATTGTATAGTGAGGTTTCCGGCAATCCTGAAAAGTTTGTTGTTTTCAACTATGATCTTACTGCCCGGCAACAAAGTCTGGGGTACATTTAAAATACATTTCCCTTCATCAACAGGGGCAATTACAATCTCAGAACCGGATGGTAGGTCAGCAGGAGGAATGGTTTTATTAGACCAATTCTCAGGGTCATTCCAAAATCCGTTTCCTGCAAAGCGGTATCGTACGGGGCCGCCTGCACGAATCCGGTAAAACCCGCCTGCAAGGGAAGTGGCATACAATTCACCATCGTTATCTTCACTGATATCTGATACAGCACCGGGCATGGTAATTTGTGAAACGGTTGAATAACTGCCTGTTGCTGAGTCGTACCGCACCAGGTAGATCCTACCGTTATTGGCATCAGCAAAAATATAGTACCCCTTTAATGCCAGGTAGGTTTCACCCCTGTAAAAAGTTCCTCCTGTAACCGAACTTCCATTGCCGGGAGATTGGTACTGGTATACTGGAAACTGGTAGCCATTTGCAGCGCCACAATTACTATTGATCATTACATTTCCCTCGTAACAGGGCCATCCAAAATTGGCTCCTCTCAACGCTTCAAAAGACAGGTAGTTAATCTCTTCAATCGTACTGTCGCCCCTGTCGCCAATCCATACATTTCCTGTTAGCTTGTCAAATCCCCATCTATAAGGAAACCGGAGGCCTGATGCGTATACTTCATTGCCATATGGGTTATCCGGGGGAAGCGTGTATGCATTAGCGGGGTTTTGAGCTGTTGCCAGATGGATCCGTAAAAGCTTGCCCAGCAGTGAATTGTTATTTTGTGCATTATTGGCATCCGCTGTTCTCGTGTCACCGTCACCGGTAGATATATAAAGATACCCGTCGGGGCCAAAATGAATTTCGCCGCCCAGGTTTCTCGAATTACCAGGGTTGGGAATGCTGAATACAATACCATCAGGTAAAGCTGTATCAGCACCGTCACTTTCTTTAAATCTTGACAATTCAAGGTCACCATCCTGGTTGGTGTAAAAAACATACAAGAGTTTGCTGGTTTCAAACGCCGGGTCAAAGGCAAAACTGAATAATCCCTCATTGATACCGGGTACACTCAAATAAATTTTCTCATGTGCAAACCCGTTATCAAATAATTTGATTGCTCCATTTTGCTGGCCTGCAAAATATCTTTTGCTGTTTTTTCCTATAATGGCTATTTGTTTCACATTGTCAGCTTGCGCCAAAAGCTCAAGCGAAATAAAGGGACCTGGCGGTGCAATGCTGGCAATTGCGGAGTCAAACAAGCCTTGAGAAAGATTACTATAGGTGCTGTTATTGGCAAAATTTCCCGAAGTAAGCATCGTGTCTGTCTTTACCGTGCGTATCATATAAACATTGTTGCCGTTCATGGGAAATGAATCGGTAAACTGCAGTGCAGCAATGGGTGTGCTGGTAAGCAACTGAAATTGCTTAGTAATAGAATTGCTGCGGTAAATATGATAGCCCAAAATATTGTTTTCACCCGCAGCCGACCATTGTAAATTGATTTGACTTGCATTGGCAGCCGGCTGTGCAGCGAATGACTGTGGAGGTTTTACATATGTCTGCCGCAAGGTTGGATCACCTAAAAGTGCTGTGTGCACCATCCTGGGGCCAAAGCCTGTATTCGTGTATACGCCATTGTTGTTGATGGTCACCAGTTCCGAATATCCAATGGGCAGGCCAGCAGCCATGTGATGAAAGAACCAGTGTGGCCTGCCACCCCATACGGCTGTGAGTGTATGCCCGCCAGAAGCCAGGGAAGACCGTAAGAAATTATTTTCATTATCCCAATCGCCAAAATAACTGCCAAAAAGCTGGGTAAAAACAGTGCGGTAAGTCCTGATCACAAAATCAAAGGTGCTGCCGATACCGCTTGCACCTGTATAAATGCCGGCGCCGTTTCCATATGACCAAAGATATCCTGCTTCATCCTGCAGGTCTGTTTCATACTGCCCGATCCTGATGCTGTCATAACCAACCAGGGCAGCATAACTTTTCCATGCCGACTGAGAAAATTTTTCTGTATAGGTTAAAAAATTATCTTCTACCAGTGCTCTTTTTAAAACATTTATTTGCCTGTGCCGGAACCGGTGATTTTTTTTTAGGTATTTAGTCAATAACCCTGTTTCACTGATAGCAAAACTTGGCAGGTTATAAAAGTCAATTCTCCCCACAGCTATTTGTGCTGCTGGAAAAAAGCTTTGATCAAATTTTCCATCACCCGGCAGGTTAATTGTTTCCGGCCTGGAGGTTGCAACCCTGTATCCTGTGATGGTATCTGTCCAGGTGCTGTTCATACTTCCATAATATCCATCTGCCGGCCAGCTGCCCCGGTGATTGTTGTGGCCATCCGGATTGATATTGCCAGAGTAGGGTACGGGTACATGGCCAATAATCAATATTTGCTTCAAGTCAGGAAAACTGTTATATATCTCATTGATTTTTGATTTCACTTCGGCAACTGTACTCTGTTGACCGGCATCTAACCTGATTACCTGCCAGCCGTCGCCAATTAGGTCTGCATATAAGATTGCCAGGTCTGCGGCAATAGCATCTGTAATACTGCTGTCGCATAGCAAAAGAAGGTGACCTCTTTCTTTCGCCGCCGGTACATTGATGCCGGCACAAGTATAAAAATTTCTTATCTCCGGGAGGGAGGGAGCGAAGTTGCCACTGATTTCATATTCATATAATACCGCTTGTTCAATAGATGTGTCTTCAAATTCAGTTTGCACTGCTCCGCTTTCTAAATAACCAATTTGAACAAAAGGTGCTGCGTACGACTCGCTGGTTACTTTTTTTCTCTTGATGGTATAATTAAGCGCATCCGTATTTGCAGGCCATGTAAAGCTGATAGAGGGTTTTTGAGGGTTTGTTGTTACCTGAACAGGTATTACAAAATCTTTTGGCTCCTGTCCAAATGTTGTTACACTGCTTATACAGATGTACAAGACCATTATAAATTTCCACATATACAACTGATAAATAAATCCTGTGATTGGGGCAGGCAAAGGTTGCTTTAAAGCTTTGTTTACATAGTACGGATGACGTTTGAAAAAGGAAGCTAAGATAATGCATTTATGTTTTACAGATGCTTAGTGATTTTACTATGCAGTTAGCAAAGGGGATGAAAACCCTGTAAAAAATACCGTGAAAAAACGGGTGAAAATGGGTGTTTTAACGGTTGACAATTTGCAGGGGGTTTTGGACTTTTATGGGGTGATGTGAAAAAAGTGTCATTTCACTACCCGATAAATAATAAAATCGATCATAAAATTAACAGCAAATGATATCCGGATAAGTGAAGACGGGCGACAACATTTACTACCATTTAAATCTCAGAGTTTTTTTATTACTAAAGTTGCCTGTATTCCTTGAGGTCATCCGCAGTATTGCACTAATTAAATTACTAAACATCATTAAATATTATAGATATGGCTCACAATGAAATCAACGCACTGGGAAAATGGCTTGCAGGAATACTACTTGTGGGTGCCACCACATTTGCCGTTTGGAATATAATGGCGTATTGGCCAGACAGAATGCCCTCTGCCGCCGCAGGTGATAAAAGTGCATGGTACACTATGCAGCGGTTTGATATTACACTTATTGAAAAAGACAGCACCAAGGCACCTGCTGATACTGTCACAGAAAATTATAATAAAGTTATTACGGATTCTGTAATCCGCATAAACAAAGAGCTTATAGCAGACATTAACACGTTGCTAAATAAAAAAACGAAGGCTGATAGTAATACCGCCAGGCCTTTGCAGGATTCTGTTGAAAAAAATAAAGCTAAGCTTCCTTCTCTGCTTAAAAAATCGCCGGCATTGCTGGCTGCTGCTGATAGTGATTGTGCCAGTGGCCGTATTCATCTTAATACCATTTTAATGATACTGGTGGCGCTGATGGGCTTTTTGGGCAACCTGGTACATATTGCCACGTCGTTTACAACTTTTGTTGGCAATAATGAATTTAAGCGTAGCTGGATACTTTGGTATTGTGTTAAACCTTTTACGGCTGCGGCGCTTGCTCTGGTGGTATACATTGTAATCAGGGCAGGCTTTTTAAATTTTGATGCTGGTGCCGGGGGTGTTAACCTGTATGGCATCATGGCACTTTCTGCATTAGCGGGTTTATCTACCGACAGGGCTACAGAAAAATTGAGGGATATTTTTGAGGCCACCTTTACCGCCAAAGGACAGGATAACCGTAAGGATAAACTGAATGATGATACCGCTGCTTCTGTAACGCCTACTACCATACCTCCTGCAGGTTTATCTCCCTTAACCATTACCGGTAAGCAACTTAACGACCCCGGTATTAAAGTAACTATGGATGGCGTGGCGATAACACCCACTACAACAACTGCAGATAAAATGGTAATAGATTATACACCTACTACAACTGCAGTAGCAGCCAAAAAGGTTAGACTGTTGGTAACCGATAAAAACAATACAGAAGTATTGAAGAAAGATATTATTATAAAATAAAGCCCCGTAAGCCGAAAAGGGGATTATAGAGTAGGCGAAAAAAAATATTTTATGGCAAAGGCAAAAAAAGCAGCAAAAAAAGCAGCAACAAAGAAGGCGGCTGTAAAAAAGGCAGCAGTAGCACCTACTGTTTTAAATGAAGCCGCCGCTGAACTGAATAGTACCATATTAAATACTGTGTATGTTGTTGATGACTCAAACAATGAAGTTACACTGGAAGTAATTGCTGGCGAAGATGGACAACAAAGTGATATGGACATTACCCTTGACAATAAAATTTTGGCTGATAAAATTCCGGATTCTTTTCCTGAAACAGCTATTGGTACAAATAAAAAACTCCAGAGGAAAACATTGAGAATTAGGGTCATTATTACAGATGTTTTGCCAGATGATAGCAATGTTACAAGCCTTACCATAATATTAAAAGGTGGTGGGCTAGATGCTACTTTTCCACTTGGAAAAACAGTAGGTCAAAATGGCTCGGCACAATATATCTGTAAAATTGAATTTTTATAAACTGTAAAAGTTAACAAATGAAAAAGCTGATTGTTATTATACTGCTGTTATTAAATTACTATGTGTATGGTCAGGTTGTAGATACCTCTCAATTGTCTTTAAAGCTTGATTTGTTGAAAGCACCGGTATCACCTGCATCAAACCTGCTGGGCTTTGCAGTAAGTGACATAGATAAGCCCACAGATGTATCAGATTTTATGGTTTCCCTACAGTCTGCCACTGGCGCTTTTACTAAACTACCAACAAATTACGCAATTGATATTGCTCCTTTTTTGCTTTTTAGTAAAGACACCGGCAAGTCAAGAAAACTGAATAGTGGAAATAATATAAGGCAAAACCTTGTATTGTCTTTTGCGTATAAAAATCCGGACTCAACAGAAACAACTTTAAATAAAACAAATGCCTATGCAGGGTTTGGTTTTAAAGTATCGATTTTAAAAGGGCACTATGATAAAAATACAATAAGGGGATTTAATAAAATACAACATGTAAAGTTGAAGGCAATACAAGATGAAGTACTTAATGACATGAGCAAATTACAGGAAGAGATGGACAGAGACCCGGAGCTTGTAGCCATGGAAGAAAAAAGAAGAAGGATGTTTCTAGATGCTGATGGCAAGGCATTAGCTGTTGACAAGAAATTAGCAGTAATGCAAACTTTAGAGTATAAAAAAATTGATGTTGCTATCAACGAAGCATATCTGAAATTGGCTACAGAGTTGGCACAAGATAAATATGATGATACGCTTAAAAAAGTAGCTTCCACTTTCCAGGTAGAAAGAATTGGCTGGTCTCTAGATTTAGCTGGTGGTATAAGTGCTGAATTTGTAAATAAAAATTTTGACAACAGCAGGGTGCACAATGCAGGCCTATGGATTAGTGGAGGCTACGCCGGCAAGACAGGTGTATCCATTTTAGGACTTGCAAGGTTTCTGCATAATCCAGACCAGGTAGTGCCAAAAGATTCTGTAACCGAATTAGCCAATAATACAAATTGGGATGCTGGCGCAAGACTCATTTATTCAAAACCTCAATCAAAATTTAGTGCTAGCCTCGAATGCATAAGCCGTTGGAGCAGTGCAGCGGCAGTGGGGCAAACATGGCGCCTGGTATTTAATGCTGATTATGCTTTGTGGGATAATCAAAAACTTACGTTTTCTTTTGGTAGAAATTATGACGGTACTATTGCTAAAGATGGCAACCTTGTGGCTGCACTTAGCTTTTTAACGGGTTTTGGCAACCGGAGAAAGTAACAATGCATTCAATTCATTGCGCAATAATATGCCCCATACATTTACGCCACCAGGTATTTTTTTGCTTACCGGCGTTTATTTTTTTTAAAAATAGTACACTTTTTGTGTATCCTAAAACCTTCAAATAAATGCAGTCACCAATCCATAATCATTACAACAGGGACGAAGTTGTTTCTTACAGTAAGCTAAGAGCTTTTATTGGCATCATAGGTATTG
>ENA-UOWO01004139-UOWO01004139.1-activated-sludge-metagenome-genome-assembly--contig:-NODE-4139-length-16211-cov-4.764731_pt1 | contig 16211 bp, 7 predicted proteins | sample MGYA00238148_ERZ761564 | MGnify/ENA primary metagenome ERZ761564 (study PRJEB28885, sample SAMN05720194) | activated sludge metagenome | isolation source: Anaerobic digester | place: USA...
ACTGGCGTTGGCGAAGGTATTGACATTACTAATATTACTGCTGGTCAAGATGTTTTCATTCGCGTGTATGATTACTATGGTGCAACTTTAACCGATCCAACAATTAACATTTGCGCTTATTGGGATCCAGCATCACTTGTTCCAACCAATGACGAATGTATTGGAGCAATTCCTTTGGTACCAGGAGCATCTTGTATTGGAACATCAGGAAATGTGGCAAATGCTACTGGCTCGTTGCCTTCATCGTCTTGTTCTGCAGGAGGATTGGTTCAAGCTGACGTTTGGTATAGTTTCGTAGCATCAGCAAGTGCAGTTGACATTACGGTCGATCCAGCATCTACAATGGATCCTGTTATTCAATACTTTTCCGGATCATGTGGTGCTTTAGTTTCTCGTGGTTGTTCCGATTTCTTTACAGGAAGTGGAACAGAACATCTTACAGCAACTGGACTTATCGTTGGTCAAACTTATTTCATTCGTGTTTACGATTATTTAGGATTGGGTGCAACTGCAACTGATTTTGGTATTTGTGTTAGAAATCTTGCTACTCCAATCAACAACAATTGTTCTGGAGCAGCTGCTGTAACGCTTTCTCCAACTACTACATTTTTACCTTATACAACTGCTTTAGCTACTCAATCGCAAGAAGGATGTAATGGTAATGCTAACGATGACGTATGGTTTAGTTTCGTTGCTGGTCAAAATCCACAAGGGACTACTATTAATGTTGGTGGAGATTTAGATTTCAGTTCGGTAGTTGAGGTATTCTCTGGTTCGTGTGCTTCTTTAACTTCAATTGGTTGTATTAATAATGATGTGGTTGGTCCTTACGATTTCGAAAATATTGTTCTTACCACATTAACTCCAGGGCAAACCTATTATGTTCGAGTTTATGATGTTGATGCAACTACAACAAATAGTACATTCTACTTATCAATCGAAGGAACTCCAGTAGGATGTAACTTAACTGCACCAACTATTGCTTTAGCTGGTTCAAATGTAATTTGCGGTGGAAATCCGGTCACTTTAAATGTGCCAACAGTAGCTGGATTAACATATCAGTGGCAATTGAATGGGGCTAATATTATTGGCCAAACATCGAATACTATTCAAGCTGTTTCAGCAGGAAGTTATACTTTGTTTGTTGTAAATGGAAGTGGTTGTACTGCAACAAGTAATGCTATAATTGTAACATCGGCAGCTACTCCAACAGTATCAATTAGTTCGGCAAGCACTACCATTTGTGGTACTGGTTCAATCTCAATTTCTACTACAGCACAAGCTGGGTCAACTTATCAGTGGAGACGTAATGGTATAAATATCTCAGGAGCGACAAGTGCTTCATACTCTGCTTCACAGTCTGGATCATATGAATTGGTGTTGACTAACTCATCAGGTTGTTCAGCAATTTCCAATACGATCGATATTGAACAAGTTTCTAGCTTAACTGCTTCAATTGGTGCTTCGGGTAATACTACTATTTGTCAAGGTAGCTCTAGTATTCTTTCTATCAACACTGAACCAGGAAATGCAATTCAGTGGAAATTGAACAATAACAATATCTCCGGAGCAACTGGTTCAACTTATACTGCTACAGCTGCAGGTACTTATACTGCTGTTGTTACAAATGGACCAACTTGTTCTGCTACTTCCAATTCAATAGTATTAACAGTGGTAGCAGGACCAACAGCATCTATCACTGCTGCAGGCCCTACAACATTCTGTGCTGGAGGTTCTGTTAACTTAAACGTTACTCCAGTTACTGGAGCTACATATCAATGGTTACAAGGAGGAAGTCCGGTATTTGGTGCTTTTGGCACTTCATTCTCAGCAACTGAAGGTGGTTCTTATGCTGTATTGGTAAGCACCGTTGCTTGTGCTGCAACAAGTAATTCTGTTTCTGTAACGGTGAATCAAGCTCCAACAGCTATAATTACTGCAAACGGACCAACAACATTCTGTCAAGGAAACTCAGTTGTATTATCTGCTCCAACTGGAACAGGTTATAGTTATCAGTGGTTGAATAATGCCAATCCAATCGCAGGAGCAACTTCAGCAAATTATACGGCTAATGCTTCAGGAAACTATGTTGTAACTGTTACTGCTGCTGGATGTTCAGGTAATTCTCCTGCTGTTACAGTAAATGTTACACCTCCTCCATCATCAACTATTACAGTGAATGGAAACGCTACTGTTTGCCAAGGAAATACAGTAACGTTAAATGCACCAGTTGGTAATGGATTAACCTACCAATGGTCACAAAATGGAACTCCAATTAACGGTGCAACAAGTCTAAATTACACAGCAAATGCGTCTGGAAACTACACTGTAACAGTTTCTCAAGGAGCTAATTGTTCTTCAACTTCTTCTGCCACAAACGTAAATATCATTGCTGCTCCTTCTGCTATTATTACTCCTGCAGGTTCAACAAGTATTTGTCAGGGAAGTTCAGTTGTGTTGAATGCAAACACAGGTGCCGGATTGACTTATCAGTGGCAAATTGGTGGTGCTACCATTGCCAATGCTACACAATCGAGCTATACTGCTAATGCTGTAGGTAACTATACAGTAGTTGTAACCAATACGGGAGCTTGTACAACAACAAGTTCTGCGGTTCAGGTTACTGTAAATCCTGCTCCTGTAGCTACCGTTACTCCAAATGGACCAACAACTTTCTGTATTGGAGGAACAGTATTACTTCAGGCTTCATCGGGTAATGGTTTCACATATCAGTGGTTAAATAATGGAAACCCAATCCCAGGTGTCGTTAACAACGTATTTAATGTGAGCCAAAGTGGTAACTATTCAGTTATTGTGACTGACCAAAATACGTGTACTGCTACATCATCAGCCATTAATGTGAACGTTGCTGGTGTTCAAGCTGAAATCACTTATACAGGTCAACCAGCTGTTTGTGATGGAAATGCTCTTGTTCTAAATGCTAATCAAGATGCGGGATTAAGTTACCAGTGGCAAAACAATGGTAATGCTATGACAGGTGAGACTCAAAACTCCTTCACAGCTACTGTTGCTGGAAATTACTCTGTAGTAGTTACAGACCTGAACAATTGTTCTAGTACATCAACAGCTGTGATTGTTACTGTTGGATCTTCTCCATCTGTGCCAGTTGTAACTCCTGATGGACCTACAGACTTCTGTATGGGTGATGATGTGAATTTGAATTATTCTCAAGTTGCGGGTATTACATACTCTTGGACTAGCGAAGGAAATCCAATTAGTGGTGGAACACAAGGGAGCTTAAATGTTACGTTAACTGGTAACTATCTGCTTCAAGCAGTGAACGCTGCTAATTGTGCTGCAACATCAAATCCAATTGCAGTTAATGTATATTCACTTCCTACTCCAACGCTTACACTTTCAACTGATGAAGTTTGTAATAAACAAACAAGCATAACACTTTCAGGAGGTTCTCCTGCAGGCGGTGTTTACTCAGGGAATGGAGTAAATATTGACATTTTCACTTCTCCTGATGTTGCTGGAAGTGTTGATATTACATACACTTATACTGATGAAAAAGGATGTGTCGGACAAGCAGTTGATCAAATTAATGTTATTGATTGTACTACTATTCCTGATTTAGCTGGTGATGCGATTCAGTTATTTCCAAATCCAGCAATGGATTATATCATGTTAGAGTTGAGCATTGGAAACGAACTTGGAACAGTTCAAGTTCTTGATGCTACTGGACGTTTAGTTGATGTTCGCATGCAAGCGCTTGGTTCTAATCGTATGATAATTCATATTCACGAATTAGCTGCAGGTTCTTATCAAGTTGTGATTCGTAGAAATGGCAATTCGATAGTAAAACGATTCGTTAAGACTGTCTGATTGGCAGACTAGTCATGAAATAAACTCGGTTGAAGCGGTTTTTCCTGAACAGGGGGAAGCCGCTTCGACTTTTTGTCAGACTCCCTTTTGAAGGAATGAAACTTGACAAGCCTGCGCCCCGGGAAATTCCCTAATTTTGCCCCCTATTTTTTAGCTATATCTTCTCATGATCAAATCGATCGCATCTTTATTTGGAAAATTAATCGGCAGTAAAGCCGAACGCGACCTAGCAGAAATTCGTCCGCTTGTCGATAAAATAAATGTCATCTATCCTACTCTTTCAGCATTGAGTAACGATGAGCTACGAGCTAAGACAACTTCATTTCGCGCAGCGATTCAAGCAGCAGTTCAATCTGAGCGAGATGAAATTGCTGCCCTTACAGCTCGAGTTTCAGCTGAGCCAGACATGGATTTCAATGAGAAGGAAACGCTGTTTGATTCGATAGATAAAATCAAGAAAAAGATTCACGAGAAGATTGAGGTAAAACTTTTGGAAATTCTTCCAGAAGCTTTTGCCGTGATGCGCGAAACAGCTCGTCGATTTACTGAAAATCCAACATTAGAAGTAACGGCAACACAAATGGACCGTGATCTATCTGTAAAGAAAGATTACGTGAATGTAAGCGGTGATAAAGCAACTTATCTGAATAACTGGCCTGCTGCAGGTAACCGTGTTGTTTGGGATATGGTACATTATGATGTACAGCTTATTGGTGGTATCATGCTACATAAAGGCAAGATTGCTGAGATGGCAACTGGGGAAGGTAAAACTCTCGTGGCTACCTTACCTGTATATCTGAATGCATTATCTGGCGAAGGTGTTCACTTGGTTACTGTGAATGATTACCTCGCACGACGCGACTCCGAATGGATGGGAACATTGTACGAGTTTCATGGATTACGTGTAGACTGTATCGATAAACATCAACCTAACTCTGCCGAACGTCGCGCTGCTTATGCTGCCGAAATTACCTTCGGTACGAATAACGAGTTTGGTTTTGACTACCTACGCGATAATATGGCTCGAAGCCCAGAAGAATTGGTGCAACGCGGACATAATTACGCCATTGTAGATGAGGTCGATTCGGTTTTGGTGGATGATGCGCGTACTCCGCTTATCATTTCTGGGCCAACACCAAAAGGAGATAACCAAGAATTTTTTGCTCTAAAACCACGTATTGAGAAACTAGTTACTGCTCAACGTAATTACATCAACAGTGCATTAGCTGAAGCAAAGAAACTATTTGGTGAGAATGAAAAAGAAGCTGGAATGGCCTTGTTGCGAGCGCATCGTGGTCTTCCCAAAAATAAAGCACTCATTAAATATTTAAGTGAGTCGGGTGTTAAGCAATTGCTTCAGAAAACAGAGAACTTCTACATGCAGGACCAAAGTCGGGAAATGCATAAAGTTGATACCGAGTTGTTTTTTGTGATTGATGAAAAAAATAACTCAATTGAATTAACTGAGAAAGGTTTAGAATTAATTACTGGCGTTAGCGAGGACCCTCAATTCTTTGTTCTTCCTGATGTAGGGACTCAAATAGCTGCAATTGAAAAAGCTTCCCTTCCGGCAGAAGAGAAAATTGAAAAGAAAGATCAGCTTTTGCGTGATTTTGCTATTAAATCGGAACGTATTCATACCATCAACCAATTACTAAAGGCATATACCCTATTCGAAATTGATGTGGAATATGTGGTGATGGATGGAAAAGTGAAGATTGTCGATGAGCAAACTGGTCGTATTCTAGATGGTCGTCGTTATAGCGATGGATTGCATCAAGCAATTGAAGCTAAAGAAAACGTTACCATTGAAGCAGCAACTCAAACATACGCTACTGTTACACTTCAGAATTATTTCCGGATGTATAACAAGTTGGCTGGTATGACTGGTACAGCCGAAACAGAAGCTGGTGAGTTGTGGGATATCTACAAACTTGATGTAGCTGTAATTCCTACAAACCGCGCAATTTCTCGTAAGGATCGCGAAGATTTAGTGTACAAAACCAAGCGCGAAAAGTACAATGCAGTTATTGATGTAATTGTAGAAGAAACAGCTAAAGGTCGTCCGGTATTGGTAGGAACTACCTCAGTTGAGATTTCCGAATTACTTAGCCGGATGTTGAAGTTGAAAGGCATCAAGCATAACGTATTGAATGCGAAAATGCACCAACGCGAGGCTGAAATTGTAGCTGAAGCTGGGCAAGCATCAACTGTTACCATTGCAACCAACATGGCTGGTCGTGGTACCGACATTAAGCTTGGAGCAGGAGTGAAGGATGCTGGTGGATTAGCCATTATTGGTACAGAACGTCACGAAAGTCGCCGTGTGGATCGTCAGTTACGTGGTCGTGCTGGTCGTCAGGGAGATCCGGGTTCATCTCAGTTCTTCGTTTCGTTGGAAGATGACTTGATGCGTTTATTTGGATCGGATCGTATTGCTCGAATTATGGACCGCCTTGGAATGAAGGAAGGTGAAGTGATTCAGAGTGGAATGATTACCAGTTCGATTGAACGTGCACAGAAAAAAGTAGAAGAAAACAACTTCGGAATTCGTAAGCGTTTGTTGGAGTATGATGATGTAATGAACTCGCAACGTGAAGTCGTTTATCGTCGTCGCCGGAATGCTTTATATGGAGATCGTTTAGCGGTTGATATTGCAAATATGGTATTGGAAGCTTGCGAAAGCACGGTTGAAGAATATCAGGATGTGCGAGATTATGATGGCTTTAAGTTAGAAGTCATTCGTATTTTCTCGGTAAGTACTGAGATTTCTCACGATCTGTTCATGAAAGAAAAGTCACATGATCTTGCTGAAACGCTTTATCATGAAGTGATGACTTTTTACCGTCGTAAGTCTGAGCATATAGCACAGTTGGCTTTGCCTGTCATTACTCAGGTATATGAAAATCAAGGTCACCAGTATGAGAACATTTTGATTCCTATTACCGATGGCTTGAAAACCATTCAGGTGTTAGTGAATATTAAGAAAGCTATTGATAGCAAAGGTCGCGAAGTGGTGAATGCTTTAGAGAAGATGATCACTTTAGCCATGATCGATGATGCTTGGAAAGAGCATTTACGGGAGATGGATGAATTAAAGCAATCGGTTCAGAATGCGGTTTATGAGCAAAAAGATCCGCTCTTGATTTATAAGTTGGAGTCGTTTAATTTATTTAAGCAGATGTTAGGTGATGTAGGAAAGGAGATTACTCAATTCTTGATGAAAGGAAATCTACCTGCAGCTAATCCTGAACAAGCACAAGCTCCATCCGCTCCGCGAGTAGCTCCTTCTGCACCAGCTCCTCGTCCGATGCCACAACTTCAAACAAGTCGTACTGAAGTAGCTGAGCATTTGAATACCAATGCTGAAGCACAGCGTTCGCAACCTGTTAAGGTAGAACCTAAGGTTGGTCGTAACGATCAGTGTCCATGCGGAAGTGGCAAGAAATACAAGAATTGCCACGGACAAATGGTTGAACAATAAAAAATGGAAATTTCTGCTCTTCAGCGTACAGTTGATGTCTGGATTAAAGAACACGGTGTTCGTTACTTCAATGAGCTAACGAACACCGCTGTTTTAATGGAAGAAGTAGGAGAATTGGCTAGAATCATGTCGCGCCAATATGGAGAACAATCGTTCAAAGCGGGTGAAGATGCTTCTTCTTTAGGTGATGAAATGGCAGATGTGTTATTTGTGTTGACCTGTTTAGCCAATCAAACCGGAGTTGATTTGGAAGCTGCTATGATTCGTAATTTGGAAAAGAAAACGAAGCGCGACAAAGACCGTCATCATTCAAACGAAAAACTTCAAAAGCCTTAATTTTAAAGAGGTGTAGCTATACAAGCGACACTTATATCTCGAGCCCCAGCTTGAAACAAATTAACGGCACAGGCTTCCAAAGTTGCTCCTGTTGTAATCACATCATCGATTAGGAGGATGTGTTTGTTTTGGATAGATTCCTGATTTTCAATAGCAAAAGTGCTTTCCACGTTTTCCCATCGAGCGAAACGAGATTTTCGGGTTTGGGTACTGGTGTTTGTGGAGCGAATCAAAACGGATGTCGCTAATCGACCTGGAAGAGATTCTTCGAGACCTTCACCAAAAACAGCACTTTGATTATACCCACGAACACGGTATTTATTGGGGTGAAGAGGAACAGGAATAATGATTTCTGGTTCGGAGAAGGCATTTGAATTTGCTAATTCTCGTCCGTACATACGACCTATTTCACGACCAATTTCAGGAGCATTCCGATATTTCAGTTCATGAAGTAAATGTTGAACACCGCCTTCTTTTCTGAATATGAAACATGCGGCTGCAGCGCGAAATGGAACTCGTCCCCAAAACATTTGTTCTAAAGCATTGCCAGGTTGTAAATGAAAACGGGTTCGAGGAAGGTGATTTTTACAGCGAAAGCAGATTGTTTTTTCGTTTCGATAAAGGGGAGAATTGCAAGCTGGACACAATACAGGATAAATTAAATGAAGTAATTCACTAAGCATATTTGAAATCTTATTAATAAAGTATGTTCAAATTTATAGGAAATCATGTATTAGTGCCTTCATAGGAAGCAAAAAAAAATATCTTTGCATGGCTGTAAAAAATCTAATAAGACAACCTATGGAGAATACCTCCCCGAAAGGTGAGCAACCTGAAGAAAAAGAGAATAAAAAAGGCGGACTGCTAATCATTCTTATCGTCATTACTGCGTTGTTAGCAGTTTTGTCGGGTTACCTATTTTATCAAGTAGGTAAATTAGAGAAAGAAGCCGAAGCGCTAAAAACGCAAAAGGTCGAAGCTGAGAAGGATACAGATGAGTATCGAGCGCAGTTGCAGATGCTTACAGCAAAGTATGACAGTTTAATGCAAGCACACGAAGGTTTACGTGCTGAATTAGAAGTTGAGCGTCAGAAAGTTGTAACACTTATGGCCGACTACGAAGCTTTAAAGAAAAGTGGTGGATCATTGAATAGTCCTGGAGGAGTTTCCATGCGCCAACGTTTGGAAGAACTTCAACAAACATATGATGAAAGTGAAGCTGTTATTTTAGAGCTTAAAGCTAAGAATCAGGAGTTGACTAATGAGAATTTCCGTTCAAAAAAGCAGTTGGAAGAAACGGCTGATCAGAATTCTAAGTTGACATCGGAGAACAGCAAACTGAATAAAACAGTTGAGATAGCTAAGCGTTTGAAAACGTATGAGGTTTATGCAGATGCTGTTCGTGTTTCAGGAGGTGGAACCAAAGAAAAACAAACAGATAAGGCTAAGAAAGCAGATCGAATTCGCGTATGCTTTACTGTGTTAGATAATCAATTAGCAGATAAGCAAGAGAAATTGCTTTATGCAGTGATTAAAGGACCAGACAAGAAAGTGTTTGTAGAAGGAGATAAATCTAAAATCACACTATTAAATGGAGAAGAAATTCCTTATAGTGTTAAGAAAGAAATCTTCTATGACAATAAGGTTATGCAACTTTGCTTGAATTGGGAAGTAAAACAAACAGATGCGTTGTTAGCTGGGCAATATCAAGTTGAGATTTATTGTGATGGTGTTCAAATTGGTGCAACCGATTTCACATTGAAATAAGAAAATAGAAATCAAGAAAAAGCCGGCAATTTTTGTTGCCGGCTTTTTTTATGGAATTAAGCGAAGAGCTCTTCTACTTTTGCCCGAGTAATTGGTTTGGGTATAAAGGCGAATACGTGTGGATTATCTCGAGCTTTTTCTAATTCAATTGGGTCGATGGTAGAAGAGAGCATAATGATTTGACAATGAGTTTTTATGTTCTCTGGCAATCCTGCAAATGCTTCTAGGAATTCAAAACCATCCATATCGGGCATTCGAATATCAAGGAAAATATAATCGGGTAGAATATTTAAACGAGAACCTTCTTCGAGGAAAAATAAAGCATCGCGTGCAGAAGGTTGGGCAATAACTTCATCCGACAAACCACTTTGCTTTATGACACGTGTATTAATAAAGACATCAATCGAATTGTCTTCAATTATCAAAACTGAATTAACCTTTTTCATGGAATCCAATTTTTTTGTTCGAGACTGCAGTCAAAGGTAAAACGACTTTAAAAGTTGTTCCTTCGTTTACACGGGAACTAACTTCGATTGATCCATTAAGTTTTTTGATTGTTTCTTTGACGATGTATAATCCAAGTCCAGATCCTGCGCTGGTATCTGAAGTACGATAGAACATATCGAATATTTTATCGATGTGCTGATCATTTATACCGAGGCCATTATCGCTTACCGTAATTTCTACTTGACTTCCATCTAGTTTAGATTCAACAAAAACTTGAGGTTTTCGAGCAGGGTGACGATATCGAATAGCATTCGCTAAGAGGTTATTTAGGATGATTTGGAGTCGATTTCGGTCGCTTGGGAAGACACTTCCATCTTGAACATGAATGAGATCGTTAATCTTATATTCGGATGTATCTAGATAGCGTAGATTATTAATTACATCATCAACGATTGGTTTTATTCTAACGGGCTCAAAGGCAATTTCGGTGCGATTATTACGAGAGTATGCAACAATATCACGAATAGTATTATCGAGTTTTAGAATGCTTTCTTCCATCAAAGCAACTAGGTGAAAAGTACCTTCGTCTTTGACTTCTTCTCGCATCAAATTAAGCAAACCTAAAACTGAAGTTAGAGGTGAACGAAGGTCGTGAGAGGCAGAATACACAAACCGATCAAGTTCGAAGTTGATTTTTTCGAGCTCTTTATTTTTTTCTTGAAGTTGCGAAACACTATCACCAGAAACATCGGGTAAAATTATTGGTGCGACTTCTCGATTCTTCTTAAAGCTATGACGTTTCAAGTAAGAACCGATGATTAAAGGAAGGCTATCTGTTTCGTTAAAACGAATTAACAAATCGGCACCTTGAGTAATAGCCGAAACAGTACTTTCTTCATCAGAAATAAGAATGAAAATAACTTCCGGGCTATGTTGGCGAAGTCGTCGAGCGCATTCTTGCCAACTTAAATAGTCGGGTTTTCCAACATAAACAGCGATATGAATTCCCAGTTCAATTTGTGTAGTTAATTGAATATCGCTTGTAACGAAATTCAAATTGAATGCACCATTGAGAGGAATAAAAGCCTTTTTAAGAAGCTCAACATCGGAACTTTCTTCCTCGGGTAAAATCAAATGTAAGGGGACCGAATGCATCAGGAATTGCTCTATTACGAATTAACACTTTTTCTTCCGAATGCCGAAATGCTTTATGAGATGAAATGACAGTATGTAATGGAATACAATTTTTAGGTCGATTCTTACTTAATTTTTAGGGGACTATTTTTTAGAAATTCGTGTATGTGCATGATTGACAAAGATTTAATTGATGACTAATTCATATAAGCTCATTTTACTTACACATGCAAGATTAGGACGTTTGCAATCAGGCTATTGAGTAACTGATTCGGGCTTTTCAGAGTATGAGAACTACTTATGAAAGCAAAGTCCACATATTCAAAATCCGCATCCTGCCTGAGAATCCTGCAAAGGTGTTTAGGAGGCTTGATATTGATGCTTGGATTTCAGTCGGTTGATGCTCAGCAATTGCCTGTTTATCAACAAAATGGAGCAAAACGCTATCGGATTACGGCTTATAAATTAACGAATGCATCTACGAGCAGTTTATCCAATATAGCTGAAGCAACACCCAAGCCTACCATGTATATTCCTAGTGCATTTACTCCTAATGGGGATGGCATTAATGATTTCTTTGGGGTAAAAGCTGAAGGGATTAAGATTTTCAAACTTCAAATTTTTAATCGTTGGGGAGAGCTGGTATTTGAGTCGGACGACATTACCAACTTATGGGATGGAACCTATCAAGGAGAAAAAATTACTAGTACAGATGTATATGTATATCAAGTAAAAGCTATCGGGCTAAACGACAAACCTCTTCCCGAAGAAAAAGGAAGGGTGACGTTGGTAGCCGATGGAACAGTGGATAACTGATAAAGGGGGATATGAAGATAAACTTTTACACGAACTATTTACGTTTACTGACACTTGTTGTATGGCTTATGTCGTTCAACACAGTAACGCTTATGGCACAAACACCTTCTGCCGGCTTTACTGTTTCAGCTGTTCAGGGATGTGCGCCGTTCAGTGTAAATTTCACGAATACTTCCACAGGAGCTGCAACTTATCAATGGATTTTTGGTAATGGCAATTTTTCATCGTTACAGAACCCTAATAATGTTTATGTAAGTCCTGGAACTTATACCGTTTCACTTATTGCAATTGCTTCAAACGGACAACGAGACACATTAACTCAATCGAATTATTTAACGGCTTTGCCCGGTCCAATTGTTCATTTCACAGTTTCAACTAACGAAGGCTGTATTGAGCAAACCACATTTACATTTTCTAATCAATCCACCGGAGCGGTTAGTTATTTCTGGGATTTTGATGATGGAACATCTTCCCTTCAAGCAAATCCTACAAAAACATATAGTCAAACCGACAACTACAATGTTTCCTTATTAGCTACCAATGCAATTGGATGTAGTACGGTTTATAACCTGCCACAAACGATAGTTGTTCATGATCTTCCAACGGCAGCATTTACAGCAAATTCGACAATAACTTGTGATCCAGCAAACCCATTTGTATTTACTCCTGAGCAAACAAATGCTAGTTCTTATCTCTGGAATTTTGGAGATGGAACAACTTCCACTCAAGTAAGTCCAACAAAAACGTATTCAACACCAGGAATTTATACTGTTAGCTTATATATTACTAACAGTTTTGGATGTGTAGATACTTTAACAAGAAGCAATTATATTACTGTTCATTCGCCAGTTAATCCACAAATTACTTGCAACAATACAAGTGGATGTGCTCCATTGAGTAATGCGTTTACAACGAATATTTCAACTGCTACAACGTATGCCTGGAATTTAGGAAATGGACAAACTTCTGCAATAGCAAATCCATTAGGGAATTTCACAACAGCAGGAACTTACTCTCCATCGCTTACAGTTACAATGGCTAATGGATGTAACTATACTACTACATCAACCAATCTAATTACTGTTAATGCGATACCTAATCCACAGTTTACTTTAACCAATACAAGTGGTTGTGCACCTTTGACAATTCAAACGCATAATACTACAACTGGGGCAACTAGTTATTTATGGCAATTTTGGGATGGTCAAACTTCCACCCAATTTCAACCGAATCACACATATGTAAATACTGGAATTTACACGGTTAAATTAATTGCTACATCTGCTGAGGGATGTACTAATTCATTACAGCTCAATTCGGCTGTGAATGTTGCTGGACCAATTGCTCAATTTTCTGCAACCGATACAATGGGTTGTCCTCCATTTACTGCTCAATTCACAAACACATCTATTGGAGCGACTTCTTATTTATGGCAATTTGGAGATGGAACAACTTCCACAGAAACTAATCCAGCACATATTTATCAGCAATTAGGACAATACGATGTAACACTTATTATTTCAAGTGGTGTTGGTTGTTCTGATACATTGACCTTAAATGATTATGTCGATGTTAACTACGAACAAGCTATCTATACACCACCTCCTCCAATTTCGGGTTGTGCTCCATTTGGAGTTTCTTTTGCCTTAAGTCCACAGCCTGGAGTTAGCTATTTATGGGATTTTGGTGATGGTACAACTTCAACCGTTTTTGACCCTTCCCATGTTTATGCACAAGCAGGTACTTATGTTGTTTCGCTTTTAGTGAATGATGGATCACCTTGTTCTACAATTTATCCTAACTATCAAACAGTAATTGTAGAAGGAGTTCTTCCAAGTTTTGCTGTGGATATTGATCTTTGTCCACCTTTTGCCGTAACCTTCACCGACACAGCTAGTGATGCTGTTTCATGGCTGTGGGATTTTGGTGATGGAACTACATCAACCGAAGAATCTCCTGTTCATATTTTCCCGAATACAAATACGCACCATGTTGGACTAACAACCACAACTGCTGCTGGGTGTGTGTATTCATACATTGGATTTAACTCTGTAAATTTTGAATCAAGTTCAGCCACATTTACAAGTTCGTATGTGCCTGGACCATTTCCTCAAACAGTTCAATTTAATTCTACAAATCCAGCAGCTATTGGGTGGACTTGGAATTTTGGGGATGGAACAACATCCACGGAAGAAAATCCTGTTCACATTTATGAAACCGAGGGTGATTACTTAGTATACCTCACTATTGAAACACCCGAATGTAATTTGTCATCATCTGGACCAGCATTCCAAGCAGAAGCTGTTGCCATCGATCAAGATACATCTAGCGGAGGTTCATTTCCCAACGAAAGTGAAATCTTAGTTGAGCCATTACGTGGTTGTGCTCCAATAAATGTTCGTTTCTTAAAACAAGATTTTACACATTATGTGTTGAATTGGTTTTTTGGAGATGGCTCTTCTTCTAACCAACAAAATCCAGATCACCTGTATACTACTCCAGGTATCTATACAGTTTACTACGTTGCTCAAACTCCTTACGGAATTGATACTTTTCATTATCAGCAATCGATATTATTAGGTGGAGGAATGCCCGACTTTACCATGGATCAGGAAAGTTATTGTGACTATTCTCAGATTGATGTAAGTCCTGTCAATCCAGATGTATTCGAAAGTATTCATTGGACATATGGTGATGGTGGATCTGATTCTACATTTCAAGCTAGTCATCAGTTCTTAAACGGAAATACTGCTTATACAATCTTAATGAATGCTGTCGACACATTAGGTTGCCGTTCATCTCGATTAAAAAGCGTCCAGCTAAGTCCACAATCACCTTTGATTACATATCCACTTAGTGTTTGTCACGACACAGTTGATTTCACTAATAATATGGCAAGCTTGCCAGGATATAGTTTCTTATGGGATTTTGGAGATAGTACTACATCAACCGAAGCCACACCTCATCATTATTATACCCAACAAGGTGTATTTGATATAACGATTACTGTAACTCACCCATCTGGTTGCGTTATTACAACTCAACTGAATCATTCAATTACTGTTGCAATTCCTGAATTAGGTTGGACTATAAACGGTCCACAAGAAGGTTGTGCACCATTAACGACCACATTTGTAAGTTCTGGAAATGGTGGTGTAGCATGGTTCTGGACCGATGGAACATATAGTTTAGGTTCATGGAATGGAACCGCATACACAGGTCCTGTAACCAAAACATTTGCAACCCCAGGTGTTTATGGATTTACTCAACGTATTTATAGTTCTTTGATCAATGGTTGTTATTACCAAGAGAATTTTCCAGATGAAATAGTTGTACATGGTGCAAGTGCAGACTTTAGCTTTACTCAATCTGGACTATGTGTGCCATTTACTGCTCAGTTTACTGATTTAAGTCCAGATGCTGTATCATGGTTATGGGATTTTGGAAATGGAATTACATCAACGGCTCAAAATCCGTTAATGAACTTCACTACTATGCCTGGCGATTCAGTGACTCTTACTATCACTAATGCATTTGGTTGTACTGCTCAAATTAAGAAGTTGGGACTAGCTCGTTTTCAGGCTCAAGCTTCTGCTGCTTATGTTGGAGCTTGTAATCCTCTTCCGGTTCAATTTAGCGCCTCGATGGATGATAACATTGACTGGCAATGGCATTTTGGTGATGGATCAACTGGTACAGGTTCCAATCCAAGTCATACCTATACTCAAAATGGAAACTTTGATGCGTATGTTGTTGTAACTTCTTCAGCAAATTGTAGGGATACAGCACATTTAGTAGTTCCAATTAATGTTATTGGCCCAATCGCACATTTCTCTTCACCAACACCAGCCAATTGTGCTCCTTCGGTAGTCGAGTTTGTAGATAGCTCATCCAATGCTGTTTCTTGGTTATGGGATTTTGGTGATGGTACGCAAGCAACAGTTCCTGATCCTGCAAAATTGTATGATTCACCAGGTGTATACGATATCCAATTAATGGTAAGTGATGCTAATGGATGTTCCGATACGCTCATGAGATTAGAATATGTTACTGTTCTTGGTCCTGCAACAACTTTTACAGCTTCTGCTTCATCTAGCTGCGTGGGTGCAGTAATTCATTTTACCGACTTGTCGAATAGTGCTGTTGAATGGGAATGGAATTTTGGTGAAGGTTCTGTTAGTCACGTTCAAAATCCAACTTTCACTTATAGTGAAGAGGGAAACTATGTTGTTACTCTCTTTTCTCAAGATACTTTAGGATGTAGCGCATTTTATAGTCTGACTGCTCCAATTGGAATACATCCTTATCCAGTTGCAGACTTTACAGTAAGTGATTCGTTAGGATGTGCGCCTCTCGGAGTTAATATGATTAATCAAAC
>ENA-UOWO01004145-UOWO01004145.1-activated-sludge-metagenome-genome-assembly--contig:-NODE-4145-length-16196-cov-4.947897_pt1 | contig 16196 bp, 16 predicted proteins | sample MGYA00238148_ERZ761564 | MGnify/ENA primary metagenome ERZ761564 (study PRJEB28885, sample SAMN05720194) | activated sludge metagenome | isolation source: Anaerobic digester | place: USA...
TGTTCGCCAGCAAGTCGCAGATTTTATGCAAAAAAACAGTTTAATTGATAATAATAAAATCAAAATGCTGCGCCATGAACGCTTAAAATTTCTTGGTAAATTTACATTGGCACGCAAAAAAGTTTTCAGTAATGGTATAACAAAAATTTATTTTCTGGGGATTCCAATTCTGAAAATTTCAAATTAAAAAAAACCGCCAATCGGCGGTATTTATAATAACAAAACTATAAATTAATATCCTACAACCATTCTTGTTCTATTTACCATTAACGAAAATGTGATTTTTTCAATATTACTGGAAACATTTTTAAATGCATTCTCAATAGCCAAACGTTCGGTCGGTTCTGTACTTAAAAACTCCCAATCAGAACATACGATGTTACCTGGTAAATCAGTATCTTCAAACATTCCGCGAAATATTATGTCACGGTTTTCCAAAATTGTTTTTTTTGGGGTTTCTGTATTTGATTTCAAAGCAGCCATCAAATAATTTTTTACAACCTTTCTGTTGTTAAGCAACTTATCTAGAAAGTTTTCTGTTGTAAAAAAGTATCCACGGTTTAATTCATTACTTATTGCAATATGCAACTGAACCAGCTTGTAACGTTCCGGTAATCCTTTGGTATTTACTATTCCTTTTATTTTTGAAAAAAAACCTGGTTCAACTGATGTATCTATTGATACACCTTTGTATTTCAAAGAAACACCACAAGAACTGTCATCAAAAATAAAATAGTTTTTCACAAAATCAGATTTAGCAGGCACACTTTTTATATATTTTTCATTGTTCTGATTTTCGGTTCGAATTTTGGAAAGCCTCTCTCTGCGTTGCTCTTCTCTCTTTTGTCTTAAAACATATATGATAGAATCGTATTCTCTTACAAAATTTTTTGCTTCACTATATTTAAGATTATTTATAAATCCCATTTGAAATCCTTTATCTTGTCAAATTTCCAAAAAAGTTGGATATAATTTTTGAAATAACCCCTCGGTTTTATTTATTTTTTCTTTGAATTTTTACATTCAAAACATATTTTTGCTATTCGGGCGCTTGCCGCTTCGATGCGTTCTTTTTCTGATTTGTTTTCTTGGAATTCGGGTACAAATACGTTAATGCCAAATACCATATGTTTTACGGCAATAACTTCTTCGGTATTAACATTGTGTTCCGTGACCATTATTTCTGTGCCTGGGTAATTCGAAGACATGTGTTGTGCCAATGGACAAATATCCCGAACATTTTCCGTTTTAATATCATTGTAAATTTTGCAATTACTGTTTGGAAACCAAAAGTTATCACCAACCTGTCTGTTTACCCAAAAACAAATATGTGCAAATATTTTATACATTTCTCTACCTTTATTTTTATATGATTTTTTGATTTTTATTTTCACGATACCAATTGATTCTGGCCCTGATTTCAGATTTTTTTGATATCATATTTTCAACATATTCTTGTTCACGATTGTCTTCGTTCATAACATTCATGTTTCTGACGCGAATCTTGTTATTTTTATGCACAATCGCAGCAACAGAAGAATAAAGAACCCGTACACGTAAAACTGTTTCAGATTCATAATTATATGCTGATTCACGGTTCCAAACAGATAATCCGTATGAATTCTGTTCAAATGGATCACAATTCGCAAAAGCACGATAATCATGACCATCTTGGTAATTATAATACGGATTGTTTTTGGCATAAACACTCTGGCGATTTTCTTTTACGCCTTTGAATGCGATAAAATAATTTGGATTGCTGGTATCATACAAACCGGTCGCCGAAATTTTTTCACGAATTTGTTCTGATGTTAAAAACAATAAACTTTTTTTTACAGCGAATTTTAAATCATCAGATAAATATTTTTGAATATCCTGGTATGAACAGCCCACAGACTGTAAAGCATAAACAACGTTTATATTTTGTTTGTTTTTTAACATTTTTATTAATTCTTGGCGGCCCAGTATTCCTGTCTGAATTGCAGCATTACAAACATCCCAATCCCAACCGGATTTTTTACAAAACTCTATCATTTCTGATGGATTCAAAGTGCCGGACATAACTGCACCGCGACATGCGCACCAATCCCAACCAGATTTTTTACATGTGCTACGCCACTGTTTTTTTGTTAAATGCCCGTACTTTGCAGCGCTTTCACAAACTTCGCTGTCCCAGTTAGAATTTTCGCAAACAAACAAAACTTTTTCTGATTTTAATTTTTTTGATCTGACTGCAAAATCACAAACACCTTTGTCCCAGATTGATTTTTCACAAAGCAACAGCCAATCATTCGCACCCAGTAAATTGGACTCCAAAGCAAATTTTAAAACATTTGTATCCCAACATGATTTTTCACAAGCAGACATCCAATCATTTGCAATCATAAAAGATTTTTGTTTGATTGATTTGTAAACTTCTGGATTCCAATCTGTTTTTTCCCACAGATACAGACATTCTTTTAAATTCAGTTTCCCAGATTCAATAGTTGTTTGGCATTTTTTAGTATCCCAAATCAAATTTCTGCAGTCGGAAATTAACTGTTTTGATGTTTTTTCTTTTAATATGTTTTCTGCCATGAATTTAATGCCCAATTATGTTATATCTAATATTATACTGGATTTTATTTTTGTCAATCATATTATTGATTAAAAAAACCGCCGCGGACTGCGACGGTCTCTAATTTTTTACAATTTTAACGATTTCTGGGGCCACGACCAGAATTCTGACCATTACCAAAATTACCCCCATTACCCTGCTGCATCTGCATATCTTGCATATTTTGAACATTCTGTAATATTTCTTCGCGTTTTGGCATAATTGTATCAATATCAACACCACAATCAGTTAATGCCTGCATTCTGCACTGGTGTGCTTCTTCCATTTCTGCAATCTGGGCTTCATTAAAATTATTATTGGATTCTTGATTACGTTGAACAACTCTTCTTTCATCGGACGAACCGTCAGATTTCATTTCCATAATTCTATCACGAATTTTTTCTTTTAATTCTACTCTGTCCTGTTGCTGAATTTCTGGACAATCTGAGGATTTTTCCTGGTAACAAGCCAATTGATCAGCTGTCAATTTATCTTCAAACATTTCACGAATCATGATGCCATCTTTTGGACCCTGGGGTACATTTAGCGTATTTTCTGCTGCAACAGCACCAGAAAAAAACAATATCGATGCCAATAAAGCAAATGATATTTTTTTCATTCTATCTCCTTTTGGATACTTGTAATTATACACCTATTTTTTGGTTAAAATAACAATTTTTAATTGCAAAACGAAAATATGATGGTTATAATGCCCGTCGCATTGGGGAATAGTTTAATGGTAGAACAGCGGACTCTGACTCCGTTAGTCTTGGTTCGAATCCAGGTTCCCCAACCAAAATTATAAACGCCCCAATGGGGCGTTTTGTTTTTTATCCCAAAACAGTAATAATAACCCCAAAAACTAATAATAAATAAAAAACAACTCTTCGCAAAACTTCTCTTTTATTATAAATTTCTTTGGTATCTATTTTGAATAAGTATCTTAGTATAATACCAATGATCATTGTTATCATGGGACGTAATGCTTCAAAAGAAGAAACTACTACCACAGGCAATACAGATAATGCAAATATCGTAAAGTATTCATTTACGCATGCAAATAATTCTATAGAAAAAAATGTTTTAAATTTAGTTTTATATATAGAAAATGATTTAACTATATCATTCCTTAATGTCTTAAACGCAAGGCTGCCAAATAGCAATAATGTTGTAAAAGTGGTTTTCCAAAAAGATACACTTACCCAGTCAGTGTACATCAGTGCTTTTTTTGTTAAAATAGATTGTATAACCAATATAAAGGACACAGATAACATTAACCAAAAGCCTTTGTTTATCTTTATTTTGCCGCTGACTTTCTCAATATTTAGTATAAAATTTATCAGTATTATAATTCCAAAACCTATATATTTCATAAGTGACAATTTTTCACCTATCATAAAAAATGCTAATATTGGTGTGAATACTTTACCTAATAGTTGTATAGCAGATATAACCGAAGTATCTGTAGTTTTTAGTGCCAAAAAATACATAGGTGCAAAAATTATTGTTAATAAAGATATTATGAATAATAAAACATACGTCTTGAATGATAATAAAAATTCTGGAACACCAAAAAATAATAATACAGGAACACCAACGAATAAACTTATACAACCGGTATAAAAAACAATTGTCCATATTTTTTTCAAATATTTGTTTGTAACATAAGAATCACAAATAGATGCAATTGAAGCAGATGTTTTTCCAATTAAAAGTGCCATAACAGCAAGAAAAATCATTATTTTTATCTATTTTGTATTTGTTTGATTAACGTAAAATAAATTATTATAAGACTTAAATCAATCACTATGTTGTTTTCTAAATTTCTCTTTTAATCGGGGGGTTTTAATTGTATAATTATTACTAATCGATTTGGAGAAAAAATTGAAAAAATCACAAATAAATCCAATTGAAATAATTATTCATAAAATCAGCTTTTACCCAAAAGAACGGATGTCCGTATTTTCTAATTTACCTAATTCAATTAAAAGCGATGTTTTTTTGCGACTGACGCCAAGGTTAAAATCAGAAATTATAAACAAATTATCCAACCAAGAAATTATTAAAATTCTTGAAACTATGGACCCCGACAAAGCAACAGCCGTTGTCAGATTTTTACCAAAAAAACGCAGAACCCAAGTCATAAATTTGTTGGACGAAGATTTGAAAAATTCTGTTGAAATTTTAACCAAATTCGATTCTAAAACGGCTGCTGGAATTATGAGTCTGGATTATATCCAAGTTGCTGAATCAGACAAAATATCGTTGGTAGCAAAACGTTGCCAAAAACATGAAAAACAAACTGGCCGTTTACCAACTGTTATTTTGATGAAGAAAAATAAATTTATCGGATATTTACCGATTAATAAAATGGCATTCGCAAAACCAAATGATATGGCGGGAAAATATAACACAAAAATTCCTGCGATTAAACACAATATGTCCAGACATGATGTTGTTTCATTCTTCAAAAATCATCCGCATAACAAAGTTGTCGTTATGGATGCAGACAACGATGTTATAGGAATTATTTATTCTGATGATATTTTAAGAATAATGAAAGAACGAGAATCTTCTTCTTTGTATAGTTTTGCTGGTGTTTACCAAGAAGAAAGCGTATCTGACCCAATTTCTGTAAAAGTTAAATTTCGTTACAAATGGTTAATTATTAATCTTGCTACTGCGTTTCTTGCATCGTTCATTGTTGGATTATTTGATGGTACAATCGCAAAATACGTTTTACTGGCCGTGTACATGCCAATTGTTGCTGGAATGGGTGGAAATGCAGCAACACAAACTTTGGCCGTCATGGTGCGTGGAATTACGTTAAAACAGGTAAGTTTAAAAAACTTTTGGACATGTTTAAAAAATGAACTGGGATCTGGGTTTATAAACGGTGTAATAAACGCATTAATTGTCGCAGCAATCGTAATGATATTCAACCACGATTATAAAATCGCACTGGTATTAAGCTTTGCAATGATAGTAAATTTGCTAGTGGCGGCATTTTTCGGAACCATTACCCCACTGATTATGGAAAGACTGGGTAAAGATCCGGCTGCATCAGCAACAATATTTATTACAACAGCAACCGATGTTTTGGGATTTTTAACATTTTTAGGAACGGCAACATTGTTGTTATCATAACCTGATATTGAATATTTAATCCCATATATTGGTATAATAAAAGCCCATTTGCGGTAAATAACCAATCTTTTATTAACAATTTTTGCGCTTTGAAGCAAATAAAAATAATCTTTTTATTTATGTTATTTTTATCAATATTTTTGACATATTTTATTTTTGACAAATTACTTGACAAATAGTATTTTTAGGACATAATTACTAAAAAGGTGAGTAAATGTTCAAAAAATTGAAATTAAAATTGGCTGCACGTAAAGTTGAAAAACGAAAAGAAAGTTCAACAAAAGAGCCAAAAACAGGTAAAACGTCAGCTTTTTGGTCCAAAGTAAAAAGCATTGTTTCTTGGCCATTTCGTGCTTTGAAATCTGTCGGAAATAAAATCTGGCATTGGCTGCGCTTTATCGATGTTATTGGCATGATAAACCTGACCTTGTTGGTTGGTATAATCGTTCTATTTTCAATTTTGATTTCAAATATCCTGAACTGCGGAAATGATAAAGATTATGTTTTGGTCGCATCCGAAGATGTACCTGTAACAATAACAACTACAGAAGTTACAACAAATAAATCAAATCCTATGATTTTGCGCAGAACACAAACTGTTAAAACCAGAACAGTTCGTGCAACAATTACACTGCCTTTGAAAAAAGCATCTTGTTGCAAAGCTGAAAACATTCATCTGGTTAAAGCTGCAAAAAAAGAATATAATCTGTATGGTGATGTAATTGTCGATGGCACAAAGCCAAGTGAAAAATTGAAATGTGGAACCAGCATAAAAGGTAATCTGTATTTGCAAAATATGCGTAAATACACCCTGCCTTGTGGTTTACATATCGAAGGAAACTTACTTTTACGTAATGTCGAAATGTTACAATTCTGTGGGGACTTTACAATAACAGGAAATATTTATGTCAGCCGTAATTCGTCATTTGGACCAATTCCAAAGACAGCAAGATTGGGTGGACAAATAATTTTTTAACAAATAATGAAGAAGGAGAGAGAAATGAATAAATTTGAAAAATTAATGGCTGTATTGGCAAGAAATTTGGAATACACTATAATTTTGTTTTTATCAATTGTTTTGTTTGCAATATTTTCAGATGGTTTGTTTGCAGGTCTGATAACTGCGGTATCGGCATTTTTGGCCTATGTCTGTGTGGATAAATTATATAAAGAATTCAAAAAAATTAAATAAAAAAAACCGCCAATTTGGCGGTTTTTTTAATTAGCTGAAACTGGTGTTGGTAACGGCTGTTCTGGCACAGGTTCCTGAACAGGTGCAGATTGTGCAGGTTCACGTTGCATAAGTTCATGGCGCAATTCACTTTGGCGTGATGAAATATCAGACTTGGACGCAACAATTGCCAACATAGCGCACAGAACAAAAAATATAGTTGCTAACCATGCTGTTGTCTTGGTTAAGAAATTACCAGCTGATGCACCAGTTAAAACACCACCGAACATAGAAGCCGCAGAAGATCCGGACATACCACTGCCCTCAGACTTTTGTAACAAAATCAGACCAATCATAAAAACTGAAACAATAATCAATAAAACTAATAAAATTGAAAACATGAATATATCCTTTGTATTTGGGGCAATTCTAGACAGCAAATCGTTAAATTGCAAGAGTTTTTAACAAAGCCTCGGCAGCAGCAGTACTTGCAGCTTTCTTGGATACGCCAGTACCAAGTGCGGTTTTTCCCAAAGCAGTTACAGATACACTGAAAACTGGGTTATGTGAAGCACCACTTTGTTCCAAATATTCGTAAACTGGCAAAGCACCACTATCTTCTCTTTGAACAACCTCTTGCAATGTTGTTTTTGGGTCTTTTGGAGCAATTAAATCAGCTGATGCTATATCTCTCCAAATTTCTGTTATAAATTTTTTTGCAGACTCAAATCCACCATCAATGTAAATTGCGCCCAGTATTGCTTCCATTGCATTTGCTAAAATATGTTGAACACGACCACCTGTCATATGACCACGACGAACACTTTTATCTAATCCAAATTTCATTGCAACTGATGCCAGTGTTTCAGTTGAAACTAAAACTGCATGACGACGTGCTAATTCACCCTCTGTTTCATTTGGAAACATTTCAAATAACAAAACTGCCACAGATAAACCCAAAACACGGTCACCAATAAATTCCAAGCGTTCATTATTGTTTACAGCATCTGCCCCACTTTGAGTCAATGCTAAATCCAAAATATTTTTATTTTTGAAAACGTAATCTAATTTTTTCATACCGTTACTTTATTCCCAATTCAAGTCTGTTCCAACGGATTTTATTACCCCATGTCCAAACTTCTATCATGGGTGCATAATAATTATGTGAATACCAAACAAACCAAACCTTTCCCAATAAATTGTCGTATGGAATATATCCGATTTCTGCACGACTGTCGGCACTGTTATCACGATTATCACCCATAAAGAAATAATGATTTTCTGGAACTTTGAACACAGGTGTATTATCGTATCTTTCGTTATCAGACATTTCTACAATATTGTGCTTTACACCATTTGGTAATGTTTCTATATATTCTGTACCTTTGAAAACACCACATTCCCAAGGAGCGTTATCACAATAATTATCGCTTTTGTATTCTATTGTGTAATTAAATGTTGCAGGTAAATTATCAACCCATATTTTATTTCCTTTGATAGAAATATTATCTTTGTAATAACCAACTCCACGCAAAGATTTTCTCAGATTAGCAACAATATACGGTTTTGGATTTTCACGTTCAACCATTTTACCGTTTATGTACAAACGACCAGAAACCATTTGAATTGTATCACCTGGTTTTCCAACCAAACGCTTAACAAAATCCAACGATTCATTTATTGGATTACGAAAAACAATTACATCACCAACCTTTGGTTCTTTTTCCATAAATCTGCCATTCCATAACTTCCAAGATCCAAAAGGAAATGAATAGCGCGAATATCCATAAGACCATTTTGTTATAAAAATATGATCACCAACTTCCAAAGTTGGAATCATTGACCCTGATGGAATATTAAATGGTTCTAATAAAAAACTTCTGAAAATTATAGCTATCAAAGCACCATAAAATATCGTATTAAACCATTCACGTGTTGTATTTTTTGTTTTCGCTGGCATATTTTTTCTTCCTTACCGTTTTTTTAACGCTGGATGTATTTTAGACCTTGAATTAAACAAGTGCAAGTTTTAATATACCGTTGTTATGATTTCATTAAATTCTATTATTTTTAACGGTATGGATGCCACAAAAATTGATGTGCAAATTCAATTATCTTCGGGTCTTTCCAAACCTGAGTTTAATATTATTGGTCTGGCAGACCGTGCAGTACGTGAATCTGCGGAAAGAATTCGAAATGTTTTATCTGCATTAAACCTGTCTTTGCCACCAAAAAGATTAACCGTTAATTTATCACCAGCTGATGTTGAAAAATCTGGATCACATTTTGACTTACCCATTCTCTGTGGGATTTTATGCACACTGGGAATTTTGCCAGAACATGAATTATCAAAATATTTAATTTTGGGCGAAGTCGGATTAAATGGAACAATTACAAAAACAAACGGTGTATTACCCGCCAGTGTTTGGGCAAACGAAAATAATCTTGGAATAATTTGTCCAGGCATCCAGGGGTCCGAAGCACGTTGGGCCGGTCACACAAATATTATTGCTGCAAATCATGTATTAGAATTAATCAATCATTTCAAAGGAACCCAGGTTCTACCAATTCCTGCTATTGTTACACCAGATGGTCATTCAACAATTGTTGGCGACATGGCCGAAGTCAAAGGTCAACAGGCTGCAAAACGCGCTTTGGAAATTGCCGCTGCTGGTGGACACGCAATGTTGATGGTTGGTCCCCCAGGTTCTGGAAAAACTATGTTAGCATCCAGAATGCCTGGAATTATGCCTGAAATGACCGCCAATGAAATTTTGGAATCTTCTGTAATTTATTCCATCGCAGGTCAACTGGATTCAAAAACCCTGGTATCAAAACGACCATTTCGCAGCGTTCACCACACAGCCAGTCCGATTTCATTGGCTGGTGGTGGATCTGATGCAAAACCTGGCGAAATATCTTTGGCACATAATGGTGTTTTATTTTTGGACGAATTGCCAGAATTTAACAGAACAACATTGGAAATTTTGCGTCAGCCAATGGAAGCTGGAAAAATAATGATTTCACGTGCAAAACATAATGCAACTTACCCCGCACGATTCCAATTGATTGCTGCAATGAACCCTTGTCCTTGTGGACATCTGGGAAACCCAAAACACGCATGTTCACGCGCACCACGCTGTGCCGAAGCATATCAAAATAAAATTTCTGGACCATTATTAGACAGAATTGATTTACATGTAGAAGTCGATGCAGTGAACCCATGGGAAATGCAGGATAATTCAGAATCTGAAAGCAGCGAACAAATCAGAAAACGTGTTGTTGCCGCACGAAAAAAACAACTGATACGTCAAGGTAAAATCAATGCCGAGTTGGATGGAAAAGAATTAGAACAATTTGCATTTTTGAGTTTAGAACTTACAAATTTTTTAAATTCTGCTGCGGAAAAAATGGGAATGTCTGCGCGCGGATATAATCGCATAAAAAGACTTGCACGAACAATTGCGGATTTGCGTGAATCTGAAAATATTGAAATGTCAGACCTGACCGAAGCCCTGTCATACCGTCCAATCAATCGTGGAAAATTTGGTGCTTAAAAGTTATAAAAAAAAACTGGGAAAACCCAGTTTTTAAAATTCAAATCTGATTCCAACCATAATATTTGTGTACAAAACATTCTTGGCACTGAACCAGTCGCGTGTCTTGGTACCATCGGAATTAGACAAAGCCCACTTGATTTTTGGTACATACATCACACGTGCACCCAAATCCAAAAACATATTATCAGCCAAACCATAAGAAAATCCAGCCGCAATAACACCGGCTACGTTTGAAGTATTTTTTTCTGATTTATAAAACTGCAAAACGTTATTGCTGTCCATTGTGCCATATTGTTGCAAATCAACAGACAATGACAAATCACCATACAAATCGGATAAATTTGTTACAGTTTTAATATCTGCATATCCCATACCAAAACCGATGTATGGAATTGCCTGGTGCAGTGGTTTTTGCAAACCATCAAAGAAATCATAAAACGCCATAGCACTGATTATATCTGTGTTCACAGTAGAGTTCACACCGCCACTTGGTACCTTTACATTTACTGGTGTTGACCCACCTTCCAATGTTAAATCGCCAGAAAACAGTGGTGCTGCGTTATATTCAGTTTCCGAAATATGATCCCAACCCAATTCTATACGCCATTGTGGTGCATTTTGAACAGTCCAACCAACACTGGCACCCGCTGCAAATGAAAAATTAGACAATTTTTTTGCCGCTGGTAATTTTGCAATATCGCCAAATCCAGCATAGGTATAATCAGCCTGCATAGTGCTGGTCAGTGAATTATAATATCCGTCAGAAACAACAACCCCATCAACTGTACTGATATAATAATTGCTGGTCAGTGAACTAACATCGTTACTGATTGAACCATTCATAATCGATGCGCCGCCGCGAAAAGACAAAACAAATCGCGAACCGTCATCTTGGTACCAACCATCACCAACATAGTTTCCAGGATATTGCCAGTTCGCATTAGCCGAGCCAGCGCAAAGACATGATATTATTGTAAAAAGACCTGCAATTTTAGTTTTCATGATTAACATTGTATCACAAAAACGATATTAAAAAAAGATTTTCTTTATTGAATAGAGGTTACTATTCCTTTGAATATCTCGGCTGGAACAGTACCACCAGTTATTTTATTATTCATAGGTGTAAAATCATCATTTCCAACCCAAACACCAATTGTCAATTTATCAGTAGAACCTATGAACCACGCGTCACGATTACCGTTACTGGTTCCTGTTTTTCCACCCAATACACCAGGTGCAGATGCACGGTGTCCAGTACCATTTGGTTTAATAACATCTGATAATAATTCACCCATATAATTAACAGTGCTGGCATTCAATAATTGTATGCTGTCAGATGGATTACGTTCATATAAAATCTTTCCGTCTGGCGCAGTTATTTTTGTGATTGAATAATGTCTGACCGATCTACCATTATTCCAAATAACACTGTACATAGTTGTCAAATCCAACAAAGTCATTTCAGACGCCCCCAGAACAGTTGAATATTCACGGCGTAATTTTGCACCGACACCTAATCTGCCAGCCATGGATAAAACTTCATCAATACCGTATTGTTCTGTCAGTTTTAACGGTACAGAATTAACACTTTTTGCAAATGCAGTCGAAAGCGAAATATCACCATAGTAACGTTCATTATAATTTTTTGGATTATAGTCACCAATCGCAAAAGGAGAGTCGTTAACATAAGCATCCGGACGCATACCTTTTTCCAGTGCAACCAGATATATCACAGGTTTGAAACTGCTGCCGGGCTGACGTGGGGCCAAACATCTGTTAAATTGACTGGACTGATAATCTGAACCACCAACCATTGCACGTATTGCACCATCGTGTGACATTGCAATAACTGCACCCTGGTATGACCCAACCTTGTTTGAAATGATTGACGCTGCTCTTTCTTGTAATGGAACATCCAGTGTTGTATAAACACGAATATCAGAATTAAAGTCGCCCAGTCGTGACATAACTTCGTCCATAACAAAGTCCGTCCAATAACGATAAATATTTGTATCAGCTGCTGGTTGTGAAGCTTTCATTGTTTTTGCTGCAGATTTTGCTTGGTCCAGTGTAATAAATTTTTGTCGAACCATTTCTTTTAACACAACACGCGCACGTGCCATATTTTTATCAGGATGTTTTAATGGACTGTATGTTGTTGGTGCTTTTAACATAGCTGCAATCTGAGCAGACTCTGCAATTGTTAATCTGTCGGCAGATTTTTGAAACAGTACCCTGGCAGCTGCATCAATTCCACGCAACCCCCCAACCAAAGAAACACGGTTCATGTACAAATCTAAAATCTGGGGTTTTGTAAATCTGTTTTCCAACCAATATGATAAAATCAATTCCTGGATTTTTCTGGAAACTTTTTTATCGCGTGACAAGAAAACATTTTTTGCAGTCTGTTGAGTTATCGAAGATCCACCAGCAGAAACATGACCATGTACAATATTTGAAACCAGGGCACGCGCAGTTCCACGTGTATCAATTGCACCATGTTCAAAAAATCTTTTATCTTCAATTGCAACTATTGCCTGCCATACGTGCGGCGGTAATGTTTTTACAGAAACAGGATTGCCCATAATTCTGTTACTGCTGCGAATTTCACGACCACCATCATCCAAAAAAGTCACACTGGGTAAACGTGTTTCTTTTAGAATAGAATCCAAAGATGGCATTTGTAAAAAAACTATCAGAACATATACAGCTATCAGTGCTGCAACTATCATTGTACAATTTATTATAAACGCAATAAATCTTGCACGTATCGATGTTCTTCTTTTTTCTCTTTCTAATAACCTTTTTCTGCCAAGCATTCTAATCGCCCTTAGTTGCTTTTTCAAAATCAGACTCGGACCAAACTGTGACCCCAAATTTTTGTGCATCAATCAATTTACTGCCGGAATCACGACCAGCTATAACTATATCAGTTTTTGCCGATACACTGCCCTGGACACGTGCGCCAAACTTTTCTAATATTTCGCGTGCTTGGTCACGTGTATATTTTTCCAACGTTCCTGTTAAAACTATTTTTTTATTCATCAAAGGATTATTATAAACAACAACTTTTTTTACTTCGTTAACCTTTATATATTGTAATAAATTATCCAAAACAGCACTGTTGTTTTCATCAGCAAAGAATGAAACTATTTCATCTGCCATAACATCGCCAATGCCATCAATTTTCTTTAATTGCCATTGCGTTGCTTTACGTAACGCTTCCAAAGTTTCAAAATCACGCGCAAGTATTTTTGCTGTTGCTTCGCCAACTTCTGGAATTCCAATTGCAAACAATAATCTGTGTAAATCAATTGTCTGAGAATTTTTTATAGATTTATCCAAATTTGAAATTGATTTCTCACCAAATCCTTCCATTAACATTAAATCGTTTATATGTTTTTCAACCAGAGTAAAAATATCAGCTGGATTATGCAACCAACCTAATGATACAAACAATTCTATCTGTTTTGAACCCAGGCCTTCGATATCAAAACCTTTTTTAGAAACAAAGTGTTCTAACTCGCCAACAACCTGGGCAGGACAAGAAAGCGAATTAACACATCTGCGTGCAACTAAACCTGCTTCTTGTACAACATGACTACCACAAACTGGACATCTATCTGGAAATACATATGGAATAGAATTTATTTCGTGTTCAACAACCTCTACTACTTGGGGAATAACATCACCGGCACGTTGTACAATAACTTTATCACCAATACGAAAATCTTTTCGTGCAATTTCGTCAGCATTATGAAGTGTTGCACGCGACACCAAAACACCACCAATATTTATTGGTTCCAATTCTGCAACTGGTGTTAAAACACCTGTTCGTCCAACCTGAATTGTTATATCACGCAATGTTGTTATTGCACGTGCGGCCGGAAATTTATAAGCAACTTCCCATCTTGGGCTTTGTGCAGTCATTCCCATTTTTTCTTGGGTTGCAATATCGTTAACTTTTAATACCAGACCATCAATATCAAATGGAATATCAGCGCGCATTATCATAACTTCGTTGTAAACATTCCCAATCTCAGAAATTGTTTTTGCACGACGCGCCCATAACCCTGTTGTTTTGAATCCCCAAGATTCCAATTTTTCAAAAAATTCACTTTGTGTTTTCCAGGTCCGTTCTGACAATTGACCATATGTATACGCAAATGCAGACAATCTGCGTTGTGCTGTTATTTCAGGGTTTAACTGACGCAAAGAACCGGCAGCTGCATTTCGTGGATTTGCAAATTTTTTATCAGACATTTCATTTAACGTAATAAAATCATTACGCGCCATATAAACTTCTCCGCGAATTTCTATCAATTCTGGAAAGTTACCAATCAGCGTTTTTGGAATATCATTAATTGTTTTCAGATTTTCGGTTATATCTTCGCCTTCCTGCCCGCTTCCACGTGTTAGTCCACGAACCAAAATACCGTTTTTATATAATGCAGAAAATGACAAACCATCAACTTTTAATTCTATAAAAACATCTGGATCTTTTATCTTTTTTAACCAATCTGAAACCTCGGCTTCACTAAAAACATCAGATATAGAAAGCATAGGAACACTGTGAATATGTGTTTTAAAATCTTTTGCCACCGCAGCACCAACATGTGTTGATGCACCATTTTTTGCCAATTCTGGGTATTGTAATTCAATTTCCAATGCGCGCTTTTTTACAGCATCGTATGTCGCATCATCAACGATTGGTGCATCTTTTTGGTGATACGCGATATCCCATTCTCTTAAATTTTTAATCAAATCAGAATGTTCTGCGCGAATAAACAAATCAGGAATTTTTGACATGTTTTGATTATATTAACTTAATGAAACTTTTGCAACTGTTGAAAATGCGTTTGATTAAAAGCCTAAAATATGGTATAATACGCCAATTCGTTTTTTTATGTAAAGGAACAATATGATAGACAATAAAACGGTAACAATATCCGATAAAGAAATAGATGTATTTATAAAAAAGTTTTTTGATTCAGCATTGCTAATACTGAACAAAGGCGTTGATAAAGCTTCTAACCCAGAAGAAATTATAAAAATCCGTGAAAATTTACAAATTATTGGAAATATGCGTGCTAATCCTACTTATTTTGTAACACACACCCATGCAAGTTTTTTGGTTTACAATAAAACTTTAAGTAATAATGGGTTCAATCACAATTCGTTGTATTACACTTTTAGCAGTGCTGTATATCGTATCAGTATGTATTATTCAAACAAAACTAGTCAAAATACTATTAGCATGTTTGATGCTATTAGCAACTGGTATAAGGATGTTCCAAAAAGTCCTTTGAAGACTATTTCTTCCATTTTCAAGGGAGATGAAAATATACAACTAATACTGAAACATAAAAAAGAATTAACTTATTAAACAGACCCGCTAAATGGCGGGTTTTTTATCCTAGATTCTAGTATTGATTGAACATATAAAAAGTATTATAATACATACATTATCTTGATAATAAAGGATATTAAATGTTAACTAATAAAAAAAATGATTCTATTATTCAGAATTTTTTTGACTCGGCTATAAATTTACTGAATGAAAGTAAAAAAAACAAATTAAATAAATTTAAAATAAAAGCCATTAATAGAAATATTGAAGCAATAAATATAATGAAGTCTGATCCAAAAAAATTTACCAGTTTCAAAGAACGTTATTCTAACCCAGAAGTAAATATAACAAAAGATGGTTTTGTTATAAATA
>ENA-UOWO01004149-UOWO01004149.1-activated-sludge-metagenome-genome-assembly--contig:-NODE-4149-length-16192-cov-4.948132_pt1 | contig 16192 bp, 10 predicted proteins | sample MGYA00238148_ERZ761564 | MGnify/ENA primary metagenome ERZ761564 (study PRJEB28885, sample SAMN05720194) | activated sludge metagenome | isolation source: Anaerobic digester | place: USA...
TGGAATCTATACTCATACAGTAGGATGTCAAACATTTATTTTAGATTTAACCATCATTACAACTTTTACATACAATGATACAATTAACTATTTAGGTTGTTATACATGGCCGGTGAATGGAGTAACCTACTCTGCAAGTGGTTTGTATACCTTTACAACAACTAATACAAATACCGGATGTGCTGAAACCTTTAATTTGAATTTGACCGTTGTTCAAGGTTTGAAATTAGCAACAAAAGCAATTCTATCAGGACCTTTTGTTACTACTGGAATAGGTGCTGGACTCATGCATGATAGCCTAAGAGTATTAAATCAAATTCCTGCAACTGAGCCGTATTCTAGCGCTCCATTCAATAAACCACAAATTGCAGGTCTAGGTGGTGAAACAGTCTCTCCAGCTGTTTTGTCTGTAACAGGTGCCAATGCAATTGTTGATTGGGTTTTTGTTGAGTTAAGAAATCCAACAACACCATCTATTATAGTTGCCACTAAACGAGCTTTAATTCAACGCGATGGTGATATTGTGAGCAATGTGGATGGTGTGTCACCTGTATTTTTTGCAGGTATCCCTGTCGGTAATTATTTTGTGAGTATCAAACATCGAAATCATTTAGGAATTATGACTGCTTCTTCAATCTATATGGATGATTGTCTTAATTCTTCATTCGATTTTACAACAGCTGCGGTTTATTCAATTGGTGGTGTTAATCCTCCACGCAAATTGATTGGTGCTGTGAATTGCTTGTGGTCAGCCGACTGTAATAATAATAAGAATGTAAAATATAATGGCTTAGCAAATGATAAAGATTTTATTTTAGCTGCCTTAGGAGGTGTGGCAAATGCTTCATTAAATAATGTGTATCGAGTTGAAGATGCAAATATGGATGGTAAAATTCGATATAATAATACAGACAATGATAGAATGATAATCATCAATAATATCGGTGTTAGTACACCAAACAATATTATTAATCAACATACTCCTAATTAGTAGATCGTAGGCGACGAAGGAGCCGTTCGAGTCGCTAATCCTGACATTCATCGTCAGGATTGCATTGCAGATCGTAGGCGACGAAGGGGCTTTAGAGTTGCTAATCCAGACATTCCTCGTCGGAATCGCTCATCTTAAATTAAACGCTGACACGACTTAAGTCATGTCAGCGTTTATCATTTTTAGCAGATATCAATACCTAAATTTAATTTGAAAGATTTGGTTTTAGAATTACTTTTGGCGCTTATTATTGTTTACTCAAATAGTTATCATTCTTAAATATAAATTCCAATAATGAAAAATATTTTTAACGCCCAAGTCGTTTCTGAAATAGTGAGTCGAATTAATAAGTTAAATCCAAGTACACAACCACAATGGGGTAAAATGTCGGTAGGGCAGATGTTAGCGCATTGTAATATTACATATGAAATGGTATATGATAATATACACCAAAAGCCAAATGCGTTTGTGAAATTGATGTTGAAATTATTTGTGAAAAGTAAAGTGGTTGGAGAATCTTCCTATCAAAAAAATGGACAAACGGCACCTCAATTTATTATTAAAGAAGATAAGAACTTTAATATTGAAAAGGAAAGATTGATTGCTTATTTACAAAAAACACAAGGTTTAGGTGAAGGATATTTTGAAGGTAGAGAATCGCATTCATTTGGAAAGCTAACGGTTACTGAATGGAATAATATGTTTTATAAGCATATCGATCATCACCTTCGACAGTTTGGTGTATAGGCTTGAATAGCATTTTAATAGTAGATATAGAGTATTAATTTACTCTTGCTTTGATCGATATAATTTTCAAGAATAGAGAAAAAATTTTTCGAAACCATGGGGCAACCACGGCTATTACAGATGGGCAATATTGTTTCTCGATCTGGCACCCTGTTATACGAATGTAAAACTACATTTCTAAGATAGGTCTTATCATTGGTTTTGTTCAAGCCATGAAGTTTATAGGCTTTCCCAAATTGTCCAATATAGGATCCTCCAATTTTATACATGCCTAGCGAAGTAGAATTTGAATGTTCGATATTACTAAATTTCAATGTATCTCCTTCTGTTTCAGAACCCGAACCATGCGCCACAAGACCTTTTTCAAGTATACGTTTCTCTTTTAAATTGTACACCATAAATCGATTTTTTGATGATGGTATTTTCATATCTATCATAAAAGCGATGTCTTGATTATAAATTTTATTCGAACGAACAAAATCTACCAATTCGTTGGCATTTCTTTTTAAGCGGTTCTCTATTTCTTTGTCGTCTAATTCTGATCTTTGAGATGAATCTAATTTCTCCATTGACCCAGAATTATTACAGGCCATCAAGCTTTGTACTATAAATATGAGTAGCCAGTATTTCATCATTCAAACTTAGATCTTGAAATTCTTGGCTAAGGTCGAGTGAAATAAATGGATGCAACAGTTTGATATCATAAAATATCCTTAAAGCAAATAAACTCGATAGTGTGGGTGTTAGTAGATTTAAAATGAAAATTGAGATGCTAGTTCTTACGACCTACAAATCTGATCACAGAGCCAATGCCGTTATGATAGTGTCCTTCTTTGAGTTCAATTTCCTGTTCAACCAATTCTATAATACTATAATCATTAAAGTAGGATTTTATTTCATCAATTGAGAACAGCATATTGATATCCTTCGGGCCACCCACGTTTGCATCTTTGTTTACATATTCGAGATGAGATTTGCTAAATGCTTCAAAAATGATGATGCCATTCTTCTTTAAAAGTCTGCTTAATGTAGCCAAAATATCAACTCTAACGTCGGCTGGAAAATGAGCATAAATTAGTCCAATAGCATCAAATGCTTCATCTTTATATTTCAATGAAGAGAGCTCGCCAACTTGGTAATCAATTTTTACATTTTGTTTTTCAGCGAGTGCAATCGCCTTTTTTCTGCCTGCCTCACTAATATCAAAGGCATAAGTTTGCCAACCAAGTGTTGCTGCAAAAACCGCATTACGTCCTTCGCCTTCGGCAGGAAACAGAATTTGTTTTGGTTCAAACTTTTTTAATTGTTCTTTTAAATATTCATTGGGTTGATCGCCATATGCATATCCACTTTCTTGATAACGATCATCCCAAATTTTTAACCAGTTAGGGTTCATATTGTGTTCTAATAATAATCAATATATAAATTTCTGTTGTCGCCAATCATAAGATCTCCGTGAATCGGCTTCAATTTTATAGGTTGTACAATCAACTAATATCTTATTTGATTATATTGATGCTGAAATTAATTTCGTTTTTCAAACAAAACTAATATCCAAATATTTCTTCTAAACTTAGCTTCTTAATAGGACCAAATTTTTTCAATTCATCCCAATTTACTTTTGCATCACTACCTACAACGGTAAGTACATAAGGCTTATTTGAAATATTATCTTTGTAAAATTTTTCTATGTCAGCAAAAGAAAATTTATCTGTTGAGTTAAAAATATTTTCATTCATATCATAATTAAGCCCCTTCTTTTGAGCATTTAAATAACTAAATAAAATATTTGTTTTAGTTGTTCTAGATGTTGAAATAGAATTCTTGATACTTGATTGCGAATTTGTAAATAGTTTTTCAGACTTAGGTAAAGCAGTTAATAATTCTTGCATGCCAGCAATGGCTTCTTTCATCTTATCTGCCTGACAACCAACATAACCACTCACATTAAATGGTTGACCTTTTTTAGTTGGGGTGCCATAGGCAGCATAAGTAGAGTAAGCAAGTGCTTTCGATTCTCTTATTTCTTGAAAAACGATGCCACTCATATTACCACCGAAATATTCGTTAAACATATTAATAACGGGTGTTTTTGCAGGGTCGTACACTGAGCTATTTCTAAACCATTGAATTTCTGCTTGCACCATATCATAATCAGCAAACAAAACTTCATTGCTTTTTTGTTCAGTGAAAGTAAATTGTTTAATTGGAGGTGCTGCAGTAAATTGTTGAGGTGTATAGTGTAATGAAACAAGTTTAGACGTTAATGTAGCTGGAGTGGCTGGTCCATAATATAAAATTTTATGGTTATAAGAAGTTAGATTGTGTAAAATAGAAACCAATTCATTTGCACTAATTTGATCAAGTTCTTCGTTCGTCAATTCATTATTAAATGGATTTCGTGCACCGTATTGAGCATAAGAACGCAACCCGCTTCGAATTGCATTTTTATTAAGCTTTGTATCGCTTCGTTTCTTTTTCTTTCCTTCAATCATGTTTTTCAAAGCTTCTTCATCCGGCTTACAATTTCTTAAAAGATGTTCAAATAATTCAACGCCTTTTTCATAATTATCTTGTAATCCGCTAAGAGATACATAAGATTCTTCACTGCCTGGGAAAACACCAAAATCGCATGCAAGGGTATAAAATTTCTTGCTAATTTCATCTGCACTATATTTATCTGTTCCTAAATATTGGAGATAGTCCATGGCAATAGGAAACAATTGGTTATGCAATGAGCCAACCTCTACATAATAATATTGAGTAAAAAGAGAATTCGTTTTGTTAGGCACACTTAATAATGAAACGGTATTATTTGCTGTCTTCACGTTAGAACGAATAATATCTTTATCATAATTAATAAAAACCGGTGCAATTTTTACCGATGGCATAGAAGCTATATTTTTTAAAAATGGACTTTGTGCTTCTCTATTCACTTCAACCGGAGTTATAGATGGTTTTTCAACCTTGACAACATTTTCATCTTTACCAATTCGTTTATAAATACAAACATAGTTTTGATTTAACCATTTTTGAGCAAATGCTTGCACATCCTTTTTTGTGATTTTACTCATGATATCTATTTGAGATACTACTTGATCCCAAGGTTGATCAGAGGTGAATGACTCAAGTAAACCAAATGCTCTTCCTGAATTACTTTCGCGTGTTTGAATCAGTGATTTTTTAGAATTATTAATAATAGCCACCAACATCTCTTCATCAAAATTCCCCTCTTTTAATAAATTGATTTGATTCAGCATTTTTTCTTTAACCTCTTCTAATTTTTGTCCTTCTTTGGCTTTGCCATCAATAAACAATACACTGTAATCTTGTAGCTTGTAAGCACCTGCACTAGCTTCTAACACTTCTTGTTTTTTTACTAAATTTAAATCCATCAAGCCTGCATTGCCATTTGATAAAACACTACTCATCAAATCGAGTAACATGGCTTCTTTACTATTTGCACCTGGAAAACGAAATGCGATACTTACATATTCAGCATCTGGGCCATACACACTGGCTTCTATAGGTGTATTTGATTCAAGTTCTTTTTCAAATGTATAAGGCTTTACTGGTTTAGGTTTCATATAAGAAAATGAGCGATCAATTTTTTGAATTAGGTCGCTTGGATTAAAATCGCCTGCCATAATGATACACATATTATTAGGTACATAATTCGCGTAAAAATATTCTCGGATGGCTTTTAAAGAAGGATTTTTTAAATGCTCAACGGTTCCAATTGTAGTTTGTTGTCCATAATTATGACGTTGAAAAAGTTTGTCAAATAGTAATTCAAAAACTTTATCATCATCACTATCTAGACTTCTATTTTTCTCTTCATAAACTGCTTCAAGTTCAGTATGAAAGATACGCAAAACAGGGTTGCGAAAACGTTCTGCTTCAATAGCCAACCAACGATCAATTTGATTTGTTGGAATATCATTAATATAGGCAGTTTGCTCAAATGAGGTGAAGGCGTTGGTTCCTTTAGCGCCAATCATCGACATCATTTTATCGTATTCATTTGCAATGGCAAATTTTGCCGCAACACCCGAAACAGAATCTATCGAATGATAAATTGACTTGCGTTGATTTTCATCTTTTGTTTGATTATACAATTCATATAAATCATCAATTCTATCAAGATGTTTTTTTTCAGTTGCCCAATCAAGAGACCCATACTTATCTGTACCCTTAAAAAGCATATGCTCTAAATAATGAGCTAAACCAGTATGATCTTTAGGGTCTGTTTTGCTTCCTGCTTTAGTAGCAATAATGGTTTGAAGTCTTGGAATTTCTTTATTCACCGTGAGAATCACCGTGAGCCCATTTTTTAATGTGTAGAAACGGGTATTCATGGGGTCGTTTGTTACAAACTTGTACTCGTATCCAGCATCACTCGCTTTCGACCAATTATAATTTTGAGCCTTACTAAAATGCACACTCAATAAACAACATACAATAACAAAAAGGTTTTTCATATTTTTATTTTTAAGGGTTGAAAAAAGCCACTACTTAGAGTGGCTTTATAAATTAGCTTGTTTTTTAATTAGTTGTAGATGCCATCTTTAAGTTCTGGATCTCTCGTTAGAATCAAATACTCATCAGCATCTTTGATTCGTAAGAATTTTTTATATTGATCATCATCCAATGTTTCACGAAGGCGTTTGTCACGCATCATATAACATGTTTTAAGTTCATAGTTTTTTTCTAAACTGCTTAAGTTTTTGTTAGTGATAATTAAATCTACATCATTTGAACATTCAGAACAGATTCCTTTGAAAACAGGGCGTTGAACTTTTGCTAAATCTAAATCATCGCAAAGAACATCTAAATTAGTATATCTTCTTTTAACAACCGTTGTTTTATATTCGTGTTCGTTATCAGTCATTTTTATTTCAGTTTCCTTCACCTTTTTTGCCTTTTTTGCAACAGGCTTTGCGGGTGGAGGAGGCGGAGTTGGAGCCACTTGATCAGGTACTACTGATCGAGAACCTTCGCCATAATATTGGTCATACTTTTCACGTTTTTCGTTGTATGGTTTATATGTACCGTATGTTGTATAGTAACCAGGTTTTTCTTTCGGAGCACGTTTTTGTCTAGGTGCTTCATCTTCTTGTTCTGCCTCATCTTTGCTAGACACTCTTTTCTCGTCATAAAATTTTCCATCTTCATCTTTCCCACTCACTTTTACATCATATTGATCTTCGACTGGCTTTTTCTCAACCTCATTTTTTTCCTTATCAGTAAAGAAACCTTTTACATCAAATTCTGGTTCAGGTTCACTGTTTTGGTAATATCTACTTTTCTTTTCTTTTTTAGATTGTGCATTCACTGAGCTAACAGAGCCAATTAGGATTAAAGCCAGAGTGAACGTAATAAATTGCTTTGTCATCGTTACGATTTAAATTTGAATACGGAAAATATTTTTATATGATCTTATTAAACGCGTAAATATAATACAATGTTGTAAATATTCATCAGGCTTTTAAAAAAAACTCAATCAATCAATTTCAAATCTGATTTAAATAAAAGTTAGATTTTTTACGTTTCAGATTAGAAATTTGTCTGAAAAATAATGAGCACCATGATTTCTGAACTTCGGTATCAAATAAATTATTTTAAATTGAATTTAATTGCAATTTTCAGATGATTGTTTTATACTTGTACTTTCTTTGTTTTACAAAATAATAAAAGTACATTTGCTCGTACATTAAAAAAACGATAATAAATTAATATGAACAGATTATCAGGATTCAATGCGTTTTTACTACTCTCTGTAGTTGCGTTCTTATCTTCATGTGGTGGAAAAAAGTCAAGCAATTTGGTTTCATCTAAAACCGGGTGGAATTTTAACGATTCAAGAATGGGAGGATTTGATGTTCCAAGATACGAAGGACAGTATATTGGTCCAGGTTTGGCATTTATTGAAGGAGGTCGATTTACCATGGGACAAACCGACGAAGATTTAACTTATGAAAATAATGCCGTTCCAAAAACAGTTTCAGTTTCTTCTTTCTTTATGGATGAAATGGAAGTAGCCAATATTCATTATCGCGAATATGTACATTGGACCGCAAGAACTTATGGTTCAGACTATCCAGAATTAATTAATAAAGTTTTACCTGATACACAATGTTGGAGAAAAGCTTTACAATTTAACGAACCAATGGTTGAATTGTATTTCCGTCATGCAGCTTATAATAATTATCCAGTAGTTGGTGTTACTTGGGATCAAGCCAATCAATATTGCAAATGGAGAACTGACCGTGTAAATGAATTGATTTTAATTCAACGCGGATATTTAAAAAAGAATCCTTATCAAGTATCTGAAGATAATTTCAACACACGTACTTATGTTGCGGGCCAATATGAAGGTTTAGTAGGTGTTAAAAAAAGAGATTTAGATCCAACAGGAACTAACAAGCGTAATATTAGATATGAAGATGGTCTTTTAACTGCCGATTATCGTTTACCAACTGAAGCTGAATGGGAGTACGCTGCACTTGCTTATAAAGGAAGAAATCCAGAGCCAGATAGTCGTCGTCGTCGTGGTGAAGAAGTTGTAACGGATCGTCAAGTTTATCCTTGGGGTGATAATTTATCAACACGTGAAGGCATGAGAAATTCATACCAAGGTATGCAATTAGCAAACTTCAAACGTGGCGGTGGTGATCAAATGGGTGTTGCCGGTGGATTAAATGATAATGCCGATAGACCAGCTGAAGTAAATGCTTACAAACCAAATGCTTTTGGATTATATAATATGGCTGGTAATGTGAGTGAGTGGGTTTTAGATGTTTATCGACCAAACACTAGTTTTGATGCTGAAGATTTTAATCCTTATCGTGGAAATATCTATGATACTTACAAAACACTTGATGATTTTACACTTGAAGAAAAAGATAGTCTTGGTAGACTTCAAAAGAGAGTATTAACTGAGGAAGAACTTGCAGAAAAAAGAATTAATTATAGATCTGCAAACGTAGTTGATTTTCTTGATGGAGATTCAATTAGTAATGCAACTTACGATTATGCTAAATCAACACTTATCAGCAATGATGCTCATGTGTATAAAGGTGGTAGCTGGAGTGATAGAGCCTATTGGTTAAGTCCTGGTACACGTCGTTTCCAACAAGCTAATCATACGAGTTCTTCAATTGGTTTTAGATGCTGTATGGACAGATTAGGAAGCCCTTCTTTAAAAGGTCCTTCTGGTAACCAATTCTATGGTTCAAAAAAGAAAGCTAGATAATTTAAAAAGTTTTAAAAATATTAAACCATCCCTTCAAGGATGGTTTTTTTATGAGGTAAATGCTCTTATTCAGAATCGGAATGACATTCATCCTTTATACTTTGAACCGAAACAACATCCTCATTGTCGTGTGTCGCAAAAGAGTGTTCAGTTTAAAGTTAGATGAAGCCTTAATCAATAGAACTTGGTTGAGATTTAACTGGATTTGAGTCGAGACCATTAAAGAATTCAGACATGAATGAGGTACACGAAAAAGTAAAAACATAAGGTAAATAGGAGAACATAAGGTAAATAGGAGAACATAAGGTAAATAGGAGAACATAAGTTGATTATTTAATCTTGGATCTATCCTCTATCTAAGTAGAATACTTTTAAAATAATAAATACATTTATATGAATACAATGAATACAATCGTTAAAATGGTGATGGATAGATGGTATGCTTCGATTAAAAGTTGCGACAGCTTATTAAACACAATCTCAAATGAACAATTGCAAAATGAAATAGCCCCGAATAAAAATAGAGGGGTCTATTTATTAGGACATTTGATTGCGGTGCATGACGATATGATGATACTTTTAAATCTAGGTGAGAAATTATATCCAGAATTACAAAAGCCCTTTATAGAACTGCCAGATAAAGTGGGTCTTGAAATTATGTCAACAAATGAGTTGCGAGCAGCCTAGACAAATCAATGTGAACTTATGAAGCAAAAGTTTGAATCCCTTGAGCCAGAAACCTGGTTTGAAAAGCACACTGCAGTTACAGCGGAAGATTTTGTAAAGGAACCACATCGAAATAAGTTAAATATAATTCTCACAAGAACAACTCATCTGCAATACCATCTTGGGCAGCTAGGCCTTTTAAAATAATTTCAAATTAACTAAATAAATGACTATGCAAGATTTTTCAAAAACAATTGTTCTCGAATGCCCAGCTGATGAAGTTTTTAAGGCTATCAATAATGTAAGAGGATGGTGGCAAGGAGAAATTGAAGGTAGAACAGATAAGCTCAATGAGGAGTTTACTTATAGAATGGAGACAATGCATTATTCAAAGCAAAGGATAATTGAACTTATTCCAAATCAAAAAATTGTTTGGTTGGTAATAGAAAGTGAACTAAGTTTTACAGAAAATAAATTCGAATGGACGGGAACGCAAATCATTTTTGAAATAGTTCAACAGGATAATTTAACTCATCTTCGTTTAACTCATCAAGGATTGGTGCCTAAATTCGAATGTTATAATGATTGTACTAATGGATGGGAAATGCTAATACAACAGAGTTTGTTTAGTTTAATTAGTCGACCCTCAAAAAGTATATTTTATTTTTGGAGCAAATAAATTCCAATAAGCATTTAGTAACATTTGATAAATGAGTTTCCAACAAAGGTTTGCCTCTGTACGCCAGAGGTTAATCCGGCGTTTAAAATTCATGGCCGCTGCGGATAGAAGTACATTTATTTCATCTCCTATAATTCCTTTTAAAAAGTTTCTGTTCATTCGATAGTCTTGTTTCAAGTGGCCTATCACTGGCTCAATAGCGGCTCTTCTACCATGCCTTTTTCTTTTTTGCTTTGTAATATTTTTATCAGGTTTAGGAGCATTGATTTTGGTTTCCTTAATTTGACTTGCTCCTCTATAACCTCTGTCAACAAAAATACTTTTTGCTTTTCTATCTGTTAGCCTTTCATATTGCTCAACTGCTGCTTCAAGTGTTTTACTGTCGTGTTCCGTACTATTGAAATTTAATGCTCCAACAATGACGCCTGTTGTTTGTGTCACCAGAATAGAGACTTTGCTTCCAAATTCAAACTTCTTATGTTCCTTTCCTTTTGTATAACATTTTACATGAGGCTCATGTAAGCTATAGGTTTTGTTTGAATCAGATTTTTGTTGTGCCAATACCTTCTCAAATAATTGCAAGTCTTGACTGTAATGGTTTAGTCGGTCGGCCGGAAGCTTTCGATGCAACTCTCTGACCAGGACACCCGCAATTGTTTTTATTTTTTTGCTCGCTTGTCTTGCTTTCTTAGCGCCATTCTTATTTTTCTTCAAACGTTGAATGATGCTGAGTTTTCTAATCGTATGTGTGTAGCTTCGTCGTAATTCAATTCCTTCCTCATCTGCTATTGTACGACATTCATGAATGATTTTTTTATACAACTTGTCATCGGTTGGATAAGTAATATTCTTTTCCTGAATCGTTGTGTCTCCACTTAGATGATCATCTTCCGCATCTTTGCCATTCACTCGAATACTCTCTTTAAAAATCAACTCGACACCTTCTGTGCCAATACGTTTTCTAAACTCGACTAGCTCAGTTGGAACGCAGGGTAGTTTTGGAACAAAATAAATTTCGCCGCTAAAGTATTGATAGTACACATTCTCTGACCAATGTTCAACAATACTTTCATCGCTCAGATTGCGAAGTTGTTTTAAAATCAGTAAGGAAACCATCAATCGTATGGGCTTGGCGGGTTTGCCCATCCTGGCACTGTAGTGCTTTGAAAAGGCATCATCAAATGTTTGCCAATTAATCTCATGAGCAAGTTTATAGAGTGGATGGTCATGGCTTAGTTGTTCTTCAAAGGAGCTGTAAAAACCTAACTGAGAGGTATTCTTTTGTTTTGGTAGCATAACCAAATCTGCCACTTTTTTGACAATTTTTATAACTTTTCGGTAGCTTTTTAAGCCCAAATACAAAATAAAACACCATCAATAAAGGATTGCAAAGTATTTGAGGGACGACTAATTACAACGGGTAAGGGTAAAAAAGTATTTAATGTTTAGCGTATTAACTATCGCATTAAAGTACATAATACGTAATTTCAAGTCTACTGTATTTCATTGTAAACTAATGACTCATTTGTATTACGTCTAATTTCGAATGTTATGGTGTAGCAGCATAAATAAAATCTGCAATATTTGGATCTAAGGTAATTGTATCTAATAAATCTACATTGCCATCGCCATTTAAATCCATTACTTGATAGCCTGAATAATAGCCTTCAATACCAATTTCAACTAAATTTAAATCAAGTAAATCAATATTGTCATCGTGTAAAATATCACCCGAATAAAAGGCCCATTTATTAGTTGCCAAATTAACCATATTATTTCCAAAGGCTTTAGTATTACTTGTAGTGAAATCGTAAGTGCCTATACTCGCTTGAATTGGAATGGATGTCCAAGTCGTTAGCGCGTTTCTATGTTTGATGGCTAAATAATAGGGTTGGGTAGCCGAAGGAAAAACTACACTCGTTGTTCCATTCGTATTTAGTAAAACTTTTTTTGTATCAACCAATGTATAAGGTGAATTCGCATTATGAAATTCAACTGTGATAGAGTCTGAAACTGTTGTACTGCTTCCAACCCCCTGGTTAAGTAAAGCCGCCGCCATTAAGTTAGATCCTATATAGTAAGCTTGAATATATAATTTTAAGTTCACTGATGCTCCACAGGGTGTAACTTGGATAAATACAGTTGAAGTTTTTGTACATCCATTTGCATCTGTTCCTATTACTGTATAAGTGGTGTTCGAAGATGGAGTGGCAATAACCATACTTCCAGTTGAGGAGGATAACGAACTTGTAGGTGAATAGCTATAAGTTAAAGCCCCAGTTGCACTAATACTAACGGGTGTGCCTCCCGGTGTACAATATGTATTGGATGATGAACTTGCATTCAAATTAAAATTTGGTTTTGTAATGATGATTGGAACAGAATTTGAAAAATTACTTCCACAACTTACACGGCAATAATAGGTAGTTGTTGCAAATATTTTGGGTGTTGTATATGTATTGTTTGTTGCACCAGGAATTGCAACACTATTTTTATACCATTGGAATGTATAATTACTCAACAAACATTTATTAGTCAATGAAAGTGTTGCAATTGAGCTATCACATAAAATTGTAATGGTAGATAAAGTTGCTCCAGGGCTTGGAACTGGAGATACACAGGCAGTTGGAGCAATTAAATTCACAAAATAATCTTCTGTTTCTCCAAAATTGTAAGACATACATGGTGATATATTTGATCCAGCTAATCCTTCAGCAATAATGATACGCATTTTAGTTTGTCCTAATAGTGCGCTACAAGGGATGGTGATATTGCCATTTACAATTCTTGGTCCTATGATAGAAGTAGGTTCAACAAAAACTTGTTCGCCAATATCCTCAAACGATCCATTATGATTAAAATCAATCCAAATGGATGTTCCAAATGAATAATAAGGAATGGGAGGAATATCGCAATCATCCACATCAATATAAAAAGGAATAGTAGAACCTAAAGTCAAATTGGAAAAATTTCCTAGAGTTGTGAAATTAGAATATCGATTTAATATCGAACCACTTCCTATTGCTGGAATTAAACAATCTGAAGTATTTGAATTTCCATTCAAGTTCACTTCAAATATGTCTTCATCTGAATTACTTGTTGCTACTGAATTACAATAACAGTTAATGAATGGTGCCATTGTAATTGAAATTGGCACTGAGTTGGCTGTTAAACCAGAGTTAGTGCAAGTTACACTACAATAAAAAGACTGATTACTTGTAATTGGCAGAGTTTGGTAAATTGCCGAGGTAGCGCCTGCAATGGCACTTGATCCGTTATACCACTGATAAGTAAACCCAGCGTTGGGGGCAATTGTTTGAACTGTTAAGAGTGCAGTTTTACCCGAACAAATTGAATAAGTTGAAGATATAGGATTACATGAAGCCGAAACCTCTACGACGGTATTGCCAGGTGTAGGCATACCTGTACAAAGAGATGAAGAGTTGATATTAATTAAATAATCTTCTGTTTCACCCCATGAATAAATTAAACAAGGATTGGTAATGGCAAGACTTTGTTCAGAATTAATGATTCTTAATCCTGTTAAACCATTTAATGCACTTGTAGGAATAGTAATATTACCTGATTCGATATGAGCCCCATTTGTTGGAGAAGCAGATGAATAAACTAGTTCACCAGCATCGTTGAACGAGTTGTTTTGATTATAATCTATAAAAATTGAAGTGACATTTGGATAGTAATTTTCACTACATACGCCAATCTCTACAGAAAAAGGTACAGAAGTTCCCTTTTGTATAGTGGTAGGTAGTACAGATTGATAATTGCCATAAAGATTTTGAACCGAGCCTATTCCAATTGGCGTTGAACCGCAATCAGAGCAATTTCGGATAGATCCAAATTTAAATTTTAAAATATCTTCATCGGCATTTGAAACAGCTGTGCTGGGACAGTAACATCCATACGAAGGGCTCATAGGAACTAGTAATGGCGTTGAAGTGCCAGAAATGGGACCAACACCACAAGTCACCACACATCGATAATATTTGTTTGAAGTTTGACTTGTAATTTGATTTGAATTGGTGCCGAGATTAACTAATCCACTTGTGAAGCTAACATTATTGGCGCTTTGCCATTGGTAAGTGACAAGTCCGCCATTAACATTATTTTGAGTGGTAAGCGTAAATGGAATACCTGCACAAGCACTTGATTTAGAAGAAAGCGTATTGCCAGGATTAGGAGTCCCTGCACAAGAGGGCACCGTTACATAAGTAATACGTATAGTGGGTCTATATCCACCATAGGTTGTTGACTGAAGAAGTGATGTGCCACTTAGCGGCGTAGTGCTTGCAATTCCAATTGCTTTTCCTAAAGAATTTAAAGTAAAAAAAGGAACAGCGGCTGTCGCATAACCCAGTTTTTCCCAATCTGTTAATATTTGTAAAGATGATCCATTATAAATAAAACTATCATTAAATGGGGCTGAAATAAATGAGCCAGCACCACCTGTGACTTGATAGGTTGAACTTGAAAATTCTTGAGTTGCACCTGTGCTTAAGGTGTTCCATGCTATATTACCAACAAAGGAAGTAATATTTGTATTTGAAATCCAAACATTAAAAATATTATTTCCAATTACTTGAGCAGTATCTTTTTTACACCATTCTAGTTTTATAATTTTTGATCCCGATGGTATATTTAATTCAGCTGATGTGTAAACATAAGCATACCTCGAGTAATTTAAAGTTCCTGCATTACCCGTGTTTCTATAAAGTGGACCGTTAGCAAAGGCGCCAGGACCAGCAGTATTTCCGATGACGGTTTGCATTACAGTTTGAGCTTGACTACTTTCGAAAATAAAAAGTATGAAAAGTACAGTAATAAGTTTTGTTGCGAACTTATAAAATGTGGTTTGTAAAAGAGTAAACATAAAAATGAAGTAAGTAGTGTTTTTAGATTTATGTGGTAGTATATATGAAATTTATTTTGTTTTAATGATTGGGATGAATTTGTCAACAGACCCGATTCTTAATAAAATATGAAATTAGTATTTTGAAATTAAAATGTGGTAATTTTTATCTTGATCAATTTAATAGGGTGTTTGAGAATAAATAAAGTTTTCAACATTTGGTTGAATGACAGAAACATCAAGCAGGTCAACATTGCCATCACCATTCAAATCAAAGTTTTGATATCCATTTAGAAACTGAAATACTCCATCCTCTAAATCACCTAAATCTAATAAATCAATATTTTGATCTATAACTAAATCACCTGAGTAAATCGCCCAAATGTTTGCACCTACTTCAATCATATTATTTCCGAACGCTTTCGATGCATTCGACGTAAAGTCGTATGATAATGTACTTGCAGCAACAGGCGTCGCACTCCAAGTTTCTAAGCCATTTCGATGTTTAACTACTACATAATATGGAATGGTTAATGATGGAAAAGTTGTGATCACAGTCCCATTTGTAAGTAAGGGCAGTTTTTTAAAATCAACCAAAGCATAAGGTGAGGTTGATTCATGCAATTCGACAATTACACTATCACATAAAATATTACTTGAGCCTATTCCTTGATTTTTAAGCGTGGAGGTCATGAGTCCAACACCTGAATAATATCCTTGTATAAAAAGTTTGAGACTAAAACTAACAGAGCAAGGGATTACATTAATCAAAGATGTACTGCTTCTGGTGCAACCATTGGCATCGGTACCTATAACTGTATAGGTTGTTGTAGTGGATGGTGTTGCAATCGCGAAGCTGCCTGTTGTATTGGAAAGTCCAGTATTAGGAAAATATAAATAACTTGCAGCGCCTGAAGGTGTTAATGTAATTTGATTCCCTCCAGGCGAACAATATGTATTGTTTGAAGAATTTAGGGTAACTGTGAA
>ENA-UOWO01004150-UOWO01004150.1-activated-sludge-metagenome-genome-assembly--contig:-NODE-4150-length-16191-cov-9.612295_pt1 | contig 16191 bp, 13 predicted proteins | sample MGYA00238148_ERZ761564 | MGnify/ENA primary metagenome ERZ761564 (study PRJEB28885, sample SAMN05720194) | activated sludge metagenome | isolation source: Anaerobic digester | place: USA...
CAGGGCCTGGGTTTTTTGGGCCAGCAGTTCACCGGTCTTGCGCAGCTCCTCCTGGACACTGCGACGTTCACCATCGCTACGCCAGGCCCCAACCAAATGACCGATTGTCCTGCTCAGTGGCTCCAGAAATTCCAAGTCTGCCTTTGAATAACCATCGGGCTTGTTAGCCAGTCCGATCATGGCTACGAGTTGATTTCCATGGTGAATGGGAATACCCAAAAAAGCGTTGAGTGCCGGGTGTCCGGCGGGAATGCCACCTTTTCTGGTGTCTCTCGCAGGCTCATTCGAAATGACTGGTTCACCGCTGACCAGTGCCACGCCAAACAATGTTTTCAGGTTATGAAATTCCAGCCCCTTGGCCACGTTTTCTTCATAAAGACGCCGCGACGTTTCGTCCCAGGCAATATTAGTTAGCGCGTGCGCCTTGATGTAAGGCCGGTCCTCCATCGAATAGAGCACCTCGCCCACAAAGCCATAGCCGCTTTGAGTCAAGGCCAACAGCTCAGACAATAAACCGTCGAACACCATTCGGGTGTCCCCACCACTTAGAAACAGGCCATGGGCAGCAGAAATAGCCAGTAGCAGGCGATGTTGCTGTTCACGCGCGTGCTCGATTTGTTTGCGCTCCGTGATGTCAGAATGAGTGCCTGCCACGCGTGTGGGCAACCCCTGAGTATCCCGCTCGACAACATGACCGCGACTGTGAATCCAGATCCAATGGCCCTGCCGATGCTGGATCCGGAATTCCACTTCAAACTGCTGCAAAGAGGTTTTGGGTCCTGGTCCTAACGCACCCTTCAGTCGGTGCAAATCATCTGGGTGAACCCAGTCCATCCAGACCCCGCCCAACAACACCACTTCTTCCGGGGCGTAGCCCAACATTTCGCACCAGCGCTCGTTGACGATGTTGCGGTCTTCGCGCACCCGCCAGTCCCAAATGCCAACCTCTGCACCGGCAACTGCCAGCTCCAGCGTTTCAGACCGCTGGAGTAGTTGGCGCACCATCTGGTGCCGCTCGATGGTCATGTGCAAACGAGTGGTCAAGGACTCCAGGTACCGAAACGCAGAGTCCTTGCACAGGAAATCGGTGAAGCCCTGACGCATCAGCAAAGCAGAATCCAGCCGGGACCCCTCAGAGTGCAGCAACAGCGCAGCACATTTCCCCAGAACGGGTACCAACTCATCCGCATGACAGTCAGGCAAATTCTGGCTCACAGCCAATACATCAAAAAATTGGTCCGCCATGAAACGGCGTGCCTCCGAGAGGGAGGAAGCCACTTTCAGCCTCCATTGCAGCCCTTCGCTGACAATCCTGGTGCACATGGCGTGCGCGTGGTCAGCCTCGCCCTCAATGAAAAGCACAGAAATTGCCATGAAAACCCAATGTCTCCTAGTCTTGACAGACTATACAGCCCACAGTCTGTTCCGATGCGCAAACGGCGGTTGTCAAGACACGGCTTTTTTTCTATTTCAGGTGATGACGCTTGGCGCCAGACGCCCGGTACGAACGCGAATGCCAGCCAGACTTTCGGCCAGCAAGATAAGGTCTGCCAGCGCCGCCTGAGTCTCCATCCCATGGCGTGTCGGATTGCCTTCAAAACGTTCGATATAAACACGCAGCGTCGCACCGGATGTGCCAGTTCCCGAGAGCCGGTAGACGATGCGGCAACCGTCCTCGAAGACGATACGCAGACCCTGATTCTTCGACAGGCTGCCGTCCACCGGGTCGAGGTAACTGAAGTCGTCAGCCGTTGCGACGAGTCGACCTTCGAGTTCGTGCCCGGTCAGATCCCGCATACGAAGCGCCAGCGCCTGCATCAGATCTTTGGCAACCAAGCTGTCGATGTCTTCGTAATCGTGCCGCGTGTAGTAGTTGCGGCCAAAGTGGGCCCAGTGCTCGTGCGCGATCTGCTTTACGCTCTGCTGACGTACCGCCAGAATATTCAACCACAACAGCACGGCCCACACGCCATCTTTCTCGCGCACATGGTCCGAGCCCGTGCCGGCACTTTCTTCGCCACAAAGCGTCACCTTACCGGCGTCAAGCAGGTTGCCAAAGAACTTCCAGCCCGTTGGTGTCTCAAAGCAGGGCACGCCAAGCGCTTGAGCTACACGGTCAGCCGCACCACTGGTGGGCATCGAACGGGCGATTCCAGCGATGCCCTGTCGATAAGCCGGTGCCAGGTGCGCGTTGGCAGCCAGCATGGCCAGCGAGTCAGACGGCGATATGAAAATGCCTCGTCCGATGATCAAATTGCGATCTCCGTCACCATCGGAAGCCGCGCCAAGATCGGGAGCATCTGGTCCCATCATCCGGTCCAGTAACTCTTTCGCGTGCACCAGGTTCGGATCGGGGTGATGGCCACCGAAGTCTGGCAGCGGCACTCCATTACGCACAGTGCCGGGCGCTGCACCCAACTCAAGCTCGAAGATCGCGTGAGCGTAGGGGCCAGTAACCGCATGCATCGCGTCGAAGGAAAGCCTGAAACCAGAGGCAAAGAGGCGCGTCAGGGCCGGGAAGTCGAACAGCTTGCGCATCAGCGCTACGTAGTCAGCCACCGCATCGATGACCTCAACCCGCATCCCTTCAACCTGCTGGACGCCGATGCGGCCAAGATCAACATCGGGCGTGTCGGTCGTAAGGAATCGGTTAATTTTCTCAGTACAGGCATAGATCGCATCGGTGATCTTCTCGGCTGCCGGCCCACCGTTGGCGCCATTGAACTTGATGCCAAAGTCCCCATCCGGGCCGCCCGGGTTGTGACTGGCAGAGAGGATTAGTCCTCCAAAGGCAACATGCTGGCGGATCACGCAACTCGCCGCAGGTGTTGAGAGGATGCCGTCCTGCCCAACCAGCACCCGCGCGAAGCCATTAGCTGCAGCCATGCGAATGACGGTCTGGATAGCCTCGCGGTTGTAGTAGCGGCCGTCGCCACCAACGACGAGCGTCTGGCCGGCAAAACCAGCTTCCGGTTTCACAGCATCAAACACGGCCTGCACGAAGTTTGGCAGGTAGTGACCAGACGCGAACTCCACCACTTTTTTTCGCAACCCGCTGGTACCGGGCTTCATGCCAGCGATGGGGATGGTAGCGACGGTCTTATTCATGTTTTTCGATTTGAAAGCTTTCCACCTTTTCACCAATGATTAAAGTCTGCGTCAGAAGTCAATAGCCAGAGGCATCGGAAGCTTGTCATCAAGATAAATGCTGTATTCATCCCAGACACCCTCTCCATAATGGTTGTCGCACAGGGCTTCAATATCATCCAGTGTGATGAACATCGTGCTGAACATCACATCATAGAAGAACTGCTCAAGGGTGCCCGCCGCTTCGTCGCCTTCGTAGTGATAGCCGTGCACCCAAACCCGCCTGCCGGCATATTTTTCTTCAAAAGCCGCCCTGCGCCTGTGATACTCGGCTTCTTCGTACTCGTCGTCTGTCATTTTGCGCAGATGGTAAGCATTCCCATGCATCGGGTGCGCCGGGTCCAGCTGCAGATCAATCGTCTGCCAGTCCATGGTGATCTGGTTTGCAACACTGGCGAGCTGCTTGGGCGTGATGTCACCTTCCCAATGAACAACCTCGATACATCGAGACGTTCCCACGTCGCCTTCCCAAATGCTGGCGTTGTGCTTCATTGCTTTTGCATTCATACCTTGGTGTTCTCCAACTTTACAGTGAAACACAAGTCTAACAACGCGCCCAGGTAACCAGTCCATGCGCCCAGCTACTTGGAGCCATTGAGCCAGAAGTTAATCGGCGTTACCAGTTGCCGCTAATTCTAGTGAAACGTTGCGCCATGCAAACTCAAACGCCTTGCCAACGCGAACTCCTCGGATCGGCAAGGTGTCCAGCGTGGCCCTCACTCCCGCCTCAACACTATCAATAATCGGTACAGGGACAGAAGGTTGAATCAAGGCAGCGATACCAGCCAGACCAGCACCACCCAGAATAATGGCTTTCGCATCACATTCTTCTGCAGCTTGAATACAGGCTTGAGCTAAAAGCACCTGTGCGGCTGCAGGGTTTTGCGCCAACTGCGCACCGCTTTGCTCAACAGTGTGAATGCCGCCAAGATTCTCTTCAAGCCCAAGGCTGTGAGCCAGGCGCTCCAGAATTGGTTTCCACCGCTCACCTCCGGTTACGACGACAAAACGACCCAGCTTGGCGGCCTCAGCGAATGAAGCCTCGGCAAGACCTCTCACAGGCACTAGGCTACTTTGACGAAGTGCCATCAGACCGGGATCCCCAAAGCAGCCAATCAACACGGCATCAAACTGGTCTGCGCTGCTTGCCAGTGCTCGGGCCCATGTGTCCAGAACAGCATGGCCCGCAACCGCATAACTGGCCTCGCAAGAAATGTAAGGTGCCCCGAATCTCGCAGTGAAAGTATCTACAGACGCCTCTGATCCAACAATTCGACGTGCATGGGACTGAAGAAGTTCACTAACTTCCTCAGAAGTATTGGGGTTGATCAGCAACAATCGCCGCATCGCAAACTACTTAACCAACAAATCACCCGCCAGCTGATTGCCAGATCCAAATAGCGAAATCAGGTCGGGAACATCTGTTGTCGGTTGATTGAAATGGAGCTGAGACTCCAGTTGCTCCAAATGATCACGCATCAGCCGGGCAGCTTCCCGTGGATCGCGAAGACGAATCGCGTCCAGCAAAGCGCGGTGCTCCTGACAGCCGCAAGAAGTTGCTTCAGCACGGGCCTGCAAGTGGTTAACAGAGTAGGTCATCAGGATGAGCGAAGTGCGTGACACCAATTCCCTCAGAATGCGCCCAAGTGTCTGGTGGCCGGATGCATTTGCGATGTGCAAATGAAAGTCGCCGGAGAGCCGAATTGCCCGGCGCATGTCTCCGCTGGCACGTGTAGCCTCTTCTTCATCTATGCATCCGGTCAGAACAGCAACGTCTTCTGCCGTAGCACGAAAAATGAAGCATTCGATCAGCGTCGGTTCAATCATTCGACGCACCTGGAATACTTCTCTCGCCTCTTCCTCCGTAGGCTGGGCAACAGTAGCACCCCGGTTGGGTGTCAACGCGACAATCTGCTCGTTGGCAAGTCGCACCAGCACTGGACGAATTCGGGTGCGCGACACACCAAAAGCCGTGGCCAGACGGTCTTCAATCAGTTTGGTTCCCGGCGGCAATCGGTGGTCCAGAATGGTAGCCACCATGCGCTCATAGATCTCGTTTTCGGTCAGTGCAACAAATTCACTCATGCGTCCTGCTTCGCCCGCTGCCGACTAAGCAGCAATTTGGACAGCCCCACGGCAAGTCCCATCACCATAAACGATACCACCATCGTCACCGTGCCCAGCGCGTAGATGGACGGGGTGGTGACGGTGGTGGTCAGGCCCTGCAACTCCAGGGGCAGGGTGTTGACATCGCCAATGGCTTGCGATGTCCGGGCGATCTCATCCCAGCTCAGGGTAAACCCAAACATGCCAATGCCCACTACCGATGGCGCAATCAGCGGCAGCACTACGTGGCGAAAGCCTTGCCAGGGTGTAGCTCCTAAATCGCGCGCGGCCTCTTCATATGCGGGATTGAAGCGGTTGAATATGGCAAACATGATGAGCAAACCAAACGGCAGCGTCCAGGTCAGGTGTGCGCCCAGTGCGGACGTGAACAGCCCCAGCGCGGTGCCATAGCCCTCCAGCGTGCCCGTCATGCCAAAAGCTTCCAGCGCTTTCTTGATGCCGGTGTCCAGCAGGCGAAACTCCAGCCCAATGCCCAGCGACACGATGATGGACGGCATGATCAGGCTGGCCACTACTACGAAAAACAGCACGTTGCCCCCAGCCAGCTTCTTGCGAAAGGCCAGCCCCGCCAGCACCGAAAACAGCACGGTAAAGGCCATGACGGCCAGCCCCAGCCCCAGCGAGCGGCGCAGGGCAGCGCCAATGTCCACCACGCCCAGCCCCTCGGCCAGCTTGTAGAACCAGTGCAACGAGAGGCCGCGCAGCGGAAACGTCAGCCCACCTTCCGGCCCCTGAAAACTGAGCACTACGATGACCAGCATGGGGCCGTACATGAACAGCACGAACAGCGCGAAGAACGCAGCTAGGAACCAAAAGGCCGGCGTGTGCTTTTCGGTGTTCATTTTTAAAGTTCTTTGCGGATATCCACCAACCGGGTCAATGCCCAGATGATCATCAGCACGATGGCCAGCAGGATGACAGCGTTGGCCGCCGCCAGCGGAAATTGCAGGTATGAGGTTTGCACCTGGATGATCTTGCCAATGGATGCAATCTGCTGCCCACCCATCACACCGATGGTGACGAAGTCGCCCATGACGATGGTGATGACGAAGATGGAGCCGATGATGATGCCAGTGCGGCTCAAGGGCACGATCACGTTCCACAGCGTTTGCCAGGCTGTTGCGCCGCTGTCGCTGGCGGCTTCAATCAGGCTGCGGTCAATGCGCATCATCGAGTTGAAGATGGGCACGATCATGAACATGGTGTACAGGTGTACAAACGCCAGGGTGACCGAGAAGCTGGAGAACAGCAGCCACTCAATGGGCTGGTTAATGGCACCCATACCCAGCAGCGTCTGATTGACCAACCCGTTGCGCCCCAGCAGCGGCACCCACGAGATCATCCGGATCACGTTACTGGTCCAAAACGGTATGGTGCACAACACGAACAGCAGCGTCTGCGCCCCGGCGGAGCGGACATGAAACGCCAGAAAGTACGATACGGTAAAGCCGATCACCAACGTGATCAGCCACACCAGAAAGCTGAACTTGAAGGTAGACAGATAAGTCTTCAACGTGACGCACATGTCGACCGGGGATGCGCAGCCGTCAAATATCGAGATGTAGTTTTTGATGGTGAAGCCGGGCAGCATTTCATACTGGTTGAAGTCCCAGAAGCTGACCATCAGGATCAGCATCAGCGGAACCAGAAAGAACAGCACAAACACCGCCGCGAGCGGCGTGGCTTGCCACCAGGCCGCAATGCTGCGACCAGGGGCGTGGGTAGAGACCGGAAGTGAGGGGGATGGGGCTGTGCTCACGGGTTTCTCACCTCGGTCTCTTAACGGTCAGGCTGCGACGAACTCATTCCATTTCTGGACCATGTAGTTATTCTCGTCCATCACGGCGTTCCAGCAGGCAATGCCACCCATGCGTGCCTCGTAACTGCCGCCGTCCCGAATCTGACCGGCCTTCGCGAGCACGTCCCCGGTAGGACTCTTAATATCCTGTGTGGCAGGCTTGCCTTCCATCCAGTAAGCCCACTCATAGGCTTCCATCTTGGACTTGGCGGTGTCCAGCACGGCGCTGTAGTAGCCCTGGCGGTTCAGGTAGGCACCAGCCCATCCGTCCAGGAACCAGTTGATGAACTCATAGGCACCATCGAGCTTCTTGCCCGACAGCGTTGCGGGCAAGCCGAAACCGGCAGCCCAGGCGCGATAGCCTTCTTTCAGCGGCTGGAAGTTGCAAGCGATGCCCTTGGTGCGCACGGCTGTGACCGCCGGGCTCCACATGGACTGGATCACCACTTCGCCCGATGCCATCAGGTTGACGGACTCGTTGAAGTCTTTCCACAAGCTGCGGAACTGGCCGGCTTTCTTGGCTTCAATCAAGGTCTTGATGGTGAGATCAATTTCCTTCTTGGTCATGTTGCCCTTGTCTGGGTACTTGTAAATGCCCATGGCTTCCACCACCATGGCCGCATCCATGATGCCGATGGAGGGGATGTTCAGGATGGCTGCCTTACCCTTGAACTCGGGATTCAACAGCTCGGCCCAGGAGTTAATGGGGCGCTTGATCAGGTCGGGACGAATGCCCAATGTGTCGGCGTTGTACACGGTGGGAATCAGGCTCATGTACTGGGTGGGGCTCTTGGCGAACACTTTGCTCTTTTCACCTTCGAGGTAAATGACCTTTTTCGGGGCGGTGCCTTGGTCGCCCACAGCCTTGCCAGCCACCATGCCCGTGGTGAACAGGCTGGTGATCTTGTCGGCATTCTTGATGCGCTTGGTGTCAATACCCTTGAGGTTGCCGGTCGGTACGATGTTTTTCAGCGAGAAGTATTCGGTGTCGATCAAATCGAAGCTGTTGGGTGCCGTCACGGCCCGCTTGGTCACATCGTCGGTGGTGACCGCTACATACTGGATCTTGATGCCCGTGTCTTTCTCGAACTTCTCACCAATGGCCTTGTCCTGATTGACGGCGGTACCTAGGTATCGAAGCACAATTTTTTCTTGAGCATGAACCGCTGGAAACATGCCAGTGGCCAAAATGCCCGCAGTACCTTTAAGCACCGAACGGCGCTGCACGCCTGTCGTGCCAATGGTGATATCTTTCAGTGAGTCTGACATGCTATTTACTCCTTTTGGGGTGGTGAAACTTCTTTCGAAGATGTTGGGAAATTTGATGGGGGTTCAGGCACTGAGCGGGTGCGCCGACTGGGGAGTCCAAGTGACCTGCACAGCCTCTCCAACGGAAAATGGCTCCCGGGCAAACTGCCCTTCAGACAGCATCACCGACAAGTCTGCCGTTGCGTTCGCCGATCTGGTGGTTCCGGGGTGTTGCAACCCAAGGAGAACGTAATTACCCTGGTACTCCACGTCTGTGACGATTGCTGGCACCATTGGCAAGCCAGTAGACTCAGCTGAATCAGCATGCGAGACGTACGTCTTGTCTGTACGCACTCCCACTTTTCCGGTCGGCAAATCAATCACGTTGTGGCCACCCATGAAGCGGGCGACAAACTCGTTGGCAGGACGGTTGTATATGGTGTGCGGCGATCCTGTCTGCTCAATCAGTCCGTTGTTCATCACAACCATCGTGTCTGCCAGCGCCATCGCCTCCTCCTGCGAATGCGTCACATGAATAAAGGTCAGCCCGAGTTCTTTTTGCCACCGCCGAAGCTCTGCACGCATCTGAATTCTTAGAAACGGGTCCAGCGCGGACAACGGCTCGTCCAGCAACAACGCCTTCGGTTGCGTTATCAATGCCCGTGCCAACGCGACCCGCTGCTGCTGACCCCCGGAAAGTTCAGCTGGTTTGCGCTGGGCGAGATGTCCCATGGCGACACGCTCCAGCAGATCAAGCCCTTTTTTGTGCCTTTCGTCTCTGGAAACACCTTTCATCTTGAGACTGAAGGCAACGTTATCCAACGCACTCAAGTGTGGAAACAATGCGAAGCTCTGAAACATCATTGCCGTCCCACGCTCCGCAGCAGGCAGGTTGGTAATGTTCCGGTTTTCCAGCAGGACATCGCCACTGGTCACGGATTCATGACCCGCAATCATTCGCAGAGTGGTGCTCTTGCCACAACCCGAGGGACCCAACAGGCAGCAGTAGCTTCCGCTGGCTATTCGCAGATTGATACTGTCAACAGCGGGCTTGCCGACACCATAAAGTTTGGTCAACCCAACAACTTCAATCGCAGCGGCCTGGGCCTGGGGAATGTCATCGACATGCATGACTTTGACTTACGCAAAGCCTGTGCCATATTTTGTACGCAATATTTATCATGTATGTATTCAATTTGCACTTGAGTTGTGCACTAACGGGAGACACATCCCGATTTCCTGACATGAATTGGTGCGGCACGGCACCGAAAACGGGAACCCACCCGGCAAACAAGGGGCCCTGATATCTTCTAGAATCACCATATGCTGCAACGCAACATTTGAATGGAAAAAGCGGGTTTTGTTGTATTGCCAACTGTTGGTTGGCCAAGCGTACCCAGACTGACACAAGGAGGAATGAATGAACCTTCAAGATACAGTGGCTCGCATGTTTCCAGCCGGTGTTGTCACGGCAGGTGATCCCGAGTCATGCGGATTTGTCGAGGTTCACGGGTTGCCATGCGATACGGTGCCCCGACACTGCTCGGTGCTTGCCAGTGGCCAGTTCCAGTATGTTGCGGCGGAGCATTGCCAGGAAAGCTATCTGGTCAAAGCGGAAGATCTTGTACTCTTCGTCCGCATTTGTCCGTCTCGATCCGGCGTGGGTTATGCACATGTTGCCGTCAAAAGCAGCTAGCTACCCACCCGGTTGGGGTCACGCCAGGCTCGTTCAAAGGGCAGCCGCCACGCATGTGGGGCGATGAGTTGATGAATGGACTTTGGGCCCCACGAGCCCGGCGGATACAAACGAACCGGCGGTGGCGACTCCAACAATTGCGTTGATACCTGCCATAGCCGCTCAATACCGTCGGCCGTATTGAACAGCGTGTGGTCGCCGCGCATGGCGTCCAAAATCAAGCGCTCATAGGCTTCCAGTACCTCCCCAATCAAACCGGTGTCATGCATGGCGAATTGCAGGCTCAGCTTGTCCAGCCGCATGCCGGGGCCAGGGCGCTTGCCATAGAAAGACAGCGACATTTTCGATGCGTCGGCCAAATCAAACGTCAGGTGGTCAGGACCCTGCGCGCCCACACCCGAACCAGCAGGAAACATACTTTTGGGCGGCTCACGAAAGGCAATGGAGATGATGCGTTGCCCCTCAGCCAGTCGTTTGCCGGTGCGCAAAAAAAACGGCACACCCGCCCAGCGCCAGTTGTCAATGAAGCACTTTAGCGCAATGAATGTCTCGGTCTCCGACTCGGGGTCCACACCCGGCTCGCTGCGATAACCGTTGTACTGGCCGCGTACCACGTCATGTGGCTGGATGGGCAGCATGCTGCGAAAAACCTTGTTTTTTTCTTCGCTGATGGGCGCGGGCTCCAGCGCGGTAGGCGGCTCCATGGCCATGAACGCGAGTATCTGGAACAGGTGGGTCACCACCATGTCGCGGTAGGCGCCGGTTTGTTCGTAGAACGCAGATCGCTGGCCCATGCCCAAAGTTTCGGGCACATCGATCTGCACGTGATCGATGAAATTTCGGTTCCAGATCGGCTCGAACAACCCGTTTGCGAAACGGAACGCAAGAATGTTCTGCGCCGGCTCCTTGCCGAGAAAGTGGTCAATACGGAATATCTGCTCCTCAGAGAACACCTCGTGCAGTTTGTTGTTAAGCGACACGGCACTTACCAGATCGGTCCCAAACGGCTTTTCCATCACGATGCGCGAGCGCTCAACCAACTTGGCTTCCCCGAGCATGCGCACGGCCGACAAAGCCGCACTGGGTGGCACGCTCAGGTAATGCAGGCGGCGGCTCTCGCCTTTGAACGTCTGTTCCGCCTTGTCCACCGCAGCCTTGAGCGCTTGCGCGCCTGCGGAGAGGGGCACATAGTCCAGAATGTTTGCAAAAGCCTCCCAGTCGGAATCCGTGACCTTGCGGCTGGAGAACTCATCCAGCGCGCTTCGAGCGGCAGTCCGGAATTCGTCGATACCGAAATCATCGAGTGACACCCCGATGATGCGACAACCAGGAATGAAACCTGCGCTGGACAGGTGGTACATGCCGGGAAGGAGTTTGCGCCGTGCCAGATCGCCCGTGGCGCCGAACAAGACCACCACCTGCGGAAAACGCGGTCCAACCCCTGGGGGAATCTTTGCCACTTTGAAAATCCTCTCAACAACTGCGACTCCGAATGAGCGCCGCGCATTACCACCAAGCGCAAGAATCGCACCAGCGGATTACCGAAATTAAGTTGAGCGACTTGCAGGTGAATATTTATTCGGCTAATATCGTCGCGTGAAGCCCAAAGACGACGAGAAATTCAAGGCCATTGCCGACGCCACATTTGCGCTGGTCGGGCAAACCGGACTGAGCGGCCTGACCATGGCGGCGATTGCGCGCCAGGCCGGGCTGGCTACAGGCACCCTTTACGTGTATTTCAAGTCCAAGGAAGAGCTGGTCAACGCCTTGTATGCGCAGGCCAAGACGGCGACGGCTGCACGCGTCATGCAGGGTGATAACCCTGGTGCGCCTTTCCGTAGCCGCTTTCAGAACATGTGGCGCAACCTGTTAAAAAACCGACTTACCCACTCCGCAGAAGTGGTTTTTCAGGAGCAGTATTACAACTCACCCTGGTTCAGCGAAGCCAACCGTGACCTGTCGGCCAGGCTGTTCAAGGACTGGATCGACCTGATCGAAAAAGCCCGGGCCCAGCAAATTCTGAAAGATGTGCCTACCATGTTGCTGGCAAGCAGTTTCATGGGCTCGGTGCGCGAAACGGCCGGTCTGCTGCGTAGTGGGGTGTTGACCGATTCCGAGGCTCATCTGGCACAGGCCTTCGGTGTGTGCTGGGATGGAATCAAGGCCTGACATCAGGGCGAAAACGAATGACGCAGCGGGAATTTTTTATTCAATAAGCGAATTTTTGTTCACTGAAAAAGACATTCATTAAAAAAGGGAAACCACGATGCCTACTCTCAACATCAACGGCAAAGACACGGCGGTTAACGCCGACGACGCCACGCCCATCCTCTGGGTCCTGCGCGATACGCTCGGCATGACCGGCACCAAGTTTGGTTGCGGCGCTGCACTGTGTGGCGCCTGCACCGTGCACCTCAATGGCACGGCCATCCGCTCATGTGTCACGCCGATTGGCGCGGTTGTGGGTCAGAAAATCACCACTATCGAAGCCGTTGCCACTGACCGTGTGGGCAAGGCGGTGCAGGACGCCTGGGTCAAACACGACGTGGCGCAGTGCGGCTACTGTCAGAGTGGTCAGGTGATGAGTGCCACCGCGCTGCTGAAGACCAACAACAAGCCGACCGACGCAGACATTGACGCGGCCATGGCGGGCAACATTTGCCGTTGCGGAACCTATGTGCGCATTCGCGCTGCCATCAAAGATGCCGCCGCTGCGCTGGCCTGAAGGAGAATCCCATGCCATATACCTCGCACACCGAAAACCTGTTTAACCAACTGCCAAAAGGGCTTCAGGCCCTCATGGAATCTGCGCAAGGTGCGACTGATAATGCAGCAAAACCTGCATTACAGCGCCGCACCTTTCTGAAGGTGGCCACTGCCAGTGGTTTTGCACTGGGTGCGTTTCCGCTTATGGGTGAAGCGCAAACGGCGGTTTCAGGTGCGGCTGCATCCAGCCTCAAACCCACGCAGCAACCCTCGGCCTTTGTGCGCATCGACCCGGACGGCACCGTCACAGTCACCATCAACCGGCTCGACTTCGGGCAGGGCGTGCAAACCGGTTTACCCATGATCCTGGCTGAAGAGCTGGATGCGGACTGGAGCCGTGTCAAAAGCCAGCATGGCAATGCGGATGCCGCCTATGTGGACCCAGCTTTTGGCATCCACATCACCGGCGGTTCGGGCGCCATCAAAAACTCCTATACGCAATACCGCGAACTGGGTGCCCGCACCCGTGCCATGCTGATGGCAGCGGCCGCATCACAGTGGGGTGTCGGTGTGTCGACATTGGGCACGCAGCAGGGTGTGGTGATCGGGCCCGGTGGCAAACGCTTGGGTTACGGCGAGCTGGCTGTAGCCGCCATGAAGCTGCCGGTGCCTGAGAAAGTCGCGCTTAAGGACCCCAAACAGTTCCGCATCATCGGCAAGCCGACAGGTCGGCTGGACGCCCGCGCCAAATCTAGCGGTGGTCAGAGCTACGGCATTGACGTGCGCCTGCCCGGCATGTTCACCGCCGTGGTGGCGCACCCGCCCGTGTTTGCGGGCAAGGTGAAGTCGCTGGACGATGCTGCTGCAAAGGCTGTGAAAGGCGTGAGAGCCGTACTGCGTGTGCCGCTGGACCGGGGCGGCGAAGGCGTGGCGGTGGTGGCCGAGGGCTACTGGGCTGCCAAACAGGGCCGTGATGCGCTCAAGGTCGAATGGGACACGTCTGCCGTAGAGAAAGTAGACAGCGCAAAGCAACTGCTGAATTACCGCACGCTGGCGCAAAAAACCGGTGCACTCAAGTACAACGCCGATATGAGCAAGCTGGCGGCGGCACCCAAAAAAATCAGCGCCGAGTTTGTCTTTCCATACCTGGCCCATGCGCCCATGGAGCCGCTGAACTGCACGGTTCAATTGAGCGGGCAAGGTGCTGATGCCCGTGCGGAGCTCTGGCTGGGCACGCAAATGCCGGGCTTCGATACGCTGGCTGCGGCCAAGGTGCTGGACGTAGCCCCCCAAAACGTCAAGATGAATGTGCAGATGGCGGGTGGTGGCTTTGGCCGGCGCGCCATCATGACCAGTGAGTATGTGGTGGAGGCCTGTGGTGTGGCCAAAGCAGCACGGGCTGCGGGCCTGACGGCTGCGGTGCGCACCCTGTGGAGCCGGGAAGACGATATTCGCGGTGGCTATTACCGCCCCATGCACCTGCACCGCGCCGAGATCGGTTTTGATGCGGCAGGCCAGGTGCTGGCGTGGGACCATGTGATTGTGGGCCAGTCGATCATGGGCGGTACGGCCTTCGAAGGCATGATGGTCAAGGACGGCGTGGACGGCACCATGGTTGAAGGCATGAAGGAGCCTTATGACTTGCCCATGCGGCTCTCAGTGCACCACCCCAAACTCAATGTGCCCGTGTTGTGGTGGCGCAGTGTGGGATCCACCCATACAGCCTATGTGATGGAAACGCTGATCGACGAGATCGCCCGCGCATCGGGGCAAGACCCGGTGGCCTATCGCCTCAAGCAGTTTGGCAGCAAGCACCCACGCCACACCGCTGCGCTGCAAGTCGCCGTGGACAAATCCGGTTACGGTAAACGGACGCTCATCTCCGGACGTGCCTGGGGTGTGGCGGTGCATGAGTCATTCAACACCGTAGTTGCCTATGTGGTGGAGGCATCCGTCAAGGACAACACACCAACGCTGCACAGCATCACCGCTGGTGTGCATTGCAACCTGGCCATCAATCCAACCAGCATCGAAGCACAGGTGCAGGGTGCTGCGCTGATGGGCCTGTCGATGTGTTTGCCCGGTGCGGCCATCACGCTGAAAGACGGTGTTGTGGAGCAGAGCAATTTTGGGGACTTTGTGGTGCCACGCATCACCGACATGCCCTCGGTTGCCGTGCACATCGTGCCCAGTGCTGACGCACCTACGGGCCTGGGTGAGCCGGGCTTGCCGCCGCTGGCACCCGCGTTTGCCAATGCCATTGCCAAACTGACCGGTAAGACGCCGCGAGAGTTGCCGTTCAAGCTGGCTTAGCCGCTGCATAAGACACAGGGGGGGGCTGATCGGGGGTCATATTTGATGTTGATAGACTTCATGCAATGACCGACACAGAAAAGCAGAATTCCCCAATGATGGCCCAGTATTTGGGCATCAAGGCTGACTACCCCGACACCCTGGTCTTCTACCGCATGGGCGACTTCTACGAGCTGTTTTTTGCAGACGCGGAGAAAGCTGCCCCGCTGCTGGACATCACCCTCACCCGGCGCGGCCAGTCTGGTGGGCAACCGATCCCGATGGCGGGCGTGCCGTTTCATTCCGTTGAAGGTTATCTGGCCAAGCTCATCAAGCTGGGCGAGTCGGTGGCCATCTGTGAGCAGGTGGGCGAGGTCACGGGCAAGGGCCCTGTGGAACGCAAAGTGGTGCGCGTGGTCACCCCCGGCACACTGACGGACACCGAGCTGCTGAGCGACAAGTCCGAATCCATGTTGCTGGCCATTCACCAGGGGCCGCGCAACACCTGTGGGCTGGCGTGGCTGAGCGTCACGCAGGGCGAGGTGCATCTGGCCGAATGCAGCCCCGACGACCTGCCGGAGTGGGTGGCACGTATTGGCCCCAGCGAGCTGCTGTTCAGCGCCGGTGTGACCACCAGCTTTGAGGCACGTATCAGAAGCTTGCCGCTGAAGGCGCCCCTCACCGCACGACCCGAGTGGCAGTTTGATGCTGCGCTGGGCCAGCGCCGCCTTCTGGATTTGCTCAAGGTCGCCAGTCTGGCCACTTGGCAGGCGCAGGATTTACCCCAAGCCCATGCTGCTGCCGCCGCGCTGGTAGGCTACGCCGAACACACGCAGGGCCGCACCCTCACCCACCTGCACAGCATCCGTGTGCAGCGCCAGGACGACCTGATCGACCTGCCCCAAACCACGCGGCGCAATCTGGAGCTAATACAAACCCTGCGCGGTGAAGATTCGCCCACGCTGTTTTCGCTGCTGGACACCTGTATGACCAGCATGGGCAGCCGCCTGCTGAAAAGCTGGCTGCTGGAGCCCCGGCGTGACCGCGGCGAAGCCCAACACCGGCTGGACGCGATCACCGCGTTGCGCCCCAATGTGTGGCAAACCTTGCGGGCCGAGCTGAAAGGCAGTTCGGATGTGGAGCGCATCACCGCACGCATTGCGCTGCGCCAGGTGCG
>ENA-UOWO01004154-UOWO01004154.1-activated-sludge-metagenome-genome-assembly--contig:-NODE-4154-length-16185-cov-5.320087_pt1 | contig 16185 bp, 14 predicted proteins | sample MGYA00238148_ERZ761564 | MGnify/ENA primary metagenome ERZ761564 (study PRJEB28885, sample SAMN05720194) | activated sludge metagenome | isolation source: Anaerobic digester | place: USA...
TTTTCTTTAACTTCAATAATCGAATTTAGTTTGATATGTTTCAGTGCCAATTGCTGTTGCACTTGCTCACTCACACTAGAATGAATAGCTTCAAAAGAAATATTTTGAAGTTCAGGATTGCTATGCAAAAGTTCATCCTGTGCTTTAAGCAACTTCAAAAAACTTTCTATAAAATGCAATTGTTGGCTGGTCGATTGCGCAATCAAACTGGCATATTCGTTCACAGTTTCATTTGTGCTTTCTGCCAAAATTAGCTGTGCTAACGACTGCGAATTGCCCGTAAACGTTCTCAAATCATGTGAAAGCAAATACATCAAATCTTGTTTCTCGTTGATGTATTTCTCGTTGTCTTGAATGGTTTCTAAGATATTTCGCATCAGCAAACCCGCTTCGTCTTTAAATTCTATCGGTAATAACGGCATGATGCGTTCCTTACGATAATTGTTCAAGGCATTCGAAGCCAATTCAATCGGTTGAATCAATCTTTTTAATACAATTAATGTAATCGCAGTAGCAATCAAAGTCATCACCAAAGCAAAAACCAAAATGGTAATTGGAGAAGCAGATTGCTTCGCAAAAAGCACAAAAAATAAAATGCCAATCAATGGAATATGAATCCCAAGAAAGGCAATAAAAAGAAATTTAAAAGCATAACTGTTTTGGAGAAAACCAAAGCGAGACAATCTTTTATAAAGTTGCATAAGCTGTTATTTGGGTTTTACATATATGATTGACTTGCATTTAGCCTAAAACTACAAAAAAATAGTTTACTAAATTATTTCGCCATTCTATTCTCTAAAATTTTCTTAAACGAGCGTCCACGGATTTCTTCTAATGTCAATCCGGTAGCTAAAACTTCTTCCTCGGTAATCGCACCACTATTCAATGCGCGTAGGAAATAATTCAACAATCCTTGTCCGGTAGCCGCATCATCAAACACATCGCCAATCAAGGTCGCTCTGGCTGCTTTATCCACAAACGTTTTCAAACGTTCTACGGCATCGTCATAACTTTCTAAAAAGAACGCATAAACCGCCGCATATCGCATCGGAAACTGCGCCGGATTTAAATCCCAACCCTGATAATACCCATTCCACAACGAATGTCTGATATGATCATACCCTTTTTTCCAAGCTCTGTGAACGACTTCCTGATTTTCTGCTTCTTGAGCCGCAGTCAAATCGCCGCGGTGTGGCCCAATAGGCATCGTATTCGTAGCACCATCGCTGAGCCAAATTCCAGTATGTGCCAAAGCTACTTTGGTAACATGGTGCGCAAAATCGCAAACCGGATGATCCATTTCTTGGTATTTCGCCGTAATGCTACAACTGGCCGTGTAATCATAGGTTCCGAAATGCATCGCAATACATCGACCTTGTGCCGCTTTGATAAATCGGTATAATGGATTCGTACCACCAATATCCATAATAGCTTGCGTGGTTTCGACCATCATTTCCATTTTCAAAATTCCTTGCGCCAAACCCAATTCTTCTTCTAAAATCGTAAAGAAATTCGCCAAAGTTTCTGGTTGCTGCGGAATCGTAACCTTAGGCAACATCACCACAAAATTATCGGGTAATTGCCCGCCAGTTTCTTTCACCAAGGTGCTGACGAAAATATCTAACGTTCTCAAACCACGTTCCTTCATCTCTTCGGTAAACGGTTTGATGCGAATACCGATAAACGGAGAAAGTGTTTTTTCACGCATGCCTTTAGCGACTTCAATCGCAGTAGAAACGGCCGTGGCATCTTCTTCTTCGTTGCTTCGGTTGCCATAACCATCTTCAAAATCGATTCTGAAATCTTCAATGGCCTCCGATTTTAATTTGGCCACCACTTTGTCATAAATGCGTTTGCTGAAATCTGATCCGCCAGTCAAACCAAAGGCTTTACCAAAAACTTCATGATTCGGTGCATAGGTTTCTAAAATTTCCAAAGCGCGATGCCCCAAAGCAATGGGTGCATCCGATTTGAAAAGGTTCGCGCCACCATACAAAGTGTGCACGGGCTGACGATCACTGCGGTCGCCAGGATAAATTTCGTTAAAAGTATTATTCGCCTGACTCAAACTCTGGAATAATTGCTCTTTTTTATGGGTTGGAATAGTCATTTTTATTTTGAATTATAAATTATAAATTTTGAATTTTTAGAAGCTAATCCCGCTATACATTACAATCTTTGTCGTCGAACGCCGCCGCCAAAGGATTTCCATTGCTATCGGGGCTAGGGCATCCGTTTTGTATGAACTTCATTTTAATTAGGAATTACCAATACACTATTTCCTTTCTTCTTGCCTCTTGCTTCTTGCTTCTTGCTTCTCGCCTCTTTCCTAACTACCGCGATAAGTACTATATCCAAAAGGATTCACCAACAACGGAACGTGATAATGCGCATCATCAAAAGTGTTAAACATAATCTCGACCATCGGGTAAAACGTTTTGATGTTTTGCTGTTTATAATAACTTCCGGTATCGAAAACCATTTTATAAGTATCGGGTTTTAAAATGCGCTCTTGCGGCAACAAATCTGGAATTCTCCCATCAATATTGGTAATGCCTTGCGCTATAGTTTGCCAAATGCCATTTTGTTGCGATTGCATTTTTATAGCAATGTTTTTTCCAGGCAAACCAACGGCTGTATCGAGTACGTGAGTCGTGATTTGACTAACTTTCAAAAACGCAAAATCGGCTTCCGTAAGCAATTTTTTAAATCGAATTAGGGTGATTTTCTGTTGTTCTCCCATCGCAATATTGAGCTCCTCTGCTATAGTATTTTGCAGTCGATTTAACAACAATTGCAACATTTCAGTAGCCGATTTACCCGTGGCACAAACGATAAAAATGAAACCAAATTTGTTTTCATAATCGGTATTGGCTTTTGCTAAAGCTTCAATAGTAGCTGCTGTCGCTACAGCAACTCCGGCTTGTTCTTTACCCGCGAATTTTTCTGTCAAACTTTTCACATCGCCAATTTTTGGGTGGTGTGTGAAAGATTCCCGCCAATCAGATTCGTCACATTGCTCATACCAAACAGACGTTGCTAAATGCACCATTTGTTTTTCAGACTCAAACGGAAAATACGCCATCATTTGGCTTACCCATTGTGTCGATCCGCAACAATCCATTAAATGCTTTGCTGCTTGTTCTTTCGATAATAAATTATATGCTGATAAAGTCATACTTTGATTTTATTTGAGGCTAGCGCCTTGTTCGATCCAACAACGAAGCGTATTGCGCTCTTCATCGGTCATGTTGGTTTTATTATTTTGAGGCATCGTTTTCGTAATCACCACGCGTTGCATAATCAAATCTTTCTTGGCAACAATCGATTCCGGCGTATCATACATAACACCATTAGGAGCTACCTTATTAGCATCGTCTGTCGGTGAAGCTGAATGGCATTGCACACATCTTTTTTGAATGATTTCATTGACTTCCGCAAACGACACTTCCTTTTTGCATTCATACGGATTCGTACTGGGTGCCGATATAAAACAAGCCGCTAAAAGAATCACAACTGAAACGGGTAAAATCCAAACGTTTAAATCTTTCTTTTCCTTTAAATTCAAATAATGCTTCACACCTGCGGCACCTAACGATATTATCCCTAAAATCAGCCACGGATATTCATACCCAAAAGTAGAAGGAAAATGATTACTCACCATCACAAACAACACAGGCAACGTAAAATAATTGTTGTGTAACGAGCGCGCCAATGCCTTTTTACCCAAAGACGGATCTAAAGGAATGCCCAACTTGGCACAACGCACCATTTCTTTTTGACCCGGAATAATTACAAAAAACACATTGGCAACCATGATACTTCCGATCATCGCTCCGAAATGAATATAAGCCGCCCGAGCACTAAACACATGGCAATAAAACCAAGCAAACGCAATCAATATCGCAAATCCAATAATCGAAAACAAGAGTTGTTTTTTGATCAATCTTGATTTGCACATGGTATCATAAATCAGCCAAGCCACGGCAAATGAACCAATGCCAATCAAGATGCCTTGTGTGGCAGAAATATCCATGACATTTTTGTCGATTAAAAATGCCGATGCGTTAAAATAATACACTACAAACAACAAACAAAAACCAGAAAGCCAAGTAAAATAAGCCTCATATTTAAACCAATGCAAATGCTTTGGAATGGTTTTCGGCGCGACCTTATACTTCTCTAAATAATAAAATCCACCGCCATGAACTGCCCAAAGATTGCCTGCCAATTCATCGCGCACGTCTTCGGTTCTGTTTAAAGCGTTTTCGAGAAATACAAAATAAAACGAAGCGCCTATCCAAGCAATACCAAAAGTGATGTGCATCAACCGAATGACGATATTCAACCATTCCATAAAATGGCTTTCGAGCACCGAACCTTGCACCAACAAATAGGTATTGACTAAAATTCCGAGAATCGCCAACAACATTCCAGTATACATATAGTTGAGACTGGTAGTCGTAATTTCTTCGTTCGCGGAAGTTGCTTCATCGGATTTCCCCTTTAAAAATTTTGGCATTCGATACGACAAATAACCCAGCGTAATGAGTATGCTGAAATAGACAACGTATAAAACGATTAATATGAAAAGATTGACTTTCACTATTTGCAGATTTTTCCGAAGATTCTCAATCGACTGACACCACCATCAGGAAAAATATTCAAACGAACATGTGTGATGGTTCCAAGTGCATTGACTTCTTGTATATAATGATGCTCGTAATCGGCACTCAATTTTTGTTGTGGTAAAAGCATTTGCCAATGCGCATTTTGAATGTCTTGATCGGCTTCACACACACAAGCTTCTATAGAACAACTGTCGGGATAATTACCTTTAAAATGACAAGTATCTACCAAAATACTTTCAACCACACCACGATGTGCCAATTTTAAAATCACCCAATCGCGGTTGTTTGGTGTGCGGTTTCTTTTTGTTTCCCAGCCATCGCCCATATTGGCGCCACGATTCGGCATGATCAAATTGCTCATGTCGCTAAAAAACATATCGTTGCAAGCTATGGCTTGACCACCGTTGATGGCTGCTGCCAAATCGAATACATGATCGGTAGAAACAGCATCCCAGTTTTTAAAAACTTCACCATAAACTCGGAATCGCGCCACGCCACCATCGGGATAAATGTGCAGTCGAAGGTGCGTATAGATGGCATCACTTTGACAAGGATAGAAATTCTGTGAACCTGCATCCAAATGCGATTTTGGTAAAATTTCTTTCCATTCTACTGTTTCCCAATCGGTAATTCCTTCAGCATGTGTCAGATTTACAGCTTCAATCGAAGCATGTGGTGGATGGTTCCCTAAAAAGAAATTCGTATCAATATCGAAACCTGTAATTTTTCCTGAAGTTGCCAATTGAATGACTGCCCAATCGTGACCAGGAGTTCTTTTTCTGCGGCTTTCCCAACCGTCCATCCATTTGCCTCGATCGGTGTATTTATCAGTGATGAATATGCCTCGCGTTGGGGCAATTAGGTTTTCTTTTTCGGCGAAAAAATCATCCGTAGCATACAATACTTTGCCACCCAATCTTTCGGCAGCCAAGTCGGTTAATTGTGTATATGCTGGTGATTCCTTGATTATTTCTTTTACTTTCTCAAAAGCCATTGTCCTTTATTTTTATTTTGTATAGTTTGATTTTGATATACGGTTTGCCCGTTTACGATAGTTTCCAAAACAACACCATTAAGCTCCTGTCCAATATATGGACTTATTTTATGTTTGAAAAAAATATCCGATTCTTGAATAACTTGGGTTTGTGTTGGATTCCAAATAACGATATCGGCATCATTTCCAACTGCAATCGTTCCTTTTTTATCTGCTTTAAGAAATTTTGCAGGCTTCGATGTAACCAAAGGAATGAATTGCTCTAGTGTCATCAAATCTTTCAAAGCAGTCCATGAAGCGGTCAATAAAAACTGAATGCCTGCAATACCGCCCCAAGCTTTTTTCAGATTTCCAGAAGTAATTTCTTTAATACTAGCTGGTGCTGGCGAATGATCTGTTGTGATAAAATCTAAAACACCCGAAAGAAAAGCTTCTTTCAAATGCTGGTTATTCGCACGATTTCGAATCGGTGGCGCACATTTATAAATGGTTTTTCCATCTGGAATTTCTTCCGCATTAAAGTAAATATATTGAGAACAAGTTTCAGCAGTAATGGGCAATCCTTCTTGCTTGGCAACTTCAATGAGCGTCAAAGCTTCGTCGGAAGCCACGTGCACTATGTGTACTGGGCATTGGTGTTTCCTGCACATGCGAATCATCAAAGCTACAGCGTCGTTTTCCCATTGTTTCGGGCGACTGGCTAAATAGTGTTGGTAACTTGTAGGATGGTTTTCAAAATCACTATCGACTTCTTTTTCATACAATTCGCAATGCGCTAATAACGGGATATTGTATTTTGCGATAATCGGCATCGCTTCGTCTAAATCTTTTTCGGTAACATTTGGAAATTCGTCGATGCCAGAATGCGTCAAAAAACATTTAACCCCTACAACACCAGCTTGCATTAATGCTTCTAAATGATTTGCGTTTCCTGGAATCAATCCGGCGTAAAAACCAACATTCACATTAAGTTGACCATGAGAAGCCTCAAGTTTTTCTTCAAAAGCGGGTAAGGTTGTGGTTACCGGACTCGCATTGAGCGGCATGTCGACGATGGTTGTGGTTCCTCCAGCTGCTGCGGCTTGCGTGGCTGTTTCAAAGCCTTCCCATTCGGTTCTTCCTGGCTCATTGATATGAACATGCACGTCGATCACACCAGGCATGATTACCGAATTTCCGAAATCTTCCGCCGCAGTTAATTGCTCAAAATGAATGTTTGTGATGGTTCCGTCTTTCAAACAAACCGTCGCAGGCTGCAATTGATTTTCAACCCAAACATTCTGACTGTATAGTTTTCTTTCTTGCAAATTTCTTGAAATTGTATTTTTTATAAAACCGAACTAACAAATATAGGTTTTATTGAAAAAATTACAAGTTTTGTTGACAATTATTGAATGTAAATTTCTTGGTGGCTTTTCTGCTTTGCGAGAGAGAAAAAAAAGGCTCGCAAAGACGCGAAGACGCAAAGTGTTGCAATATGAAAAAACTATTTATCCACCAATCGCAATCATGATTCTATGTTTAGAAAACAAATTAGGTTTTTGAAATTTAGTATCGTCATCCTTGCAACCTCCATCTTATTTTTTACTAGTAAGTTTTGCTAAATCAAAAATTCTTTGCGGCTTCGCGGCTTTGCGAGAGAGAAAAAAAATGGCTCGTAAAGACGCAAAAACGCAGAGTATTGAAATATGAAAAAAGTATTTATCCGCCAATCGCTATCATGCTTCGGTTTTGTGAGAATAAATCGGGGTTTTGAAATTTAATGTCGTCGTCCATTCCGCCACGAACTGCTTTTTTAGAAAGTAAATTTTGCTGTATCAATGGTAAAATGGAACCGCCAGCGCGTAAGGTTTCAAGTAGTGAAGTTTCAGTATTAGAAAACAAACAGTTTTTCAATTTGCCATCTGCCGTCAATCGGATGCGGTTACAAGTACTACAAAACGGATTGGTTACAGAACTGATAATAGCAAAACTGCCTAAATAAGATTTGATTTTAAAATTTTTAGCCGTGTCATTCGGAGCATCATCCAAGCGTTCAATGTCATTGAAATCATAATTTGACTGAACCGTTTCTAGCACTTGCGCGTAAGTCACCAACTTCGATTTATCCCATTGGTTTCCGCTGAAAGGCATGAACTCGATAAAGCGAACTTGAATGTTTTTATGTTGTGTTAAAGCAATAAAATCGATAATTTCATCTTCATTAAAACCTTGAATCAACACCATATTCAATTTTACTCGAAATCCTTCTTGCAACAACAAATCGATGTTTTGCATCACACTGTCGAAATAATTTCTTCGGGTAATTTGATTGAATTTTTCTTTGATCAAACTATCAATACTGATATTAACCGTTTTGATTCTGGCTTCTTTAAAAGTCTCGATAAAGTTCGGTACTAGAATTCCGTTGGTGGTAATCGTCAGATTTACGCCCAACTTCCCCAAGCGTAATATAATCGCTGCTGCATCTTTTCGCACCAAAGGTTCACCACCTGTCAATCGAATTTTTTTCACCCCAAATTGCACAAAGGCTTTGGCGATTTCAATGATTTCATCAGCAGTCATCAAATGCGGTTTTGGTGTTAAGGCAATGCCTTCTTCGGGCATACAATAGGTGCAGCGCAAATTGCAATGTTCCGTAATTGAAATACGCAAATAGTCGTGATTGCGACCTAAAGTATCTTGCAATAGCGGCTTATTTTCCATGATTGAATCCGTTCAATAATTGAAACAAGTGCAATACCGAAGGGAAAACGGCATCGATTGATTCTGCTGCACCATTTGACGAGCCTGGCAATGCCATTAATAAAGTGTCGCCTTTAAATCCGACAACCGATCTAGACAACATCGCATAAGGTGTGCGTTCTTGTCCGTAGGAACGAATGGCTTCTTCGATACCAGAAATTCTTCGGTCTAATAACGGAAGTAAGGCTTCTGGAGTAACATCTTTGTGCGACAAACCTGTTCCACCAGTTAGAATGACCAAGTCTGTTTTTTGAGAATGCAGTTGCTGGATATTGCTTTGAATCTCTTCGATGTTATCGGGAATGATGGTATACTTTGCAATGGTCAATCCGAGTTTTTGCAGTTTATCGACAATGATTTTACCAGAAGTATCTGCTTTTGTTCCTGCGGAAACACTGTCGGAACAAACCACAACAGCTACCGAAAGCTGAGAATAATCTTGATTAGCATAATCTGATTTTCCGCCTTTTTTGTTTAATAATTTTACGGTTGAAATTTCGACATTTTTATCAATCGGTTTGAGCATGTCATACATCGTCAACGCTACAATTGAGGCGCCGTGCATGGCTTCAACCTCAACACCGGTTTTGTAAATTGTTTTAACCGTAACTTCAATTTGAATCGAATCTGTTAAACATTCAAACTCAATTCCAGTGAACTCAATCGGCATCGGATGGCAATCCGGAATCGCATTCGACGTGTTTTTAACAGCAAACAATCCGGCGGTTTTAGCCACAGATAAGACATCGCCTTTGGGTACGGTTTTATCTAAAATCGCTTGTATGGTTTTAGGCGAACCGACTTTGACAATGGCTTGCGCGACTGCGGTTCTTAGTGTTGTTATTTTGTGAGTGATGTCGACCATTTATGTGTTTTTTTTCCAAGTGTACGATTCGTCTTCCAAGATTTCCTTGCCAAATATCGGTGCTTTTTCTTTGATGGCTTCTACTAAAAACTCCAACGCTTCATAAGTTACTTTCCGGCGCGGCGCGGATACAAAAACAAAGAGACAAATTTCACCTACATTCACCAATCCCAAACTGTGGTATATGTGCAAGCACGACAAATCGAATTTAGCAAAAGTAGCTTCACGGATTTCGTAGAAACTTTCTTCAGCCATTTCCTCGTAAGCGGAATAGTCGATGGCCACAACCTTGTTTCCTTCTATTTCATCGGCACGAACTTGACCTAAGAAAATATTGTGCGCACCAATCGAAGTTTTACTTTGATGCTTGGCTATCGATGCACCAATAAACTCGGCTGCAATAGCACCTTGTATGAATGAAGATTTTTTGGTTTTTTCTGTCGACATAATTAGGATTTGAAAGGAATTTCTGTAACCGATTCGATGCCATTTTTGAGATGAAAGACCGATGTAAATCCGTTTTTCATCAAATAATCGGCGGCTAATTGGCTTTTATTTCCGTACTGACAAAATAAGATAATTTTCTGGTCTTTATTGTAGTTTTTCAAATAGTTTTCCAATTGATCGAGGGGCACATTTTGAATGTTAGGCGCGTTCCATTTTGATGCTTCGTATGCTTCTTTGAGATCAACAATCAAATAGGAATCTTCTTTCAGCGCATCATAAAACTCGGTCGTTGAGATGGCTTTTACCGCTTTCTTATTTCGATTTGCTATAGCCAAACCGTTGAGTAATCCGTTTTGAACTTCGATCGGATTTTTTTGAATCGCTAAGGTTTGCATTTGATGATTTAATCCGTCATAGATTAATAGCTTTCTGCTCAAAACCGACCCAATACCCAATATGATTTTGAGCACTTCAGTAGCTTGCAACAAACCCAATGTATTCGGTAAAACGCCTAAAACTCCGGTGCTATTACAACTGACTGTGGTTTTTGAATTTTCTTTTTCAGGAAACAAACAGCGGTACGTTGGACCAAGTTGATAATTGAAAACCGAAACTTGACCTTCAAACCGATGCATCGAAGCGTAAACCATTGGAATTTTCTTAACCAAAGCCACATCATTTATCAGATAACGTGCAGGTAAATTGTCGGTGCAATCTACAATGATTTGATACTCATCAACCATTTCGAAGGCATTTTCTTCCGTAAAAAAACTTGAAATGGGTATCACTTTTACCTCCGGATTTTGCTTAAAAATCGATTCTGCTGCTGTGAGGGCTTTGTTTTTTCCACAATCTGATAAAGTGTATACTATTTGTCGGTTTAGGTTACTTTCTTCCACGATGTCACCATCCACAACACCAATACAACCAACACCTGCAGCCGCTAAATGTTGCAACACCGGACAACCCAAACCACCAGCACCAATAACCAATACTTTGACGTCGGTGAGCTTTTTTTGCCCAGCGATTCCTATTTCTGGAAGGGCGATTTGTTGTTGGTATCTTTTCATTTGGGATTGCTGATTTTAGATTTCAGATTTCAGATTATTAGCCGCCTGAAAATGGTGGTAATAGTGCTATTTCATCTTGATTCTGAAGTGTTGCATTTTGATTCGTCATTTTTTGATTTAAAGCAAATGCGTATGCGGTATCTTTTATTTCGGGATATAATTTCTCTAAATGAGATTGCAGTGTTTGTATCGAATTCATGGCTTCATTTAAATGAAATTCCTCTTCCCTTTTCTTGGTGAAATCTGCTATGATTCCGAAATATTTTACTGTAATTGTCATTTTATGTGGTGTATAATTTCAAAATTGCGATGCCTAAAACAAAAGCTAAAACATTTCTTAAAGTAGCTGTATTGAACTTCTTACTGCCGTAATAACTTCCTAGAATACCGCCAATCAATACAACGCCAACCATAACTGTAGAAGACAATGGCAAAGTACCGCCTTTGGAAACAAATCCGAAAAGTCCAGCTATGGAATTTACGAAAATAAACAAAGCTGAAACAGCAGCGGTTTGCTTCATGTTCGCCCATCCTAATAATAGGATAACTGGACTTAAAACAATACCACCGCCAATTCCGATTAGTCCTGATAAAAAACCTATGATAGCGCCAATTAAAAGTGCTAACGGAATATTTATAGTTTTCAAAACTGGTTTTTCTTTTCCAAAAACACCCAACAACCGAAGTACTGCAATGATCAAAACACTTGCTAAAATAACCTTATAGTAATGCGTTTCCGCAGTAAGCAATCCGCCAAAATAAGAACACGGAATCGATGTAATGGCGAACGGATAAAACAACTTGAAGTCGAATTTCTTTTCACGAAAGTAAAAGTAAAATGAAATTCCAGACACCAAAATATTCAACACCAAAGCTGTGGGTTTTATCACCGAAATGGGCAACGCAAAGAGACTCATCACCGCAATATAACCACTGGCGCCACCATGTCCAACGCTTGCATAAAGAAACGCTACAATTGGCAAGAGCAAAAACAATAATGGCTCGTTAAACAAATCGTTGATCAGCATGATACATTTTTGAAGACAAATATAACGACTATTACTTTTGCAGTATCGGTTGGTAAACGTTAAAAACAAATACTTTGCGGTATTGCCTCTATTTTCTAAATGAAATTGTTAAAATTAATTGCATTCTTCGATATTTTAAATAAAAAAATAACATATATTTTCGAAAAATAAATCCAATCCAAAACATCAAAATTTTATGAAAAAAATATTATGCTCCGCCACTCTTTTTTTTGCAGTGCTCTCACTAATTTCCTGCTCGTCCGACAGTTCATCCTCGTCTTCTCCGACAAGCGGTGTCAATCAAGACCAAATCAATGGATGGTGGTATCCCGGTCCGGATGATCTAACCACAAGATATAAAGGATATTATTTCGCTGCGGACGGTGAATTTAGACAAGATATGTCGAATTTTGGTTTAGGAATCGGACAAGGAACATGGCTTTGGGAAACCGCTGTCAATATCAAAATGACGCCTGATGCCGGCGGTGGTATTGTCGGTGGCCCAGTAACTATTGAACTCACTAAACTAACCAGTGATTCTTTGGTAGGTAATGTTGGAAGCATTTCATTGAAGTTAGGCAGGACCCTACATAATTAAAAAAAATCTTTCTTCAAGAATAAACTCCTATCTGGAGATATTTTTTTGTAGGTTTAAAACATATACGAAGCAACCTTGTCGCCTTTTGCGAGTTTATAATTGCCATTTGGCAGATAGACTAATGCATTCGCAAGCGCAAAAGAATCGAGCATTGAAGAATCCTGATGCATAAGAATTGTAACCTCATCATTTGAAACCATGGCTTTCAGAAACTGATCACGTGAATTGTTTACCGTATAATCGTGCGTCATCCTTTTTTGAATTATTGTTTCATAAGAAATTGTCATTCCTGACATTTTTTGAAGTGTCGGGATTACATATATGTAGAAACAAGTCAAACTCGCCGCTGGATTTCCAGGTAATGCGAAAATTATAGTATCGTTTAACTTGCCTGCCATTAAAGGTTTTCCGGGTTTTTGATTGACTTTATAAAACAAGATTTCCACATCTAAACTTTGCAAAGCTTGGCCTACAAAATCGTAATCACCGACGGAAATACCGCCAGAAACCAAAACTACATCATGCGTTTGAATCGCTTTTTCCAGTATCGATTTGGTGTTTTCGAAATGATCATCCACTTGATATACTTCCACTTGATTGTAATGCGATTCCATCAAAGCGGTTTGCAACATGATGGCGTTGCTTTCATAAACTTGACCGTGAGCTAAAGGTCGTCCAGCAGATATCAATTCGTTGCCAGTAATTACAATGCCGATTGTAGGTTTTTGATAGACTTTCACAGCAGTAAAACCCAAACCTGCTAAAAAACCAATGGCAGCTGGCGTGAGTATCGTTCCTTTTTCTAAAGCAATTTCATTTTTTTTGATTTGCGAGCCCAAAGGTCGAATGTTGGTTTCGGGTAAAACAGATTCCTGTAAAAACAATTGATTGCCATTGACGGAAACTTTCTCAATTTGAATCACCGCTTGTGCAGCGTCGGGAACTGCAGCACCAGTGAAAATTTTTACCGCTTGCCCAGGTTGCAGTTGGATTGGTTTTGAATTGCCAGCTTTGATTTCACCCACAATTTCATAAGTCAATTCATGATGTAATGACAGCGCAAATCCATCCATATTCGATTGGCGGAAAGGCGGCATATTGATGGGCGACAGTATGGTTTCAGCGGTTATATAGCGAAGCGCATTTTCTAAAGAAATGGTTGCTTGTGGCAAAGTAAAAATCGTTTTGCTGAGTATTGAAAAAGCTTCATCGATAGCAATCATAATCCTTGATTTTTAACTTGAATGAGTTGTGCCGCTACACTGATGGCAATTTCTGCTGCGGTTTCACTTTTGATTTGAATACCAATGGGCGCGTGCAATTGGTCGAGTTGCTTTTGACTAAATCCATCTGCTAAAAGATCTTTGCGTAAAGTATTCATTTTTTCTTGGCTGCCCAACATGCCTATGTATTTATAATGCCTGTTTAATAATCGCCGAATGATGATGGCATCCGTGCGGTAACCGAAAGACATGATGACAACATAAATGGAATCGCCTTCTGGAACATGCTGCTCGATGGTTTCAAATTCGATGGTTTTTCTGGAATGTACGAACGAATTGGCTTCCATGGTATTGAGGTTTTCACGATGGTCGAACAGGTGGATTTCAAAATCCAATTTTGATAGTATTTCGCTCAACGCCAAACCTACATGACCGCCACCGATGATGTACACTTTATTGGGAAGCGATATTGGTTCTTCATATTTCCAAACTTTTGATGGTGTTGCCAAGCCCATTTGAATTCCATTTTCTGTATAAGTAATCGTACTGTTTTTGGATGTCAAAATTGCATCTACAAGTATCAAATCATCTTGGTTCAAATCGTAAAAAGCGATGGTTTGTTGTCCGGAGCAAATCATTCCAGATTGATCTGTGGCGGCCGCTTTATCGTGAATCTGATGTTTTATAAATGGAGAAAAAGTAGGTTTACCTAATAAATCTCGAGCATATTCTACGAGTTTATGTTCCATGATACCGCCACCAATGGTGCCGAGCATTTGGCTTTTGGAAACCATCATCTTGAAACCTTTTCGTCCTGGACTGCTGCCTTCATTGGCAATGACTACCATCAGAACTAGTCGCTGTTCTTGGTTTAGTAGCTCGTGAACACTTTTATAAAAATCTAAAACCATGAATAATTAATAAAAATTAAATGATTATCGCGACCAGGAAATCAATATTGCTTTTTGATAATTTAGAAGTGCTCTCTCAGCGGCTTTGCGTCTTTGTGAGATTTAATTTTCTCGCAAAGGCGCTAAGTCGCAAAGTTTAAAAATATATGTGAAAAGAATCTACTCTTTTTATTAGTATGAAACTTCCGATAGTTATAAAAATTATATGAACTGAGCACGCTTACTTTTTATAAAGATCAATCAACACTTTTTCGGGTGTATAAGGTGCATTGATAGCCAAATCTGCTTTAGGATTGAATGCTTTAACGGCATCACGAATGGCAAAATAGGCGCCCAGTCCATACATCAATGGCGGTTCACCAACTGCTTTCGATTTCTTAATGGCTAGCTCATGCCCGTCCGTTTCAAGATGCTTGATATTAATTTGTTTTGGAACTGAATAAATATCGGGTACCTTATAAGTTGAGAGCGCATTCGATACCAATCGACCTTGCTCGTTATAGACTATTTCTTCGAGCGTCATCCAGCCGATTCCTTGCACGACGCCACCTTCTATCTGACCATTGTCGACATCTTTATTCATACTTTGTCCGAAATCATGCACGATATTCACTTGATCAAAATCATAAGTTCCTTTCAAACAATCGACAGTAACTTCATGAATCGCAGTTCCATAAACATGATACGCAAATGGATGTCCTTTCTCTTTGGTTTTGTCATAATGAATGGTTGGCGTGGCGTAATGTGCATTTTCACTTAATGCCACGCGCAACGTAAAGGCTTTCAGAATCAAGTCTACCCAAGTCATGCTTGTTGCTTTTGCATCGGCGATGATTTGCTCGTCTTTGATTTGAATATCCGTGGCCACGAATTCGTTTTGCGCAACCTTTTTCAATCGATCTAATAATGCGTTACAAGCCAACTGCAAAGCTTTTCCGTTTAGGTCTGCTCCTGCACTTGCAGCTGTTGGCGAAGTATTGGCTACACGCAAAGTATTGGTTGATTCGATGCGAACCTTTGATGGCGCAATACCAAAAATCTCCGTTACGATTTGTAGCATTTTGGTGTTGACTCCTTGCCCCATTTCTACGGCACCTGTGCTTACTACTACGCTTCCATCGTGATAGATATGCACCAATGCGCGCGCGTGATTCATCATAGTATTGGTAAAGGAAATTCCGAAACAAATGGGTTGTACGGCCAATCCTTTTTTATAACGTGTATTGTTTTTATTGAAATCGGCTACACGTTGTTTTTGCGCCTCGTAATCATACGCTGTCATACAAGCATCCCAAGAAGCGTGTGCGTTGGTTTGTTGTAAGATTTGTCCGTACGACAATTCATCACCATCAACCACCAAATTCTTTTTTTGAATGATGGCTGGACTAATTCCTAAAGATTCTGCGGCTTTCACAATCGCAGCTTCGATGACAAACTTTCCTTGCGGTCCGCCGAACCCACGAAAAGCGGTGTTTGGAGGCAAATTGGTCTTGCAACTGTAAGCTTTGGCCGAAACGTTGGGTACAAAATAGGCGTTGGTTGAATGGAATAAAGTCCGTTCCATAACGGCTGGCGATAAATCTGCTGCGGCGCCTGCATTTTGAAAATGGGTCACTTCGTAAGCTAAAATCTTCAAATCTTTCGACAATCCAATTTTGAAATCGGCTGCATAT
>ENA-UOWO01004156-UOWO01004156.1-activated-sludge-metagenome-genome-assembly--contig:-NODE-4156-length-16180-cov-5.742698_pt1 | contig 16180 bp, 12 predicted proteins | sample MGYA00238148_ERZ761564 | MGnify/ENA primary metagenome ERZ761564 (study PRJEB28885, sample SAMN05720194) | activated sludge metagenome | isolation source: Anaerobic digester | place: USA...
CCACGTTTTTGTATTTAGCTGAGCTCCAGTACCTCCCATTTCAACCCAGCGCGATTTTGGACCACAGATTACGCTGATGAAGATGATTAAGATTATGTTGTCTGAACTTTGATTCGTCTGAGGACATTTCATAGAATAATTTTTCTGAAACTGAAAATTCATCCATATTTAATGTCTTACTGAAAGACTATGATAAAAACTCAAAGTCCATCAGGTAAAATGACAAATACGGTAAAAATATCAATTTATGCCAAAAATAGCTTACGAAGACACATCAGACGAATCACAGTTCAAAAACATGACTAATCACCAAAGCCACGTATTAAAGATCCCGAAATAAATTCGGGATGACAGACAGCAATCAATATACCAACGATAATGTTCATCAAAAATAACAAAGTTTATCAAAATCAAAGTTATTCAAGTGAATCAGACGAATCAGTGTTCAAGACCAATCATGCGTCGCAAAATATTGCGGCCCGCAATTTGAAATATTCAAACTAAATATATTTTCTCTCAATCAACGGATTGATTCTGGTAACCACTTCATAATTAATGGTGCCGATTTTCTCCGCAATTTGATCAGCTGTCTGCCCCGCGCCCAGTAAAATCACATCATCATTGTAATCCAAGGCAGGTAAATCACTTAAATCAATCATTGTTAAATTCATGCAAATACGTCCTAAAACCGGGCAGGCCGCTCCCCTAATGATAACTTCCCCTTTGTTGCCTAACCGACGATCATAACCATCCCAATAGCCAATCGGTAAAACGCCCAAAATCGTATCACGTTTGACTTGATGACTGTTACCATAACCGACAAACGAGCCGGCCGGAATCTTTTTGATATGAATCAATTTAGTCTGCCAAGTCAAAGCCGGTTTTAATTGGACTTTATGCCCAAAATGCGGTTTTAAAGATTTGTCCGGCCACAAACCGTACAAACTGATGCCCAAACGTGTCAAACTAAATGCGCCCAAATCTTGTAAAACCAAACTCGCGGCACTACAGGCAATATGATACGACAAATTCGATTTTAAGACTTCAAATTGATCCCTAAGCGCTTTAAATTTATCTAGTTGCGCGATTGTATATTCCAAATTTTCCTCAGATGAGGCGAAATGCGAGTAAACACCTTGCCAATCTAAAAACTTTTTCTCAGCCAAAGACTGAGCCAATCCCAAAGCCTCATTCGCCAAAACGCCGACGCGTCCGGCACCGGTATCCACTTTTAAATGCGTTTTTATTTTCTGATTGACTGACGCACCATAATCATCCAATTGCTTCAACATTTCTTGATGATAAACCGGTAAAGACAATAAAAATAATTTATCAGTGGGAATCGATTTTAACTCCGCCGACGACCAAAAACTCAAAACAAAAATCGGACAATTTACCCCCGCTTGTAATAATTGCAAAGCTTCTTCCAGAGAAACAACCGCCAAAATATCTACTTTATCCGCTAAAAATTTGGCCACTTCAAGCATCCCATGACCGTAAGCATTACTTTTAACCACCGCCATAATTGGCGTTTGGCTACTGAGTAATTTTTTATATTCTTGATAATTGTGTTGAATTGCCGCCAAATCAACAATCACTTGACTGGAACTCATAAACGTTAATTACTATTGATAAAAGATTTTCTCCTTAATACGCAGATCAATATATTGCAAAGCGTTTTTATCCACTTGCTTTAAATAAAACTTATAAAAAACATGGAATTTTTTCAACTGGGATAAAATATCCAGGTTTAAATCAAAATAAATATCAAAACCATGTAAGGTTTTTACTTCCAAATTACGACTGATATCATCACGGAAAGAAAAATCAACCGGTTTTAACAAATCATAAAATTTTAAATAACTGAAAACTTCCAAAATTTTTACCAAAGTTTCCGGCTGAATGGGAATGTTTTCATTGGCCGGACATTGCGGCTGCCAAGTTTTAATAATTGGATATTCCCCTAAACCGGACATGTTAATAGTACCAAAAATCTTATTATCGCGCGTCTCCGCTGATTCAAAAAAAGAATTATTGGCTTTCACATCATTGATTAAACGGCCGTCACTTTCAAAAGCGTAAAGTTTATTTTCACATTGCCAGTAACCGGCGATTTCTTTATAGCGTAGTTCGATTGTGATGGTGTTCCTTTCCACTTTGCGAATCAACACATCGGACAAACCGGAATCAAAAGCCAATAAACGATTTTTCAATTCAGCCTTATCCATCAAAAACAAATTACTTTCTTTAAATCCCCAATGACGTTCCCGCAAAAAATCCTGGGCCAAACTTTTTATCGCGTAATCATCGGCGATGTTTAACACTTCCACATTTTTAATGTTAAAAAATGAGGAAAACAAAAGCCAATAAGCAATCACCAATAAACTAATCATCAGGGAAGAATAAAATAAAAAATCAGTAAAAGCTCCCCAATTCCAAGATGAGAAATCAAAACGTTTTTTACTCGGACGACGATCAATAAAATACGGATTAGCCGAGACGCTTTGATGACGATGATACTTTAATAACGGTTTGTTTGAATTTTTTTGCTGAAACATTGCGTTTCAATTTTTATTTTTGATTCAAAATAATTTTTTCACGATTGAAGAAATATGGTTGTAAGGCTTTCGGTATATTGATATTACCATCAGAATCTTGATGATTTTCCACAAAAGCGATGATGGCACGCGCCAAGGAAATCGCCGTACCGTTTAAGGTATGGACAAAAGCTTTTTGATCGCCATCACTGTATTTGATATTCAAGCGACGTGCTTGGTAATCGGTGCAATTGGAACAGCTGGTGACTTCGCCCCAATCCCCCATAGGATGATTTTCATCACGCTTCATGGTCATCCAAGCTTCCAAATCATATTTTTTGTAAGCCGGACCGCCCAAATCACCGCTGCAGATTTTAATAACGCGAAAAGGAATTTCCAAATCATTAAAAATTTCCATTTCAATTTCTTTCAGTAACTCCAAAATTTCCGCACTTTGTTCCGGTGTGCTGAAAATAAACATTTCTAATTTGCTGAATTGATGGACACGATATAAACCTTTGGAAGTACGACCATAAGCGCCCGCTTCAGTGCGGAAACAATGAGATAACCCCAAATATTTTAAAGGCAAAAGCTCTTTATTCAAAACTTCTTCCTTATGATATCCGCCCAAAGAAATTTCCGCCGTACCGATTAAACTGCTTTCTTCACCTTCAATGTTATAAATTTGTTTTTCAGCGCCGCGCGGATTAAAACCGGTTCCCAAAATCACTTCGTTCAAAGCCAAATCCGGCGTACTGAACATTTGAAACCCAAATTTATTCACCACCTTATCTAAAGTGAATTGGATTAAAGCTTGTTCCAATAAGGCGATATCATTCTTTAAAAAATAAAATTTAGCCCCGGAAACTTTGGCGCCACGTTCAAAATCCAAATAATTATCATTCAATAATTCGGTATGATCTTTTGGTTCAAAAGCAAATTTTACTTCTTTCACGGAACGATAAATTTCCACGTTATCTTCATCGGTCGCGCCAATCGGACTGTCTTCACTGGTTAAATTCGGGATTTCCAACCAAATTTTTTTAAATTCCGCCTGTGCTTCTTCCAAGCGGGGCTCTTTTACTTTCATTTCTTCTTTAATTTGATTGACCTCGGCTGATAATTTTTCTTTTTCACTGTCCGTGGCTTGCGGGAATTGCTTGCTGATTTCGTTGCGCTTGGCTTTCAAAACATCCAACTCTTGAATCAAACGATTGCGCTCATCCAATAAGTCATAAAATCGCCCGATATCCACTTTCATGTTGCGGTTCTTGATGTTTTCTTCCACCAAAGCCCGATTTTCCTTTAAAAAGTTTAAATCCAACATAATATTTATTCTTTATCTTGATTATTTTCTTGATTTTGTGACTTCGGGCGCATTAACGGGAACAAAACCACGTCCCGCAAATTGCTTTGACCGGTTAATAAAGTCAAAATTCTGTCCACGCCCATGCCCCAACCGGAAATCGGAGGCATGCCATATTTCATGCAGTCAATAAATTCATCATCTCCATACATTGCTTCTTCGTCGCCTTCGGCTTGCGCTTGAGCTTGCTCTTTAAAACGTTGTTCTTGATCCAAAGGATCGACCAACTCGGAATAAGCCTTGCCCAATTCCCAACCGTTTAAAATAATTTGAAATTGATCAACCATTTCCGGATTTTTATCATTACGACGAGCCAAAGGTTGCAATTCCACCGGGTATTCATACAAAAACAACGGACCTAGTAATTTCGGTCTAGACATTTTTTTGTAAACATAATCAACCAAAGTGGAATAACTCATTTTGTCGGATTCTTCAATTTCAATCCCTTTTTTGGCAATGATTTTACGTAATTCTTCCACGGTTTTCACTTCATTCAAATCAATACCAGTATCGTTTTTAATCAATTCCATATAACTGATACGTGGCCAAGGGGTAGTAAAATCAACTTCTCTAAATTCCCCGTCCTTACCCTGAATGGACATTTTTCGCGGCAAATTCAAAGTATCAAACAAATAATCAAACATTTTTTCAGTGAATTTGATATTATCTTCAAAATTCCAATAAGCACAGTAATGTTCCAAATGAGTATGCTCCGGCAAATGTGACGGATCAAAACCCTCATTGCGGAAAGCTTTTCCCAATTCAAAAATCTTTTCAAAACCACCGACAATCAATTCTTTTAACGGCAACTCATGGGAAATGCGCAAATAAACATCAATATCTAAGCCATTATTATGCGTGATATAAGGACGGGCGTTGGCGCCGGTCGGTGAATGCAACAAAGTGGAAGTCTCCACTTCTTGAAAACCCTCTTTCCAATAAAATTCACGAATCGCTTTAATAAATTTACTGCGGAATAAAAATCGATTCATGGTTTCTTGGTCACTGATTAAATCCAAATAGCGTTGACGATATTTCACTTCCTGATCTTGCAAACCATGGAATTTGCCTGGCAATGGTTTCAAAGCCTTGCCTAAAAACATAAAATCTTTAACCAAAATTGTTTTCTCACCTTTATGGGTAACAAACAATTCACCTTCCACACCGATAAAATCGCCCAAATCAAAATGTTTTACAAAAAAATCATATTTGTCTTTGCCGACTTCATCCGCTTTAAAAGCGATTTGATAACGGCCGCTGTAATCCTGAATATGAGCGAAACATAGTTTTCCCATATCACGAATCAAAACCAAACGTCCGGCGGTTTTTACTTTTTCCCCTTCCGCTAATTCAAAAGTATCCTTCAGAGAACAATCTTTATCATAACGTTCAGGATAAGTTTGCACGCCCATTTTTTCCAAATCGCGTAACTTTTTCAAACGAATCAGCTCTTCATCGTTGGTATCAATCCCCGGATTAAAATTTTCGTCGGCCATAAAATTATTTATTTAATTTCTAAAATTTGATATTCCATTTTACCGCTTGGCGTTTCTACCAAACACTTATCACCCACTTTCTTGCCCATTAAGGCTTGTGATAACGGTGATTGATCAGAAATTTTCTTTTGTAAAGGATTAGCTTCGGCAAAACTGACAATTTCCAAATCCATTTTCAAATTATTATTGACGCAATTCACTAAAACCTTAGACCCCAAACCCACGCACTCAGTGTCCTGGCACGTCCCTACCACTTCCGCGTGCTTCAAAATTTCCTCGATTTCTTTAATGCGACCTTCATTAAAACCTTGGGCATCGCGTGCTTCATGATAAGAAGCGTTTTCCCGCAAATCCCCCATATCTTTGGCTTTTTTAATGTTTTCGCTAATCGCCGGCCGTTGCGCGATGCGGTCTTCCAGTTCGGTTTTTAACTTGTCATAAGCGCTTTGCGTAATTTGTGCCATAGCAATCATTTTTTACTGTTTTAACTATCTAATTTTACTTGATTAAAGGGGATTTTTCAAGAACCGACCACCTGTCCCCCGATAATTTTCCCACCAGCCAAAAACACGGCTGACTGGCCCGGGCTGGGTGGTAATTGACCTTTTTGTAAGCTTAAAACAAAATGTTTTTTATCCTTTTTCAAAACTCCATTGGCCCATTTTTGTGCCGAGCGCAATTTGTATTTTATTTTTACCGGTAATTTGGGCACTGCACCGGCCCATAAAATCTTAGTAAAGCGCAATTCTTTTGGTTCCAAAACTTGTTTGTCACTTTCATTTACCACATAAACGCGGTTTTTATTAGCATCAATTTTGCTGACATACCAGGGGCCGCCGCCCAAACCCAAGCCCTTGCGTTGTCCGATTGTAAAAAATTGATGATTATCATATTTTCCCAAAACATTATTACTACCCGCCTCAATAATTTCCCCGCCTTTACGCTTTTTGATACTCTGTTTCAAAAAAGTGTTCAAATCATCGGCCGGCACAAAACAAATTTCCTGGCTTTCACCAACCGGCAATAAACCCGGGGGCAAAACATCTTTTGCCAATTCTTTTACCTCAATTTTTGCAAATTTGCCCAAAGGAAAAATCAATCGTTTTAAATAAGCTTGCGGTAATTGATATAAAAAATAAACCTGGTCCTTTTTCTCATCATTGGCCGGGCTAAGATAAACATAATTCCCCTGCTTTTTTAAAAGCGCATAATGACCGGTCGCCACTTTTTTAATTTTTAATTTATCGGCCAAGTCCATCAATTCTTTAAATTTAAAAACGCGATTACACAAAATACAGGGATTGGGTGTTAAACCACGAGCGTAATCCTCCACAAAAGGTTTGATAACACGTTTGGAAAAATTCCCACTGGATTTCAAACGATGTAGCGGCACTTGTAAATAATCAGCGATTTTTTTGACATTAAGCCAATTGTTTTTGGAAGCATCACTTTTCAAATTATTCAAATAAACACCGATCACTTCGTAACCTTGTTGGCGCAATAAATGCACACTAAAACTAGAATCAATGCCACCGGACATGGCTAGCAAAATTTTTTCTTTTCTCAGATTTTTTAAATTATTCTTTTTCATAAGCGATGATCACATTAGGAACACTAACTAAAGAATTACTTGACCATTGTAATTTCTCTCCCAAAATACTCAGCCCACTGGAACTGCCGCCATCCAAATTCAAAACATTTTCAACCCCATCTAAGTTTTTTCCCACCCAAGTCATCATTTCTTGTAAAGTAAAATAAAAAGATTCAGTATTAATAAAATAAATAAATTGCTCGTCTTCAGCGATCAAAGAACGTCGTGATCCTTCACCACCGTTTTTCTTTAATAAAATTTTTCCCTTGCTAATTAACATTGGAAAATTAACCAAAACTTGTTCATCATCTTTTAAAGTTTGCAAATTATTGTTTGGCAGGTATTGTAAAGATAATTTCCCATTCGCATCAATTACGACCGCACCGTCATAACTATTATTACCGGTTAGACTAATAATTTTCCCTTGACCTTTCAGCCACAAACCACCGGTCGCTTTATAATTCTCATCAAAGAATGAACCATTAATCACCGCTAAGGCATTTTGATTTTCAAAATGCCAAGCATTAACGCTCAAAGGTTTATCAACATTTTCTTTTATTTCAAAAATAAATTTATTTTTATTAAAACTCAAAACATTGATACGCTCTTTTAGAACACCTTGATCGTCTCGAAATTCGAAAATTTTCAGATGAGCACTGTTGCTTTGATTTACCGGCGTCCAATCTGAATACAAATCTTGTTCAATGGTTTTTTGACTCTCTAGCGGCAAAACCGTAATTGTTCCATCGCCTGATAATTCACAGCCACTAAAAACAAAAGCCGACAAAAACAAAGTGATTGTTAAAAAATGTTTAGACACAAAATTATTTTTTACCTAATAAGATGCCGGGGACATTATTGCGACTTTCGGTGCGCTTAATCCCCGTCTCTCCAAAGTATACCAACTGATTATGAGTAATGGAAGCAATACCTAGTTTTAAACGAGTAGCGTTACTGGCATATAAAGTAAAAAGTTTTTCGCCTTTTTTGATCTTTTGTCCGTAGCGACAATGCATGTGCATGCCGGCATATTTGTCTTTAGGCGTACCCAAGTTCATACAAACGGCATTAATCGCCTTGCTGTCAATGTAAGTGATTTCCCCGGACTTTTCGGCCAGCACTTGGTATTTAACCACTTTCTTAATCACTTCTTCTGAGGAAATATCAGCTTTTCCGCCTTGAGCAATAATAATTTCATTCATCTTATCCCAAGCCTTCCCATTTTTAAGCTGTTCTCTGGCTAATTTCTCACCTTGCCCCTTACGACAAACACCCTTCAATTCCAAAATTCCGGCCGCCAAGTGAATCGCTTTATTTTCTAAATCCATCGGACGATATTGATGTTGCTGTAAAACTCGCAAAACATCGCGCGCTTCCAAAGCCGGGCCGATACCATTACCGACCGGTTGTTTGGCGTCACTCAAATTAATACCGACCTTAATGCCAAAACGCGCCCCCAAACGCTTAAATTTATCGCCAACCAGCTTCCCGACCTTCATATTAGGAACTTTAGCACTCGGACCAACCGGAATATCAATCATCAAATGATCCACACCCATCGCCACTTTTTTAGCCATAATACTGACAATCATTTTATCATAAGGTTCCATGGCCAAAGGACGGGAAACTCGAATAATCTTGTCATCAGCCGGCGCCAAATTCAAACCACCACCCCAGACCATACAACCATTGGTTTTCCTAACGATTTTTTTGATTTCTTCCATGGAAAAGGAGACTGGTGCCAAAACTTCCATCGTATCGGCAGTGCCGGAGGGCGAGGTAATCGCCCGGGACGAGGTCTTGGGAATAATTAAACCTAAAGAAGCGATAATCGGAATCACCACCATGGTCGTGCGGTTACCAGCCAAACCGCCAATACAGTGCTTATCCACGACTTTCTCGGGCAAGTTGATCATCTCACCGGTTTCAGCCATCGCTTTGGTTAAATAATACAATTCATCTTCGGTGTAGGGACGAACAAAACTGGACATGGCAAAATAAGTCAATTCCACTTCCCCCATTCGTCCCTGTACAATATCACTCATAATGGAATGAATTTCTTCATAATTCAAATCTTCACCGCGCATTTTCTTTTTAATAGCTTCAATCGACAAAGGACGAGAAACCAAATTCAATTCAATGATATCCTCTGATTCGACATCAAATTTTTCAGTAATTTCTTTGTAAATCCCCAAATATCCCGGCTTTAAAGTACTGGAAAACTCAATATCACAAATCAAAGATTTCTTTTTAGAAAACACAATCTGCACCTTGTCGCCGGCCTGAATGCCATAATGAAAAGCCTCATCTTCACGAATCGCCGCCACCAAACGTCCTCCGGTGGAAAATCTGATGTTTTTCGTTTTTAGAAAAAATCCCATAACTTTATTTTAAATTTAAATTAAAAAGCACTCGTAGTGGCTTTATTATATCAAAATTTTGAAAATAAAAAAAGCACCCGACGAGGAGTGCTTTTTTAAAATTTTATTCAATTATTTCTCCACTATAATTCATAGCATCTAAGCTAAAAGTATCAATCAAATCCAAAATTTCTTGCTTCGGAAGATCGCCGGAAAAATGATAATTATAATTTTTTCCAAACAAAATCACATTAAAATACTCACCATAACCGGATGTTCCGTAAGTCAAAGCGTCAAAACCATGGATTTTTGTTTCCTGATAATTATTGTCATATCCTGGAATGTTACCCGCCGCCTCCATCTCCTTAATTTCGTCAATGGTTTTGGGCTCAGTAACCTTTAAACTGATAAACGGCCCTGGACCGTGCGCCTCACATAGAAAAAACACTTTGTTATCTTCCGGAGAATAAGCAGCTTGGGGGGCATAAGTAAAACTGTCCATACTTTCATCAACATAAAAAGGCTTTTCAATCAAATCATCATTATAAAATTCAGTATAAGGAATTTTTAATGAATAATCATATTTGCTATTAACATAAACAAACTCCTTTTTTTCACCCAACTGCCAATCAGAGCCTTCACATTTATCCATCCAATCAGCATCTTCAAAATCAATATCTTGATAAGCGATCAAACGGCCCTTGGTATCAAATTCTGAGCTAGATAAATCGGTTTTTTCATTATCAACAATTTCCTTGACCGGAAAATTGACTTGATTATTTGTTGATTCCGGACTATCTTTAGCCATTAACAAAAAATAGACCAAAGGAATCAAAAACAACAAAGCGATGACGAAGACAATGACAATTTTGAAAACGTCGTTTTTTTCTGTTTGCATAGATGTTTAATCATTATTATTTAATTAATCTAAATCTTCCCCCAATACTCCACGGCCTGGGCTAATTCTTTATATTCAGGCAATTTAATGGCTTTAGCTAAGCTCAAACCACGAATCGCCACCGCTTCGATGGATTGATAGGCCGCCCGCGCCCCCGCCCCGCTTCCCAAAGGATGGCCGTGCACACCGCCCCCGAAGTTAATGACACAATCATTGCCTAAAATCTTATACAATTTCTCGGTCATGCCAGGGTGCAAACCGCCGGAAGCGATCGGCAAGGTCGGTTTAATCATTCCCCACTTACTCAATAACATTTTATTGATTTCCAAAATATCTTCTTTTGTCCCTTCCATCTTACCAACGACAGTGCCAGTATGCAACTGGTCAATACCAGCCAATCTTGCCAATTGTGCCAACACATACATTGTGTAACCGTGACGTTCATTTTTGGTGAACAAACTATGACCGGCGCGATGTCCGTGTAAAATCAAATTAAAATTGGCCTTTCTGAATAATTGCACATTATCCAAGCCAGTGGACACGATATCAACCATCACGCATTCGCCGCCTTTTTTCTGCACATATTCGGCACGATCAAACATCACATCCATCGGACCAGTAATATTAAAAACATAAACTTTTTTAGATTTTGTTTCCTTTTCCACCCGTTTCTTCATGACCATAACGTGATCAACGCGATCTTCAAAACGATTGAAAGTCATATCAGTCAAATTCTCATCATCTTTAATCAAATCAATACCGTTCAACCAAACGTTGTAAGCGACATCAGCTTGCTCTTTGGCACTCAAACCAACTTTTGGTTTGATAATACAGCCCAAAATCGGACGCTTGGGAATATTTAAGAATTTACGAACACCGGCCGGCCCGAATTTAGGACCTTCAAACGCCTTGATATAGGCCGGTGGAAACTCAATATTTAACAAACGAAGATTCTTCAATAATTTCATGCTAAAAATATTGCCCAAAATGCTGGACGCCAGTTGCGGAATGCTCCCCAATTCAAATAAATCCAAAGGATAAGCAATATGGACCAAATGTTTGTTGGGATCAATCTTGTAAACCTTAGCACCCAATTTTTCCGCCACCTGAGGACGCAAAGTCGCCAAATCCGTCCAAGTTCCAATGGATGATTCAGCAGCAATCCATTCCGCCGCTTGTTTAATCGGCAAACTGGATTCAACATAAAAAGTGCAGAGCAAGTGCTTTTTCGCATCCGGATGAGTCCCCAAACGTAAATAGCCCATAGTATTTTTTTATTTATTTTATATTATTTCAATCTGATTTTGACTGCGTACTCTACCCTCTGTCATCCTGAACTTGTTTCAGGATCTTTAATATATGAACCGCCACCAACGTATTAAAGATGCCGAAACAAGTTCGGCATGACAATGGACCTAATTTCCTCCATTATACCGAATTTTTGAAGTACTGACAAACCAATCCTAAAACCACTCTCCATACTCACGCTTCACCACTTTGGCCACGTCTTTTGGTTTTACCAAGCCAAACTCGGTAACGTAAGCGGTGATAAATTCCGGCGGAATCATATCAAAAGCCAAGTTAATCAGTTTTAAACCTCTCGGAGGTTTGGCCCAAATCTCTTTAGGTTCGCGCTCTTCAATTTTTATATAAGCACCACGCTTTAAATCAGATTCAATTTTCAACAAAGAAGTGGCAATATAAACAGGAATCCCCGAATGATAAGCACTCAAAGCAATTCCATAACTGCCGATTTTATTAACGCAAGCCCCGTCCAGCGCAATAGCGTCACAACCCAAAAATACTGATGAAATATCCAAATCTTTACCGCTAAAATGACTGATCAAATATGCCGAAGCCCCATCCACCAACATCGTGTTGGGCAAACCGGCTTTGCGCAGCTCCTCGCTGGTGATTCTGCCTTGAAACAAGGGACGAGTTTCATCATTGAAAACTTTAAATTTACGTTTCTTGTAAGCTTCAATTAAAATTCCCGTCACCATGGAAGAATGACAATGAGTAAAAACCTGATCGCCGCGACTGATCAATTTTTGACCATGTTCGGTAACGCTTTTTTTGTGCTCGTGCAATAAATTCAAAAAATATTTCCCCCAATAATCACCAGCCTTCGCCAAGGCTACGGCCGGTAAACTCTCTTTTCCCGAATCCAAAGTATTTTCTTTTAACAATTTCTGATAAATAAAATCCAAGGCGTTGCGGGTCAGCGGCTCGGTTTCACGCAAATTTGCCAATTCTTCTTTGAATTTTTTAGCGGATTTTAAAATTTCCAACGAAGAAACTTTGTCGGCAAACGATCCGACATAAACACAAAAAAGCTTTATGCTTTCCTTAGCAACGTTGGTGGCGCCTTGAATTTTAATATCCTCAATATCATCCATCACTTTTTCGATTTTTTTCAAAGTTTGTTTTTTGTTTTTCAGCATATTTTTAAATTTTTATTTCTTCACCCAAAACCGGCATCAATACTTCAATTCCCGGTTTTAATTTTAAAATTTCCGCACGCAAAACCTCCATTTTTTCCGGCTGACCATGCACCAAGAAAACCTTTTTCAGTTTGGGCATCTTTTCAATGTAATTTAACAAATCCAACTTATCGGCGTGCCCGGACAATGAATCCAAAGACTCAATTTGCGCCTTTACCGGCACCAATTCCTTGAAAATCATCAAATCGCTGGGCTGCTCCAACAATTGTTTGCCCAAAGTCTCGCCGGCCATAAAGCCCACCACCAAAACTAAGTTCTTGGAATTAGGCAAATGATGCATAAAATGAAAAATCATCCGTCCACCGGACAACATTCCCGAACCGGCAATGATAATCGCTTGCCCTTTGTATCCGTTGAGCATTTTTGATTCCTCAATCCCTTCAATGTAATTGATATATTCCGCTTTAAACGGATTTTTGCCGCGTTTATAAAATTCTTGACGACTCTCTTCATCAAAATATTCTTTGTAATCTTCATAAACTTCTACCATTTGATTGGCCAACGGACTATCCACAAAAATCGGGATTTTCGGCAAGCGTCCTTGTTCCATCAGCCAATGCAAAATATACAAAAGCTCCTGCGTTCTTTCCAAAGCAAAGGCCGGAATCAAAACCTTACCACCACGCTCGTAAACATCTTTGATCAACCACACAAAATCATCAAAAACCGTGCTGATATCGGTATGAACACCATTTCCGTAGGTGCTTTCGCAAATCAAATATTCTGCTTCGGTGTAAATATCCGGATCTTGCAACAAAGGCATAAAACGGCGGCCGTAGTCGCCGGTAAACAATAAGGTTTTATTTTGCCCGTCATCCTCATCTTTAAATTTCAAAACAATCTGCCCGGACCCCAAAATATGGCCGGCATTATGAAATTCCGCTTTGATATTTTTATCCAATTGCAATTCCTCATAATATTTGACGCCAATCACGTTTTTCCAGGCGTACTCCACGTCCGTGTCTTTGTAAATCGGTTCGGTAATCGTGCCATAAACTTTATAAATCTGAGCGGCCGCCTGCGCTTGCAGCTTGGCGGCATCCAAAGCAATCAAACGCGATAAATCTTTGGTCGGTTTGGTACAGTAAACCGAGCCTTTAAATCCTTGCTTATACAAATTAGGAATATTTCCGCAATGATCCAAATGGGCGTGTGATAACAAAACCGCATCCAACATTTCCGGATCAAACAAAAAATTGCGGTTATAGATCAAATCGCTATCCGAATTGGTCTGTTTAAAACCGCAATCCAATAAAAAATTCTTGTTGTTTATCGTTAACAAATGCTGGGAACCGGTCACTTCCTGCGCCGCTCCACAAAATTTGATTTTCATATTTTGTTTTTAGATGTTTATCCGATAAATGCTAAAAATATTATAGCAAATTTTTATCATTTGGGGAAATAGTTTTCGCCACCTTTTTATATTTAAGAGCGTTGCAACCCACCTTCGCCAAAAGCTACGGTGGACACGGTGCAACGTCCCTACGAAAGAGATTATTTAAAACGATTGGTTTTATGCCGCCCATTGGTCCGCGAAGAACATAATTTTGTGGTGAGTTTGAGTGGTTTTGGCGATAGCCAAAATCCGAGCAGCCTGTTTGAGTCAACCGTTTTGGCTTTGTAAAAGACAAAACGGTGACGAGTTTGCGAGGAAACGAAAAACGAGCCCAAAATTATTCGTGCGGACCAGCGGGCGGAGTTTTTTGGTGCTACCTTTTGTACTCACAAAAGGTAGCAAAAAAAGTTAATCCTTCTTCAACAAAGCCAAATACGCGCTTTGCGGTAATTTCACCTTACCGAACTGCGCCATGCGCTTCTTACCTTCTTTTTGTTTATTTAAAAGCTTCATTTTACGAGTCACATCGCCGCCGTATAGTTTGGCGGTCACGTCCTTGCGTAACGCCGAGATTTTTTCTGAAGCGACGATTTTTCCACCCAAAATCGCCTGCACTTTAATAACAAATAATTGTTTGGGAATAACCGTTTTTAATTTTTCCACGATTCGTTTTCCTTCGCGGTGCGCCGCCTCACGATAAACCATAATGGACAAGGCTTCCACCGGCTCTTCGGCAATATAAATCATCAAGCGCACAATATCGGCCGCCTGATAACGAATAAATTCATAATTAAACGAGGCATAACCGGAGCTGATACTCTTCAACTGATCATAAAAATCCACAATTACTCCGGACAAAGGCAATTCATATTTCAAAACGACACGGTTTTCCTCATAATCATTCAAACTGTCCAAATAATCCGTGCCCAAATAAACGCCATGGCGATCTTGCGCCAACTGCATAATCGCGCCTAAAAACTTTTGCGGCGTGACGATTTCCGCGCGCACCATCGGTTCTTCCACCATTTCAATGCGCGTCGGGTCGGGCCACTGCGCCGGATTGGAAATCAAAACCTGTTTATCATTTAAAATCTGGTCTTTGGAAAAGTTTTTGCCAAAAGACAAAACATCACCGCGCGACGTCACCTTATAAGCAACGCTCGGCACGGTTACAACCAACTGTAGATCATATTCGCGGGTCAAACGCTCCTGAATAATATCCAAATGCAATAAACCTAAAAATCCACAACGAAAACCACTGCCCAAAGCCAAAGAATGTTCCGGCTCATAAACCAAAGAGGCATCGTTCAATTTTAATTTTTCCAAAGCATTACGCAATTGATTATGTTTATCACCACCATCGGTAAAAAAACTGGCAAACACCATCGGTTTGACATCTTTATACCCGGCCAATGCCGGCAGATTCGCCGAATGATTTTTCTGAAAAATCGTATCACCGACTTTACATTGACTGATTTCTTTAATTCCACTAATCACATAACCGATTTGCCCTGCCTGTAAAACATTTTCTTTTTTTAAATTAGGAGTAAATATCCCCACTTCCAAAACCTCACTTTCCATGCCAGTGGCGTTCAAATAAATCGTCTGTCCGGCTCTAATTTCGCCGTCAAACACGCGAATATAGTTAATCACCCCTTTGTATTCATTAAACACCGCATCAAAAATTAAAGCACGAAAATCGGAATAATTATCTTTAGGTGGACTGACTTTATCAATCACGCGTTGTAAAACCGCCTCAATTCCCTGACCGGTCTTGGCGGAAATCGCCAAAATATCTTCATCTTTGCAACCAATCAAATTAATGATTTCTCGCTTTACTTTTTCCACGTTGGCCATTGGCAAATCAATTTTATTGATAACCGGAATGATTTCCAAGCCCTGATCCAAAGCTAAATACAAATTGGTTAAAGTTTGCGCTTGAATCCCCTGAGTAGCATCAACCAACAACAAAGCCCCTTCCACGGCCGCCAACGAACGCGAAACTTCGTAATTAAAGTCAACGTGGCCGGGGGTATCAATCAAATTCAAAATAAAAGTTTCATTTTTGTATTGATAAGCCATGGTCGCCGGC
>ENA-UOWO01004157-UOWO01004157.1-activated-sludge-metagenome-genome-assembly--contig:-NODE-4157-length-16178-cov-6.674874_pt1 | contig 16178 bp, 14 predicted proteins | sample MGYA00238148_ERZ761564 | MGnify/ENA primary metagenome ERZ761564 (study PRJEB28885, sample SAMN05720194) | activated sludge metagenome | isolation source: Anaerobic digester | place: USA...
CAATTGCTGCATCAGAAAAAAAGAAGTACGTCGATATTGATGTTTTAGGTACTTACGAAAGAGTACTTGACAAAGGTTATAAATCGGTCGACATGTTTAAAAAAGTAGGTGACAAACGCTTTTTTGGTGGTGATTTGGTAGTAGCTGCCAAATGGTATTCGCAATTGTTTGCCATGACAACTGATTTGGATCCCGTATATTTTTACCGTTATGCCGAGTCTTTAAAGTCGGTAGGTTTGGTAGATAAAGCCACAGAAATGATGACGATTTTCGAAAACAAGAATGCACAACAATAATTAAACTTTAATATTTAGTCATCATTAGGCAATTGTAATACTTGGATTTTTTTAAATTCGTTTTGATATTATAAAAAAGTGTCGATTTCTGTAACGATTAGACAGCTATTATCACTAATGTCATACCTTTGAATTTGAAATTGCTTCCGATATGCTCGTTTACTTCCGTTTGCTTAGTGAAAGTTTTAGTTTTGCGATGAACGCGCTTCGCACCAATAAGTTGCGTACGTTACTGTCGTTGTTGGGTGTTACCATCGGTATCTTTTCGATTATTGCGGTACTTGCAGCAGTAGATTCTCTAGACAGAAAAATCAAAAATGATTTGAGTTCCTTAGACAAAAACACTATGTATCTGACCAGTGTTTGCTTCGGACCAACCGACATACCGCGTTGGAAGGTAGAACAATTTCCGAATGTAACTTACGAAGAATACCAATACTTAAAAGAAAATGTGAGCCATACTGAAAATTTTTGCTTTCAGTTTTTTGCCTCTCGAGAAAGCATCAAATTCGAATCAAAAACAGTTTCAGATGTCAATATGGTTTTGGTTACTTCAGAATTTGTAGACATTCAGCGGATGGAATTCTCAGAAGGGCGTTTTTATAATGAATCCGAATCAAATTCTGGCAAAGCCGTTGTAGTTTTAGGATATGAAGTGGCGAAAGGCTTGTTTGAAGAACGCGACCCTATTGGAAAAACAGTCCGATTGTATGGACAACGTTTTACGGTCATTGGCGTCACCAAAAAGAAAGGTGATTCTGGAATCGAATTGGGCGGTGGCGATGATACTTCTGCTTTTATACCAACTAATTTTATACGAAGACTTTACGGCGACAACAATGAATCGATGCTACCCGTGATTATTATCAAACCTGAAAAGGGAACGGATATGGCAGAACTTAAAGCCGATATAGCTCAGAAATTGCGTAACATGCGCGGCGTAAAGTCGAATGAAATTGATAATTTCTTTGTGAATGTTTTATCCGGATTTACCGATTTGATTGACGGTATCGTGAGTCAAATGAATATGATAGGCTGGATTATAAGCGGCTTTTCATTGTTGGTAGGCGGATTCGGAATTGCGAACATTATGTTTGTTTCCGTGAAAGAACGCACGAACTTAATCGGTATTCAAAAATCATTGGGTGCGAAAAATAAATTTATCTTATTTCAATTCTTATTTGAGTCGGTAATCCTTTCGGTAATCGGTGGCGTAGTTGGTTTAATACTGGTTTGGATTATCTCAATTATACTAACCAAGGCACTCGAATTCGAATTCATCTTAGGCTTCTGGAATATTGTTTTGGGCACAAGTCTTTCCGCTTTTATAGGTTTGATTTCGGGGATTTTACCAGCGATAAGTGCATCGCGGTTGGATCCTGTTGAAGCCATTCGAACTGGAATGTAATTTTGTCACAAAGACGCTATGTCACAAAGATTAATTTGGAAAAATAAAAAAGGAAACCCGACAAACATAAATTGTCGGGTTTCCTTTTTTTACTATGTATAATAAAACACTTCGGGTCTTAGTGCCTTTGTGGCAAACAAATTATCTAATCTCGTTATTCTCTATCAAATCAATAAACAAGTTGATTTTGTCTTTCAATTCTTTTCTAGGTGTAATAAAATCTAAGAAACCATGTTCTAAAACGAACTCGGCGGTTTGAAAACCTTCTGGCAAATCTTTTCCAGTGGTATCTTTCACCACACGTGGACCAGCAAAACCAATCAATGCGCCAGGTTCTGAAATATTCACATCACCCAACATCGCATAAGAAGCAGTGGTTCCTCCTGTAGTTGGATCTGTACACAATGAAATATATGGAATTTTAGCTTCGGCCAATTGCGCCAATTTAGCAGATGTTTTTGCCAACTGCATCAACGAATAAGCTGCTTCCATCATACGTGCGCCACCTGATTTTGAAATCATCACAAACGGCATTTTATTCTTAATCGAATGATCAATGCCACGAGCAATTTTTTCTCCAACAACAGCGCCCATAGAGCCTCCAATAAAAGCAAAATCCATACAGCAAATCACAACATCTTTCCCTTTCGATTTTCCGACAGCAGTACGAACAGCGTCTTTCAGCTTCGTTTTTTCCATCACATCTTTCAGTCGATCAGAATACTTTTTCGTGTCTTCAAAATGCAACGGATCTTTAGAAGTCATCTTCGCATCCAATTCCTTGAACTCATTATTGTCGAATAAAATCTGAAAATATTCAGCACTACCAATGCGAACGTGGAAACCATCTTCTGGACTTACCCATAGATTGCGTTCCAACTCATCAGCATCGATAATTTTCCCTGTAGGTGATTTATACCACAATCCTTTAGGAACGTCTTTTTTGTCTTCGGTTGCGGTGGTAATTCCTTTTTCTGTTCTTTTAAACCAAGCCATGTTTTTTCAATTAATAATTAATAATTAACAATTAATAATTATAGTGTGTTTATGTTGTTCAAATCGGCAAATGCTTGCTCGAGTCTTTTGTTGAATGTCAATTCACCTTCACGTACCCATTTTCTTGGATCGTAGTGTTTTTTGTTTGGCGATTCTGGTCCGTCTGGACTTCCGATTTGGGTTTTCAAATATTCAATATTGTTGACCATATAATCACGAATTCCTTCTGTAAAAGCAAATTGCAAATCGGTATCGATGTTCATTTTAATCACACCATAGCCAATCGCTTCTCTGATTTCTTCTAAAGTAGAACCCGATCCGCCGTGGAAAACGAAATCAACCGGATTGTGACCAGTGTTGAATTTGTTTTGAACGTAATCCTGAGAGTTTTTCAAAATCTTTGGAGTCAGTTTCACATTGCCTGGTTTGTATACGCCATGCACATTACCGAAAGCGGCTGCAATGGTAAATCGCGGGCTCACCTTCATCAACTCTTCGTAAGCATAAGCAACTTCATCAGGTTGGGTGTATAATTTTGAGCTGTCAACATCAGAATTGTCAACACCATCTTCTTCACCACCAGTAATTCCCAATTCGATTTCTAAAGTCATACCCATTTTGCTCATACGCGTCAAATAGGTTTTGCAGATTTCGATGTTTTCGTGAAGTGGCTCTTCAGACAAATCAATCATGTGTGAACTGAACAACGGTTTTCCTGTTTCAGCAAAATGTTTTTCGCTGGCATCCAACAAACCGTCTAACCAAGGCAATAATTTTTTTGCACAGTGGTCTGTATGTAGAATCACAGTCGCACCATAAGCTTCAGCAAGTGTATGAATGTGTTTCGCACCAGCAATGCCACCAGCAATCGCTGCTTTCTCATTGGCATTCGACAATCCTTTTCCGGCATTGAATACGGCTCCACCATTCGAGAACTGAATGATTACAGGCGCTTTCAATTTCGCAGCAGTTTCTAAAACACCATTGATAGTGCTAGATCCTGTAACGTTTACAGCTGGAAGTGCAAATGCTTTTTCTTTGGCATAACGGAAGATTTCTTGTACTTGATCTCCAGTAGCAACGCCTGGTTTGATATTGTGAGCCATGATTGTGTGTTTAAAATTAAAGTGTACAAAAATAATAATTTATAAATTTAGAACGGGTAATTTATTCCAATATTTAGCACGGAGTTCGGGAAATTATAATCGCGGAACCATTTTTTATTTGAGGTGTCAGATGGGTTGTAGGTTTTGAATCCGAAATCAATTCTGAAAACAAAAAAGCTCAAGTCGTAACGCAATCCAAATCCAGAGCCTACCGCTGTATCTTGTAATGATTTGAGGCCACTGAATACCGCTTTTTCATCTTCAACATTGTCGAAAATATTCCAAATGTTTCCGGTATCGACAAACAAAGCACCGTTGAATTTACCAAAGAAATTAAATCGAAATTCCGCACTCGTGGCAATTTTAAAGTTGGCTTCATTAAAGTCATTCAGCGTAGCACTTCTTCCTGGCCCGAGCGAATACGACTGCCAAGCGCGGTTGTCATTAGAGCCACCAGCAAAATAACTTCGAGAGAATGGAACTGTCTCTGAATTTCCGTAAGGAACGGCCAATCCTATAAAACTCCTAAATGCCAAAACTTTTTTACGTTTGAAATCCCAATGTTTAACATACTCCAATTCGCCTTTGATGTATTGAGAATAAGCTACTTCAAAAATCGTTTTGTTTAGGCTTTGTGTTCCTGTTTTTTTGGAAAGGTTTGCCAACAACGATAAAGTATTTCCAGCAGATTCTATTTTAGATCTAAAGATGTGAAAAGTCTCGTCGTATAAATCTTTTTTCGTCGATTTAGAAACCGAAAAACTCGAAGCAAAGATCAAGTTGTTTTCTGTAAGTCGGGCAGCCCGTTGCACAATACTTCGAATCGTTTTTGAATCGTCAGATGATGGTACAATAACATTGTTATCAATGTCGCTCAAAAAACCATCAACACCACTGGATATAATCAATTCATCACCATCAAAATAATTTGGGTTGGCATTATACTTTACCGCCAAATCATTCAAAGCCAAAAAAGACGATTGGTAAACATTAAAATAATTATTAGGATTGATGTTTTTCACATATTGAATGTTGAACAAATCAAAACGGAAAGAGGTCATTCGATTTAATGTCCAATTGTAGGTCATCGCGCCGGTGAAATTTTCCTTGTCTAAACCAATGTTCTTTTGTTTGGAAAAACCCATCGTTAATGCCGTTGACGGAATCATGCTTTTGGGAATAATCTTATCGGTATTGAAAAACATAAAGATTCTCGGGAAGTTCAGTTTCATATCAACACCATAATCCGAAACGTTGAAAAAACGATCGTCAGGATTCGCCAAATCCTTAGAAGAACCAATATTGCCACGTGTAGCAATTTCGAAGGTTTCCGCGCCATTGAAAATATTTCGAATTCCAAACGACAAACTTCCTGAAATTCCAAAGTCTTGGATGTTCGAATGCGTAAAATCGATACCATAACCAAAACTAAATTTTTCTCTTTGTGTCAGATAAATATCCGCAATTAATGATTGTGATAGCGAATCTGTTGGGTCAATTGTATACCGAATTGTTGGGTAATTGAATACTTTCAAATTGGTCAAATAACGCGTACTCAATGTAGTTCTAATATCAGAAAAATAACTGCCTTTGTTGATGAATACGGCGTTGGTAATCGCTTTTGGTTTGTATTTCAATTTGCCTTTACTGAATAAATTGAAATTAGAAAAAGTCGTTTTTTTCTCTTCAGTAGCGGAAGTGTCTTTCGAATTGTAATCAGTATAAATATTGACTTCACTGATTTTGTATAAGGTAAACGGTTGGGTTTTGGTCGAATCGCCTTCGCTAAAAGAATAATTGTCAATCTTCAGATTCACATTCGTTTTGTGATTGCCATTGAGTGTGTCAATTGCATAATTCACATAATTCGGCTGAAAAAGAAAGGCACCGTTATTTCTAAAATGCGTGGCAACACGATTTCTTTCGTCATCAAAATCGGCAGTTTTATATTGTTTGCCCGTTTTAATAAACGAATTGGCTTTGTTGATGTTGTATAAAGAATCTAAAGCTGGCGATTGGATAGAAGTGCGAACCGAATCAATCGTATAAGGTGTTCCCGTATTTACGGTGTATTTAATTTTTGCTTTTTTTGTGATGCTCGAATCGATTTCATAAGCGACTTTAGTATCAAAATAACCTTCATTAAAATAATGAGATCGCAAACGTAGTTTCGATTTGTCGGTGCTTTTTTTATCAACAATGGAAGGCGGTTCACCTGTTGTTCTCAAAAACTCGTGAATCCCTGCATACCAGAAAGAATTCCCCAAACGATTGACTTGTTTGGCCGAAAGCAATTTCGATTGGTGTTTGTATTTTTCGGGATCTTTAATGAATTTCGATTTGTATATAGAGTCGTGATTGAGTTTTGCCCAATTGTATAAATGCAGTCGCAAATGCAAGCCACCAATGGAAGTATTGGGCTTTTGATAAATTAAACTCGTGATGTTTTCTGTTTTGACCTTTTTATCATTGACGATAATTTCGTTCTTGGTCAGTAATCTTTTATTGTTTGGAACTCTTTTGAGCGTATTACAAGCAACGAGTATGATTCCAATTAGAATAAATAATGATATTTTTGTTGCTGTGTTTCTCAAGTGTTGTGGAATATTTAATTCAAAAGTACATTATTTCTATGGTTAGTAAAAACCAAATAAAGCTAATAACGAGTTTGCAACAAAAAAAATACCGATTGCAGCATAAAATGTTTGTTGCTGAAGGTGTCAAAGTGATTCAAGAACTCTTACAAGCTAATTTTGAATTGCAACACTTATACAGTACAGAAGCGCTTTTCGAGTCGGTTCCAAGCCCAAAAAAGACACTGATTTCGGCGACCGAATTGCAAAAAATCAGCGCATTGACTACCGCCAATAATTGCCTTGCCGTTTTTATGATTCCAGATACAAAACCCTTGATTGAAAAAGGTTTGCTTGTTGCGCTTGACGACATTCGTGATCCTGGAAATTTAGGAACGATTTTGCGCCTTTGTGATTGGTATGGCGTTGAACATTTAATATGCTCCAAAGAAACGGTCGACAGTTACAATCCCAAAGTAATTCAAGCTACAATGGGTTCTATTGCACGCGTACAAGTACATTATTTAGATTTGAATGCCTTCCTAGCAACGACGTCATTACCCGTTTACGGGACGTTTATGAAGGGTGAAAACATCTACAAAGGAAAATTGCCCGAAGAAGCTGTAATCGTATTAGGAAATGAGGCTAACGGAATTTCCCCAATCCTCGAAAAAACTATTAAAAACAGCATTACGATTCCGCGTTTTGGGAAATTTCAGCAAACAGAAAGTCTAAATGTAGCTTCCGCAGCAGCGATTGTGCTGAGTGAATTCAAACGTAGTTTTTAGTGAAAGGTGAAATTGATTAAAATCGCTCTGGTTTTCATCGAATTCACATTGCCCGTCCAAGGACTGTTAGGATTGTCATCTGGAATGATCTCGTTTTCAAGTCCAAATACTCCGCGAATCGACGGCGAAAATTTAAAATACTCAAGATATAAATCGATTCCGAAACCCAATTCGTAGTTTTTGGTCCATTCTTTTACCCTGAATTTTTGCTCTTCATTATCATCTTTCGAAGTCGCATTACTTGCTAAGTTTTTGGTGAATGAAAAACCACCAACCAAATAAGGTCGAATGTTTCCTGTTCGTTGCGAAGAAAATTTCAACAAAATAGGAAAATGAATATAAGTGGCGCTTACTTCACGATCTCGATCAATAGGTCGTGTCAAGTTGGTAAAGGTCAAATTGCGTTGTGTATAATACAATCCGGGTTCAAAACGCAGGTTGATGTATTCCATGAGTTTCAAATCGCCTACCAGACCTACGCTAAATCCGGTGGTTCTATCAACATTGATATCTGGTGCGTTTTTTTTGTAATCGAATTTATAATCATAAGAATTGAATCCAAGAAAATAACCCCAATGCACGCGTTGTTTGTCGAAGTTTTCAAGATTGATCAACGGATCTTTACCAAATAATTTTTTTGCTTTCTGTGCTTGTCCAAAACTGACAAAAAACAATAGAAGGAAAGCAATGAAATGTTTCATATCGAATATTAATTTTTTGAAGCTGTATAAATCGTCGCTACCCCGAAAGTTTGTGGCTTGGCTTCGACATCTATAAACCCATTTTTTCTCAAAATATTGTTTAACGCTTCGCCAAACGGAAATACTGCAGCCGATTCAGATAAATAACCATACGCTACATTGTCTTTAGAAAAGAGCTTTCCGATTAATGGAAGGATGTATTTGGTATAAAAAACATAGCCTTGTTTGAAAGGTGTTTTTGTTGGATTTGAAGTTTCTAAAATCACAAAAATGCCGTTGGGTTTCAACACGCGATGAATTTCAGACAATCCTAAATCTAAATGTTCAAAATTCCGAATGCCAAAAGCAACCGTTATCGCATCGAAAGTGTTGTCTTCAAAAGGCATGGCCTCAGAATCGGCAAGCATCATTTCGATTTTATCCGATAAATTTTTCGTTGCAATTTTTTGCTTTCCAACTTCGAGCATGCCCGCAGAAATATCCAATCCTATGATTTTTTCAGCCGTAGTGTTGGTCATTAGTATTGCCAAATCGCCTGTGCCTGTAGCAATGTCAAGAATGGTTTTTGGTTTTTTGTTGGCAACTAGTTGGAGTACTTTTTTACGCCATTTCACATCAATTCCAAAAGAAATGACTCTGTTTAAACCGTCGTAATTTCCGGAAATGGTATCAAACATTTGAGCGACTTGCTCTTTTTTGCTTAACGTTGAGGTTTTGTATGGCGTGATGTTGTTTGACATAATTATTTTCGACAAAGATACTATAAACTATACAATCTGAAAGTCAGGTTTTAAATTTATGCAAGGTGAAGTTTTACACCCGACGATAGGTTTCATAAGTAAAATCAAAAAGATGTTTTTCGTCTTTCGGATGGTATTCTTCAGATACCAACTTCCATTGTTTGGAATCAATTTCAGGGAAGAAAGTATCGGCTTCAAAACGCGCATGCACTTTGGTGAGTTCGATTACATCCGTATAAGGCAACGCCAAAGCATAAATTTCGCCTCCGCCAATCACAAAAGCATTTTCATCTTTCGGAATCAAGGCTAATGCATCGGCTAAATTAGCAACAACCAAGCAACCTTCTGCCGTGTAATCTTTCTGGCGAGTAATGATAACGTGTGTTCGATTAGGTAAAGGTTTCGGGAAACTTTCGAAGGTTTTGCGACCCATGATAATGTAATGGTTCGTCGTGAGTTGTTTGAACCGTTTGAAATCATCGGGCAAATGCCAAACCAGTTCATTGTCTTTTCCTAAAGCAAAATTTTCGGCAACCGCCGCAATCATTATAATCATTTCGTAATGGGATTATGATTTAGAATCTTCTGACAACTTCGACTCGAGCGACTTAATTCTGTTTTGCTGTTTTTCAATTAGTTTCTGAATTTGTTCGCGTTCCCAGTCTTTATTCATGAAACGATCGGTGATAAAAACCTTGATAAAATGCAACAAAAACAGAAAAACCCAAATGGTAATCGCTAAAATATACCAATGGTTGGGCGCTCCATATTCGAGATAAATGTTTGCAATAAACATAAACAAACTGCCCAAAATTAACAATACAAAATGAAAATACACAAGCTTCTTTTGATGCAGCCTTTTGCGCGCATTTTCATATAATTCTTGTTGTGCTTTATCCATACGAATGGTGTTTTGGTTTGTCTTGGGTTAAGTAGATCATTAGGGCTTCACAAATTTACATTTTAATATTCAAACTTTGTCACCATTTTTTTTACCTTTAAGCCACAAAATTAGTGCGATGCGTTATTCCTTTATTGGGTTGTTTTTTATTGCTTTCAATGTTTTCTCACAAGAAATCAAATTGCCGTCGCCCATGATTGCTGTTGATTCTTTGTATCGTGAAGATCAGTTTTATTTCGCAATCTCATACAATACTTTAGTAAAAACACCAAATGGTGTGTCTCAAAATAAATTTTCTCCAGGTTTTAAGATTGGTTTTCTTAGAGATTTTCCAACCAATAAGAAAAGAAATGTTGCCATTGCGCCCGGATTAGGACTTTCATATTCCAACTATTTTCAAAATCTATTCATCACAACGGTCGATGGAACACCTGTATATTCTACGGATGTGTTAGGTGCTAATTATAAGAAAAACAAATTCGAACAACTTTTTATTGATGTGCCGATTGAGTTTAGATGGCGTACTTCCAATGCTGAAAGCCATAAATTTTGGCGCGTTTATTCCGGACTCCAATTGAGTTATTTGCTCTACAACCGATCGGTTTATATTGATGATTTATACCGCATTCGGGTTTCGAACAATAAGGATTTTAATAAATTTCAGGTCGGCGTTTATGTAGCTGCTGGCTACAACAGTTGGAATTTTTATTCCTATTACGGCATTTTACCCTTGTTTAAATCTTCTGCGGAAGTGAACGGTGAAGCGGTTAAATTGGGTGCTTTGCATTTTGGACTCATGTTCTACGTTTTATAACCAAAGCCGCCATAAAATCAGTTGCGGTAACAAACCAATCACAAATCCCATAACCAATTCTTTTCCTGTGTGCGCATTCATTTGTAATCGTGAAGTGCCAACAACACCATTCATTAGGATTAAGAAAGTAATAATGCCAATCCAATTCGAATAATTTAGAATACTCAATCCAATCACAAAAGCAGTCAACGAACTCATACCAATCATGTGTATGCTCACTTTTGTTTTTATGAACAAAAAGAAAAGAGCCACAAAAGTACTAATCATGCCTGCTAAAAAGAAGTAAAACAATTCAGGAACTTGCTCATGACTGATGCTTTTCGCCAACAACATCGCTATTAGAATGAGTTGCACTGTCATCGGAATTTTGCGCTGCGACAAATCAGAAACCATAATCGAATCGACTTTGCCAATGATTTTTAAAAAATATAGAAAAGTCATCGGAATCAAAATCGTGATAATCACAATTTGAATCAGCGTTATGTATTTTGTAAATGGCTCGAAATCATTGTCGTTTACGTATAAAAAAAACAAGGTTCCAAACAGCGGAATAAACAGCGGATGAAAAAGATATGAGAAAAAGGGAAGGATTTTTTTCAATAGCAACAATTTAAGAAGATTACATTTTTTTACGCAAACGCGCTACTGGAATATCAAGCTGCTCGCGGTATTTTGCAATGGTTCTTCGCGCAATCGGATAGCCTTTTTCTTTGAGAAGTTCCGCCAATTGATCGTCGGGAAGTGGTTTGTGTTTGTCTTCTTCTTCCAGAATGTTTTTGAGGATTTTTTTGATTTCCAATGTCGATACATCTTCGCCTTGGTCGTTCTTCATCGCTTCCGAGAAAAACTCTTTGATGAGTTTGGTGCCGTAAGGTGTTTCCACAAATTTGCTGTTGGCCACACGGGATATCGTCGAAATATCCATACCAACCATATCGGCAATATCTTTCAAAATCATCGGACGCAATTTGGTTTCATCGCCATCCAAGAAAAATTCTTTCTGGTAATGCATAATCGCATTCATAGTAACAAAAAGCGTTTCCTGACGTTGTTTGATCGCATCAATAAACCATTTGGCAGAATCGAGTTTTTGTTTGATAAATTGTACCGCATCTTTCTGCGCATGCGATTTGTCTTTTGATACTTTATACGTTTGCAACATTTCCTGATAATCTTTCGAGACATGAAGTGTAGGTGCATTCCTGCCGTTTAAAGTCAATTCTAATTCGCCATCTACAATTCTAATGGCAAAATCAGGAACAATATTCTCCGTGATTTTATTGTTTCCAGTAAACGATCCACCGGGTTTTGGATTCAACTTTTCAATTTCATGAACCGCTTTTTTGAGTTGCTCATTAGAAACATTGAATTTCTGTTGTAGTTTTTCGTAATGCTTTTTGGTAAAGGCATCAAACTGATGTTCGATAATATCGGTAGCCAAAGCTACATATTCGGTTGGTGTTTTGTGCTTCAATTGCAACAACAAACATTCTTGCAAATCGCGCGCACCAACGCCAGAAGGTTCTAATTCGTGAATGATATGCAAGATGCGCTCTACTGTTTTTTCGTCGGTATAAATGCCTTGTGTGAAAGCCATATCGTCAACAATATCCGGAATGCTTCGGCGGATGTAACCCATGTCGTCGATGTTTCCTACGAGGAATTCTGCAATTTCGCGTTCCTCATCATTCAATATAAAGGTATTGAGCTGATTGATTAAATCCTGATGAAAACTTACCGGTGAGGCCAATGGCGATTCGCGGTGATCATCATCGTCGCTGTAATTGTTAACTTGGGTTTTGTAATCGGGTGTTTCGTCGTTGCTTAAATATTCGTCGATGTTGATATCTTCCGCTTCAATCGATTCGTTGTCATCAAAATCATCAAATTCTTCATCATTGTCGAATTCGTCTTTCTCGTAATCGTCTTCTTCTTTTCCGGCTTCGAGTGCTGGATTTTCGTTCATCTCTTCTTTCAAACGCTGTTCAAATGCTTGCGTAGGCAACTGAATTAACTTCATCAGCTGGATTTGCTGAGGCGATAATTTCTGTGATAATTTGAGATTTAGAAATTGTTTGAGCATGTGTTTATTTGTGGATTTGGTAATTTGGTTATTTGTTACCGATAGGTTCAAATTTACGCAATTCGAATCAACAAATCAACAAATAACCAAATCAACTTTCTCTAGAATTCAGCATTCATAGGTGTTCTAGGAAACGGAATCACATCACGAATGTTCGTCATGCCTGTTACAAACAACACCAATCTTTCAAAGCCCAATCCGAAACCAGAATGCACGGCACTTCCGAAACGGCGCGTATCCAAATACCACCACAATTCTTCTTCGTCGATACCCAAGGCTTTCATTTTTTCTACGAGTACATCGTAACGCTCTTCTCTTTGCGAACCACCAACGATTTCTCCGATGCCTGGGAAAAGAATATCCATCGCACGTACGGTTTTTCCGTCTTCATTCAAACGCATATAAAACGCTTTGATGTTGGCCGGATAATCATACAAAATCACTGGACATTTGAAATGTTTTTCTACCAAGAAACGCTCGTGCTCCGATTGTAAATCAGCGCCCCATTCCTCGATGATGTATTGAAATTTTTTCTTTTTATTAGGTGTCGAATCTCTTAAAATGCTAATCGCTTCGGTATAGGAAACGCGTTTGAAATCATTTTGCATCACGAAATTCAGTTTCTCCAACAAAGTCATTTCACTGCGTTCTGCTTGTGGTTTTGCTTTTTCTTCATCGGCCAATCTGCCATCAAGAAATTTCAAATCGTCGCCACATTTGTCAACCGTATATTTTACTACATATTTAATAAAGTCTTCCGCCAGATCCATGTTGTCATCCAAATCATTAAAAGCCACTTCAGGCTCAATCATCCAGAATTCCGCCAAGTGTCTTGAGGTGTTTGAATTCTCAGCACGAAACGTCGGTCCGAACGTATAAATTTGTCCCAACGCCATTGCAAAAGTTTCGCCTTCGAGTTGACCAGAAACCGTTAAGTTTGTATGTTTTCCAAAGAAATCTTCACGGTAATTGATGCTACCATCTTCGGTTCTTGGTAAATTGTCTAAAGGCAAGGAAGTCACTTGAAACATTTCTCCAGCACCTTCGGCATCAGCTCCAGTAATAATCGGCGTATTCACATACACAAAACCTTTTTCCTGAAAATATTGGTGCACCGCAAACGACAATACCGAACGCACACGCATGATCGCGCCGAACGCATTGGTACGTACTCTTAAATGCGCATTTTCACGCAAGAACTCCAACGAGTGTTTTTTGGGTTGCATCGGAAATTTCTCAGCATCCGAATCGCCTAAGATCTCGAGTTTTGAAACTTGTATTTCATATTTTTGTCCAGCACCTTGACTTTCTACTAAAGCGCCAGTAACCGAAATCGCTGCTCCAGTCGTTACTCTTTTTAAAGTTTCTTCGGGTGTGTTTTCAAAATCAACCACACATTGGATATTGTTCAAAGTCGAACCGTCATTCAACGCAATAAATTGATTGTTTCTAAAAGTTCTTACCCAACCTTTGGCATTCACTTCTTGTATCGTTGCATTGCTTTGTAATAATGCTTTTACTTTGGTATGTTTCATTGTAAAAATTTCAAATTTATGATTGCAAATATAATCGAATTTGTCATTCCAACCACTTGTCATTCCGACGTAGGAGGAATCTATAACTATTTAATCAGGTATTTTATCAGAAGCTAATCCCGCTTTCCACTAAATTCCCGATTAAGAAAAGCTACGGCCAAAGCCTTGTTTTCTACAAATCGGGAGATACCGTTGCAATCGGGGCTAGGGCAGTGGGTTTCAATTAACGTTTTCTCAGATTTCTTCAGCATCTTCTTTCTTGGCTTTCTTCTTTTCGAAAGTCAACACCAAAGCGGGTAACACCAACAAATTGGCAAACATCGCAAAGAGTAAAGTGCACGAAATCAATCCGCCCAAAGCAATCGTTCCCACAAAACTAGATAAGGTGAAAATCGCAAAACCGAAAATCAAAACCACCGAAGTATAGAATGTACTAATGCCAGTTTCTCGCAAAGCACTAAACACTGATTTCTTAACGCGACCATTATTCTGGATCAAATCATGTCGGTATTTCGCCATAAATTGAATCGCATTGTCTACAGAAATTCCGAACGCAATACTAAACACCAAAATCGTAGAAGGTTTTAGTGGAATGCCGAAATAACCCATCAATCCAGACGTGATGCACAGCGGCAAGACATTCGTAATCACCGAAGCCAAAACCATTTTAACCGAGCGAAACAAATAGGCCATCAATCCAGCAATTACAACAATCGCAAAAATTAAAGAGATAATGAGATTGTCAATCAAATAAGAAGTTCCTTTTTGAAACACAAAAGCTTTGCCCGTTAAGGTTACGGTATACCTGTCTTTTGGGAATAGTAAATCAATTTTTGTTCGGAGTTGGTTTTCTACTTTCGACATTTCTCCGGTGCCGATATCTTTCATGAAAGTCGTAATTCTAGCATATTGCCCGGTCGAATCGACGTAGCTTTTCATCAAATTGTCTTTGGTGTTTTTAGTGGCATTTTTGGCATACGACAAAATAAATGCTTGCTCTTGACTGTTCGGCAATTCATAAAAATCGGGATTGCCATTATAAAACGCTTGCTTAGAATACTTCACCAAATTGACTACAGAAACCGGTTTTGAGAGTTCCGGAATTTGCGCAATGGTTTGTTGCAATTCGTCCATTTTTTTCATGGTCGAAAGTTTCATCACGCCTTTTTTACGGTGTGTGTCGATCATGATTTCTAAGGGCATTACACCATTAAATTCTTTTTCATAAAACAAAATGTCTTTAAAAAAGGAAGCGCTTTTCGGCATTTCACCAATTAAACTACCTGAAACTTTCATCTGAAAAACACCAATCACACTAAATACCAACAGCAGCACGTAGATGATATAAATGCGACTTCGTTTAAACTTCACCAAATGTTCCACCCAATTCAGAAAATCTGAAATGTAGTTTTTACTCAAATGATACAAGTGCTTTTCTTTCGGTAAAGGCATAAAACTATACACAATCGGAACGATGCACAAAGTCAAGAAGTAAACCGTCATGACATTGATTGCCGTCACCATTCCAAATTCGAAAAGCAAATCGTTGTTGGTAATCATAAAGGTCGCAAACCCAGCAGCTGTCGTCAAATTGGTCATCAACGTCGATACGCCAATTTTAGAAATGACACGTTGTAAAGCTTTCGCCTGATTGTTGTGCAATTTGATTTCCTGTTGGTATTTGTTGATCAGAAAAATGCAATTGCAAATGCCTATAACAATAATCAAAGGCGGAATAATAGCCGTAAGAATTGTGATTTTGTAATGGAAAAAGCCCAAAGTTCCGAACGACCAAATTACACCCAAAAGCAAAATGCAAATAGAAATGAAGGTGGCGCGAAACGAACGGAAAAACAAAAAGAAAATAAACGAAGTAATAAACAAGGCGGCACCAATAAAGAGTGCGATTTCACCTTTCATATTCTCGGCATTAATCGTTCTGATGTAAGGCATGCCCGAAACCCGTAAATCGATATTGGTTTCCTTCTCGAATTTTTCAATTTTCGGAACCAAGTTTTCAACGATAAAGGTTTTTCTCGCGGCTGTATTGACGATGTTTTTCTTTAAATAAACCGCAGATCGTATGCTTCCCGTTTCTTTATTAAACAACAAACCTTCGTAAAAAGGCAGGTTGTGAAACAGTTCGTATTTGATTTTTTGTAAATATTCGGCTTTGTTGGTTTGACTCGGATCTATCAGCGAAACCAATTCAAATTTTTGCGCAATCGTATCTTTTT
>ENA-UOWO01004158-UOWO01004158.1-activated-sludge-metagenome-genome-assembly--contig:-NODE-4158-length-16176-cov-12.624589_pt1 | contig 16176 bp, 12 predicted proteins | sample MGYA00238148_ERZ761564 | MGnify/ENA primary metagenome ERZ761564 (study PRJEB28885, sample SAMN05720194) | activated sludge metagenome | isolation source: Anaerobic digester | place: USA...
GCTGCCAAAAAATACGGCATGCGTATCAGCCATTGCTCTTATTGATAACGGCAGCCTGTTGATCTCGGAAACAAAAGTTCTTTTTATTTCCTGGAGGGTTGTGTCGAGTACAACAACATTTCTTTTTCCCGTCTCGGGGTACAACTCAGGCATTGAAGTGCAAAGCAAATAATTCCCGGTTTCATCAGTCTGAAACGGATACCAGGCAGTAGGTTCTATTACAGAAGAAGGATTATTGTATTGGTACCCCCGGTTCAGGGAACTTACCTGCCGGTTATTTTTTTCGGTTGTGATGCTATAGTCACGATAATCGCCTAAAGTATAATAGCCTGATGATGTAAATGTATACCCTGATTGGCCAGTTGCAAATCCACGGGTGTAGTTGCCCAAAAATGTGTACCATGGATTATAAAAATTAGAACTGATGCTGACTGAACCGCTTTGGGAAATCTTCAGACCATAAATAAAATTCCTTAGATAATCGGGTGGATAATAGCCAGTAACAAGTGTCAGGGCATCAATTGCCCCATTGCGGCTTATATTGCCTGTAATATTTAAAACAGTGTCGCTTTCATTGTATTCAATTTGTATACTGGCTGCGGCATCCCCGGTTACAGGAGGAGTATAGCCAACAACTAAAGAAATGGGGGGCGGGCCATAAGGATCAATATCATAATCATACATTTCATATCGCTGGTTGGCCCTTACCTGTACATTTTTGTACAACACAGGCAGCGCATTCATGTATTTAAACACTACTGCGCCTGCAAGCCCATAGCTTGAATCAATAGCATAACCATTAAAAATAAATGTATGTTGATAGCTGCCGCTTATATACACTGCATTTTCATTATCAATATCTATATCAGAATAAATTGGCCCCACTGGCAGTACAATGCTGTTTAGAATATTTCCATCAGTGCCTAAGGTTATATAAAAATTATCCGGGGAGTTCAATAAGGCATGTCCAATAACAAGGTTACTACTGGCAGATTTGCAACGCAGGGCCATCGCACCATTGCTGTTTATTTCCAGTTGCTGCACATCATCATCGCCGCTGCCCCCAAAACTTTGTACCCACACGGTATTACCCAGGGTATCCAGTTTGGTTATAAAAATATCTTTGCCGCCGCTATTGGTCAGTATGGTTCCATCCCAATTAATTTGAGGTGAAGTAAAAGTGCCGGTAACGTACAGGAATCCATTTTTGATTTTCATGTCAACGGTATAATCGTTGCCGCTGCCACCAAATGATTTTGCCCACTGCCAGTGCTGGTATTGTGTTTGAGATAAAGCCCCTGTTGAAAGAAAGGTGAATAGAACCGAAATCAGGAATTTCATCATAGCGTTAGTAATTGGTGGTGGTTAAAAGGGCAGCAGGGAAATAGCCTCTAATGCTATCTTGAAAGAGTAACGGATAAACAGTGCAATTATTTCGTATATGAGCAGATATTTTTTACCCATTTCAACTTTTCCTGGCACAGCTTGTACAATTGTAAAAAGCTTATTTTTGGTTATATGAAAAATATAATTATCATCTTCATCATAATGTTGTTTGCGCTGCCACTGGCAGCCCAGGAAAAAAAACTATACAATCCCACGGCCAATGCCGCCGCTGATATTGAAATGGCCGTAAAGAAAGCTGCGGCGGAGAAGAAATTTGTATTGCTGCAGGGCGGGGGTAACTGGTGCAAATGGTGCATTGAATTTGCCAGGTTTGCCAAAGCTGATACACAAATAGATTCTCTTATCAACAGTAGTTTTGTGTGGTATCATCTCAACTATAGTAAAGAAAATGAAAACCTGCCTTTATTTGCAAAATATGGTTATCCCCAGCGTTTTGGTTTTCCTGTTTTTATTGTACTGAATGAAAAAGGTGAGCGGATACATTTACAGGATAGTGCTCTGCTGGAAGATGGTAAGAGCAGTTATAGCAAAGAAAAAGTGCTGGAATTTTTAAATGGCTGGACACCCAAAGCACTGGATCCATCACAGTACGAAAAAAAATGACCGCATGAATAAAGCTGATGATTTTATACAGTTGGTAAAACATCCTGTTAAATTCAGGATGTTTTTATTATTAAAACTGCCCAGTGCTTTTTTCTGCGGTGTAAGGGTTAAGGATATCAGCCCGCAAAAAGCAACGGTAACGGTACCGTATAAATGGTTAAGTCAAAATCCATTTAAGAGTACTTATTTCGCCTGCCTGGCGATGGCTGCTGAGATGAGTACCGGTTTGCTGGCAATGATGCATACCTATAAAGGTAAGCCGGCTGTATCCATGCTGGTGGTTGCACTGCAGGCAACCTATCATAAAAAAGCAACCGGCCTTACCAGTTTTGTTTGCGAAGATGGAGAAGCTATTTCCAATACCATTGCTGAAGCCATCCAAACTGGTGAAGGAAGGTCAATAAAAACAAGATCAACAGGGAAGAATGAGCAGGGAGAACTGGTGGCTGAATTTTTTATAGAGTGGTCCTTTAAAGCGAAATCAAATCGCTAACTTGAACGCTAAATTGGTCATCATGAAAATTGCTTTCCACGGCGCCGCCCGTACCGTAACCGGTTCTAAACATTTACTGAGTTTAACCAACGGTAAAAAGTACCTGCTGGACTGTGGGATGTTCCAGGGCATGGGAAAAGATACCGATGCCATGAACCGGCATTGGGGATTTGACCCGGCAGAAGTAGATCACCTGATCTTATCACATGCACATATCGACCACAGCGGCCTCATACCAAAGCTGGTGAAAGATGGATTTTCCGGACATATATTTTGCACCCCTGCCACCAGGGAATTGACAAGCGTTTTGCTGGAAGATTCTGCGGGAATACAGGAGAGTGACGTAAGATATGAGAACAAACGCAGGGCCAACGAAGGATTGCCTTACCTGTTGCCTTTATACACTACGGAAGATGCACTCAATGCATTGGACAGGTTTGTAGAAGTGGAATATGGTAAATGGTTTGCCATTGATGAAAATGTGCAAGTGATGTATACGGATGCAGGGCATATCATCGGCAGTGCAGCCGTGCATTTAAAAGTAAAAGAGAATGGTGTTACCAAGGCCATCACATTTAGCGGTGATGTGGGCCGTTACCGGGATGTGATCTTAAAATCACCGCAGGAGTTTCCGCAGGCAGATGTGATCTTACTGGAGTCAACCTACGGCAACAGCCTGCATGATATGGCCGTAACCACCCCCGACCAGATACTGCACTGGATAGAAAAAGCCTGTTTGCAAAAAAAAGGTAAGCTCATCATCCCGGCCTTCAGCGTGGGAAGAACACAGGAAATATTATTTGCATTAAACCAATTGGAACTGGAAAGAAGGCTGCCCGAGCTCGATTATTTTGTTGACTCACCTTTAAGTGTAAACGCAACACAGATCGTAAAACGTTATCCGCAATATTTTAATAAAACCATCCAGAAAATACTGGAAAGCGACAACGACCCCTTTGGTTTTAAAGGACTGAAGTTTATAAAAACAGTGGATGAATCAAAGATGCTCAATTTCCGCAACGGGCCAATGGTGATCATTTCTGCCAGCGGCATGGCTGATGCCGGAAGGGTAAAACACCATATCAGTAACAATATTGAAAGCAGCCGCAATACGATCCTGCTGACCGGTTATTGTGAGCCCCGTTCGCTGGGAGGTAAATTAATGGAAGGAAAAAAAGAGGTCAACATTTTCGGCGTGCTGCATGAAGTGAATGCAGAGATAGCTTCTATCAGGAGCATGAGTGCGCACGGAGATTATGAAGACCTTTCCCAGTTTTTAGCCTGCCAGGATCCCCGCAAAGTACAGCGGCTGTTTTTGGTGCATGGAGAATATGAAGTGCAGCAGGCTTTCCGGCTGCGTTTAATAAAGAAAGGTTTTTTGGATGTAGAAGTACCGGAGCTTCATGCGGAGATAGGCTTAGGATAGAAAAAGTTTAGAAGGGGAGAAAGTTTAGAAGTTTAATAATACCTTAAATCAGCACTAAACTTCTAAACCCCTAAACCCTAAACCTTAAACCCTTTCCTCACACCTCACTCATCCACTTTTTAAAACCTGGGGCGTTTTCCTGGCTTATAATTATGTCTTCAGCCATAGGTAAATTTAATTCTACCAGGAGCTTTACTTTTTCAAAAGTTTTATAACTTCTTATGGAGTTAATATTTACAATGTATTTCCTGTTAGCACGGTAAAACGTTTTAGTATCCAGCTCCTCTTCCAGCTCTTTCAGGTTCTGGTCAAGCATAAATTTTTTTTCTTGTTTGGTTACGAGGAAGGTGACTTTGTGCTCTGTGAAAAAATAAGCCACATCTTCCAGTAAAACACTCTGGTATTCGATTCCTTTTTTTACAATCAGCCGTTGCCGTTTTGATTTTGCAGCAAGCTTTGAAGATACCTCATCGTAACGGTTGATAAAATGCTGCTTTAAATTTTTGTATTTGTTGATGGTATGCAGCACAGAAACCTCATCTATCGGTTTTAATAAAAACTCGATACTGTTCTGTTCAAATGCTTTTACAAGGTAATTGTCATAAGCAGTGATAAAAACAATAGGGGCAGTTACGCTTACCTTTTCAAAAATGCTGAAAGAGTTGCCGTCTTTTAAATGGATGTCCATAAAAACAAGATCGGGTTGCTGGTTGCCGTTGAACCAGTTCACGCTTTCTTCCACGCTGTCGAGCACAGCTGATATGGAAACCGGTTCTTTGGTAAGCTTTAGCAGCCGCATCAAATTATCAGCTGCAGTTTTTTCGTCTTCAATAATAAGTGTGTTTATCATGGCGCTATGATTTTAATAATGGTAATACCACTGTAAATTTTTCCTTCCCATCATCAATATTGATATGGCTGCCTGTGATCAGCATATATCTTTCTGCTAAGTTCTTCAGCCCGATCTGCGGGGATTGTATTTCGAACTGCTTTATGTTTCGGTTGTTGGTCACCGTTACTTTGTCCGGTATCACGCAAACCCTTATATCCAGTGGTAATTTTTCAGTAAAGTGATTGTGCTTGATAGCATTTTCTATCAATATCTGCACAGATAAAGGCGGCAGCATGTAATTTTCGGTCACGATGTCATCTAACTCGATTGTCATCTTCAAACCGGTTTGGTACCTTATTTTCAACAGGTAGAAATAATTACTGGCAAATTCAATTTCTTCTTTCAGCAGTACCAGGTCCTTTTCTTTTTTTACCAGGATATACCGGTACACCCTTGCAAGGGTATCATTAAAAAGCCTGGCTGTTTCAGGATTCTGACTGATGAGATAGGAAAGTGTATTCAATGAATTGAAAATAAAATGAGGATCCACCTGGTTTTTTAAACCATCCAGTTGTGCCTGCAGCTTTGATTTTTCTGTACGTTCAATCCTGATGATGTCACTTTCCCGTTCTTTGTTGAGATAAACAATCTCATAGATGCACCCGGTAAGTATGCTTAAAACAATGCTTATCAATTGCAGTGCCGCTATGCTGGAACTGTTGTAGGCAGATTGGTACAGCAATACATTCCACAAGCGGAACAGTATAGCGGTGAGTATATATGTAATCAGCACATTCACCGCAAACCTTGTTATAATCCGCAGCCCGGTTGATTTAATAGTAAACAGCCTTTTCCTGATAAAATACTGCACCTGGCGGTTCAGATACCACAGTGCAGTTGAGATAAAACAGAAGGATACAAAGTTTAGAACGGACCAGGATAGTTTTTGATTGCCTGCTGTAAGGTTGTAAGAATATACAACAAGCAAAGCCAGTACAGGCACACCTGCAATTTTATAATACAGGTCTTTAAGCTTATTGCTTATCTCTGGCATAAGAGCGTTTTGTTTTTTTGGCTATAACTTTCTAAAGTTCGCATGCATTTAATAAAACCCATTGCCATTCAAATAAAATGCAATAGTTTTTTTAAGTGTGCATGTAATAATAAAGAAAATAGCCCTTTTATTAAAAGGCATCTTTTCTCTTTCAAAAGCTGCAAAGGATCCTATGTACGGATATTCACGCTTTAGTATTCATTTTTCATGCTTTAGTTAAAACCTCGATTACAAACTTTAGAGTTTCTATAACGAAATTGCGATGAAGTATGTTACATCTTCTTAGCTCACTGCCCTGTTGAGCGCAACTTCAAGCCGGATAATAAAGGTTTCTTCTTCAATGATAATATGCAGTTTGTGGCTTTGCGGATATAAAAGTTCAAGGCGTTTTCTTATCTGCTGCAGGTTGGAGGTTTCATAATTCATCAGGTTGGATGTTTCAACGGGTTTGCTGTTTTTTATTTCCAGGGTAAGGTTGTTATCGGTAATGTTCAGTAAAATATTTACCCAGTGGTTGTCGGTAATATTATCATTTACCTGCCGGAAGTTATTTTCGATCAAAGGGAATAGGATAAACGGAACGATGCGTTTATTGCCGGCTTCTGCATTAAGATCGTAATGGATATTCATTCTTCCATTGTTGGTCAGTTTTTCCAACTGCAGAAAGTCCTTGATAGCCTCTACTTCTTTGCTGATCGCTACGGTACTGTGGTTGCATTCGTCAATCAGATAACTGAGTATACGTTGCATGCGTTCCAGCATTTCCGGCACTTTATGAGAGGAGGCTACAGCGTAAGAATATACTTTCTTCAATAGTTGTGGAACAAAACTGGGTTGTATATAGGTATCAATGAATTTCATTTCCCTGGATATCTTTTCAGATTTCAGCAGGTCTATCTCCTGCTGTTTCAGATGCCAGAGTTTTAAAAAGCGGATGGTGGTAGCGCTCCAGGTGATCATCAGTACACTGCTCATGCCCAGTAATAGCTGTGGAAAAGCGATCTTTTCCCAGGGCATCAAACCAAAGTATTCCCTAAGCGGATTCACAAATACATAATAATATAAATTGGAAACAGAGGCGTCCAGCAGTATAAAGATCACCAGCAGTAAAACAAAAAGAAAATATTTTCCTTTGATAAGATACTTGGGAACAAGAAAATACATAACCGTGTAACAAAAGATGATGTCAATTGACATCACCACAAATGTTTCAAGGATGGTATAGGCGAGAAAAGAACTAAAACCTATTGAATAGGCGCCTGGTCTTAATACATATATTGTAATGAAATAGCTTATCCATGCCAGCCAGAAAGCAATATGCCTGGACAGCCTGTACTTAATATTATTTGAATAGACAAATGAATACATTCCCGGATTTTAGAAATTAAGTATGGCTGTACTTTGTTCAAAGATATAGATTTCAGTATGGTTTATTTTGTTGCTTCCACTTTCAATTTTTTAAAGCACTGATACATACGGCTTTTTTTGCTGGCTTTATTACTCATTAGTTAAAGGCAGCAGCCTTATCATTTGCTTTAATAATTGATAAAAAGGTTTCAGTATTCATTTTTCACGCCCCGGTATTTTATCGGCTTCTTCCAATCAATATTCTTTCATTTTCGTTGTCTGCATCGTTTAATTATGTTTTAATCTGTAAAACACATTTAACAACACATGCATTCAGAACCAAAAACAATTGTTATGAGAAAATGTCTATTCTTTCTCTTCCTGTTTCCGGCGATGCTCTTTGCGCAGGAAAGAAACATTACCGGAAAAGTAGTAAGTGATAAGGGGCAGCCAGTGCCGTCGGCAACAGTAAAAAATAAAAAATCGAAACAGTCCGTGTCTGCAAATGATCTCGGCGCTTTTACCATCAAAGCCTCAACAGGTGATGTACTGGTATTTAGTTCGGCTGGTTTTAGTGAAAAGCAGGTAACCGTAAGTGCAGACAATACCATCACCGTTGCGTTGCTGGAACAGACCCAGGAACTATCAACAGTGGTTGTGACCACTGCATTGGGCATACAGCGGCAAGCAAAAGATCTTGGCTATGCAAGCACTACTATCAACAACAAAACATTAACTGCCGCAAAAAGTGTGAATGTGCAGCAGGCATTGAATGGAAAAATTTCAGGTGTAAATATTTCAACGATCAACAGTGGTGTATTTGAAAATGCAAAGATCAATATACGTGGCATCCGTTCGCTTACCGGCAATAACCAGCCGATGCTTGTTATTGACGGGGCACCCACACCGTTAAGCTACCTGTCTTCCATTCCGCCGGATGATGTGCAGGAGCTAACTGTATTAAAAAGCGCAGCCTCCGCTGCATTGTATGGCCCTGATGCAGTGAATGGAGTAATTATTGTGAACACTAAAAGGGGAGGCAAGAAGCCAACTGTACTTGTAAATACCACCGTGCAGGCAACAAGGATATCTTTTTTTCCAAAACTGCAAAAAAGGTTTGGCCCCGGTGCTGGTGAAACCGTGGATGCTTATGGTAATTATACTTATGTTCCGTATGAAAACCAGCAATACGGGCCGGAATTTGACGGCAGCATGCAACCATTGGGCGTGCCATTGGAAGATGGTTCTATACAGATGGTGCCGTATAGTGCTGACCGTTATAAAGACAAAGAAAAGTTCTGGAACACCGGTTTAACGGTACAAAACTCTGTATCCATCTCAGGCGAAGATTATTATGTAAGCATACAGGATGCCAACATAAAAGGGGTGGTGCCGGATGACAGGAACCGGCGTACAAGTTTCCGCTTTAACGGGGGCAAGAAATACGGCAAATTTTCCACTAACTATGGTGTGAGTTATGTGCTGAGCAATTTTGATGTGGTGGATGAAAACCGTTTTCAATATACTTTTCCCGGATCATATAACGGAGGGCTTTTCTTTTTGGTAATGCAAACTGCCAGCAATGTGCCGTTACTCGATTATAAGGACTGGCGCAACAGCAAATGGGGACAATACTCTAACTACTATAATGAGTTTTCTGTGAACCCATACTGGCTTATTGGTAACATCAGGCAAAAAGGAAGGCAGGATGATATAACCGGGAACCTCGACCTTAACTACCAGTTAGCGCCCTGGTTAAAAGCCACTGCAAGAATAAGCACTACCCTTGCGTTTGCCAATTTTAAAAGCAGTAATGCACCCGTGGTGGTTAACGATTGGGCAGTGGCCAACCGGAACCCGACGAACTTTTCAAACAGGCCGGGCCAGGTGCTGGATGGACAAAGCTATACATCAAGGATCAACCTTGAATATTTTTTAAGTGGTGACAAAAAAGTCTCCAACGATTTCGATGTAAGATATGTTGCTGGTGGAAGCCTCAGGGCTAACAAAGCCAAGGACGTAACGCTCGGCGGCAACAACCTGGTGGTTCCTTTCTTATACAATGCTTCAGGAAGAAGTGGTGATGCTTATGTGCCTTCTTTCAGGGGATTTAATGGCATAGAAAATACGAATAATAATTTTGAAGTTCAATCCAGGCTGATTTCTGTTTTTGGAACCTTTGGACTTAGCTACCGGGGATGGGCAAACGTAGAATTTACCGGTCGTAATGACTGGGACAGCCGTCTTTCAGCCAAAAACCGGTCTTTCTTTTATCCATCTGTAAATGCTACGCTGGTGTTAACAGACGCTATACCTTCATTAAAAAGCAATGGCACTTTTTCTTATGTCAAACTCAGGGCTGCCCTTTCAAAATCCGGTAACGTAAACGTTCTGCCCCATTCATTAAGGGCCACCTATTCTCAACCAGTAAATTTCCCTTATGGCAATATAGCAGGCTATGGGTCTGATGTAGTGATACCGGACGATAATTTGAAACCTGAATTTGTAAATACCAAAGAAATAGGTGTTGAACTTGGTTTCCTTAATAACAAGATCAATTTTGAGGCTACTTACTTCAATCAGAATAATACAAACCAGGTGATACTTATTACCCAGTCATTAGCTACAGGTTTTCCTAACTTATTGGCTAATGCTGCTGATTTTAAAAACTGGGGTGTAGAATTGGACCTGGGTTTTAACCGCCTTATCAATATCGGAAAGGGCAGGTTTGATTTAAGGGTGAATGCAACGTATAATAATAATGAAGTAACCCGTACGCTTAATAATACCAATGTTCTGATCGGCGGAACAAATGGTTTTATACAAGTGGCAACAGGCTCACCCACCGTAAGCAATATTGCTGTGGCCGGCTTACCAGCTTTTGCATTCCAGCTGACGGATTATGCAAGGGATCCTGCAACGGGCAAAGTAATTGTTGACAGGAATACCGGTTTGCCTTCGCAGGCAGGCGGTACCGTTACACGTGGCAGGTCGCTTCCATTGTGGGTGGTGGGTATTACACCTTCCTACACTGTGGGCAATTTTTCTTTCAGTATGACATGGGATTATAAAGGCGGCCATGATTTTTATGCAGGCCTTGGTTCTGATGCTGATATAGCGGGTATATCGGCAAGAAGCGCTGAGTATGGAAGGAAGCGTTTTGTGTTCCCTAATTCGGTTTACCTGGATAATGGAAAGTATGTTGACAATACCAATATACAGGTACAGGATGGAAATTATAATTTCTGGGCGCAGGCCATCAATACAGGCATTGCCACCAATTATTTCTCCAGTGCGGCTGCGTGGAGGCTGAGGGAAGTAAACATTTCTTACAACCTTCCACTGAAGTGGATTGGTAACGGAAAGACGATCAAAAGGGTAACTATAAGCGCTGTGGGCAAAAACCTGCTGCTGCTGGTGCCAAAATCAAATCAATGGAGCGATCCTGAATTTAACTACAGTAATGCAAATAATACCGTTGGTGTAAGCAGTTCGTTCCAGTCTCCGGCTTCCCGTTTGTTTGGCGGCTCATTAACGGTACAATTTTAACCAATCCAAAACTGAATATTTATGAAACAGGCAAATAGAAAAATAATTTTTGGGGTACTGGCTGCTGTTATGATACTCAGCGGTTGTAAAAAATTCCTGGATGTGAATGATGACCCTAACCGTGTAACAGATGATAACATTACCCCGGAACTGATATTTACCCAGGCCGCTGTTACTTCGGGCATAAGGGTGGTAGGTGGCCAGGCTGGTGGTGAAGGTGGTAAAACCGATGTGCAGTTTGCCATGAACTGGGTGGGTTATATGAGCGGTACCGGTGACTTTGCATTGGATGGTGAAGAATCAAGCTATAATATAGGTTTTGCTTTTGCCGATAATTCCTGGCAAAGGGATTATGCTTTGCTCTTTAGCCTGTACCAGGTAAAAACAAAAGCATTGGCAAGGAACAATGAATTGCTGGCTGGTGCAGCCATGATCTTATCAGCTAAGTTTTTCCAGGAACTGACAGATGCATTTGGGGACATACCATACTCCCAGGCTTTTCAAACAAACCTGTATCCCAGGCCGGCCTATGACAAACCGCAGGACATTTATGCCGCTTTGCAAGCCAGCCTTGATTCAGCTATTGCATACATGGATAATGATGTAACGATTGCTTTTACCAATGCCGATATAGTGAATCATGGTGATACAGACAAATGGATACATTTAGCCAATACATTAAAGCTGCGTTTGTTGATAAGGCAAAGTGAAGTAGCCGGATTCAATCCTGCTGCTGAAATAGCGAAGATACAGGCCAATGGCGGCGTGCTGGGAGCCGGTGAAAGTGTATCAGTAAACCCCGGTTATTCAAATTCGCAAAATAAGCAGTCGCCATTTTACGGTAACTATGGTTATGGCACAACCGGGAACATTATTGCGGCGGGTATTGCTGCCAATGAGTATATCCTGAACATCCTATTGTCCACACAAGACCCCAGGGTAGAACGTTTCTTTGAGGCTGTCGGCGGTAATTATGTGGGATGTGTATATGGGCTGTCGGCAGGCAATCCTTTCGGCAACCAGTCTTCCTATTTCGGCCCTGGTCTCAATGCAGGTGCAGAACAGGACCAGTGGCTGATGCCTTCTTTTGAAAGCTTATTTTTTAAAGCTGAAGCCATTGCCCGTGGCTGGATGCCCGGTGATGCACAATCTGCTTTGAATGAAGCCATAACAGAGTCATTTGTTTGGCTGGGCGTGGAAAATGCAACCACAGCTGCTGCAGATTATATAGCTGCCAACCCGGATGTAACTGACCTTTCCAATGCAGGCGCTACTGCAACAGACAGGGCAAGATTCATTGCTGTGCAAAAATATATTGCCATGTGCTGTATTGATCCACGGGAAGCCTGGGCTGATATACGAAGACTTGATATGCTGGAAGACCGTGCTTATATTTCTGTAAACCCTGCAAGGTTGCAGGATAGGTTACCCGTTCGGTTGTTGTATCCTCAAAGAGAATATACCACCAATGGCGAAAGTGTATTAAAGCTCGGTACCATCAACCAGTTTACATCAAAACTTTTCTGGCAACAATAATTGCATGCTAAATTTTAAATTTTATTTTATGAGAATACATATCAATAAAGTACTTGCTGCATCATTGGCTTTTATGGCGTTTTTCCTCAGCGGTTGTTTAAAAGAAAACTATGATGGGGGAAAGGTGCAGCCAACCCATACAGATGGGGAGGCACCACAGGTGGTGGAATTAACACTCACGGCAACCAGTAACGAAAATTTTTACTTGCTGGCGGTAGATGATTCCGATGCAGATACCACCGTAGATTTTGTACCGGTTACATTGGCAACAGCAGGGCCGGCTCCTGTGGATGTACATGTAACAGTGGCATTGGATGATGCTTTGATCGATGCTTATAACACAGCTCACGGCACCGCATATGAACCTGCTCCTGCTGCCCAATACACGATATTAAATGCAGAAGTAACCATACCTGCAGGAAGCAATACAGGGTTTTTAAAAGTGAAATTCAAACCATCTGATTTTATCGGTCATGATTATGCATTTGGGTTAAAGATCACCAGTATTAAAGAAACCGGCTTTACTATCAGCGGCAACTTAAATGCCGGTGTGGCAGCTATCACCATTAAGAATCAATATGACGGTCTTTATAATGCTGTTGGTAATTTTGTACACCCCAATCCTGATTTTACCGGCGGTTATGATTCAGAATGGACCATGATCACTGCAGGCCCCAATTCAGTTGCATTCCAGTTGAATGTGACCGTTTTGTTTGGCGTTGTGCTGACTTTCACTGTGGACCCCGTTACAAATCTTGTGAGCGTAAGCACGGGTGATGTAGTACTGGATCCTATTGTGCCAGCGGAAAATTATTATGACCCCGCTACAAGATCTTTTCATTATAATTTCAGCTACAGTGGAGGAACCCGGCGTGGTACAGGTGTAGCCACTTATATTGGGCCCAGGTAAAATGCAAAGCAGCTTTCTGGAATACAGAAAGCTGCTTTATTTGATAAAAACCGGTGTGTTGGTTTGCTGTTCCATACCGGCGAAATTTTTAGAACAGTAATGCAATTTTTCTCAAAAAAACCGCAGGCTTTTTTCTATTAGCCTGCCTTTTTATTTTTAATAGACAATGTAAAAATCGGAAATGCTGCAATGATAAAATAAACGGTCTACTTGTTCGCCAATTGCCCGCAAGCCGCATCAATATCCTTTCCGCGGCTTCTTCTTACCCTTACATTTACCCGGTGAGCAACAAGGTAATCGGTAAATGTTTTGGTAGCATCTTCATCCGGTTTGGTAAACTCGGCTCCGGCAATGGGATTGTACTCGATCACGTTGACCAAATGCGTGGGTATCTGCCGGTAAATTTTTACCAGGTGTTCCGCATCTTCAATGGAGTCGTTCAGGTCTTTAAAAAGAATGTATTCCAGGGTGATATCATTCTTTGTTTTTTCATAAAAATAATTCAGGGCGCTGATCAGTTCATCTATGCTGTTGCTTTCATTGATAGGCATGATGGAATCCCTTTTTTTATCATCCGCCGCATGTAAACTAAGGGCCAGGTTAAAACGCACTTTATCATCACCCAACTGCCGTATCATTTTGGCCACCCCGGCCGTTGATACGGTAATGCGTTTAGGACTCATGGCAAGACCTTCATTGCTGGTGAGCTTATCAATCGCTTTCAACACATTTTTATAATTGAGCAAGGGTTCGCCCATGCCCATGAATACCACATTGCTTAATTTTTTGTTATAGGTCTTTTCGCTTTGCTCATTGATCAATGCCACCTGGTTGTAGATCTCATCAAAATCAAGGTTGCGTTTGCGTTCCATTTTTCCGGTGGCGCAAAACTTACAGGTGAGGCTGCAGCCAATTTGTGAAGACACACAGGCCGTATTTCTTTTTTCGGTTGGAATCAATACCCCTTCAATTTTATGTCCGTCGTAAGTTGTAAACCTTGATTTGATGGTGCCATCACTGCTGAACTGAGTTGCATCCACGCTTAAGGAGGGAAAGGAGAATTGTTCTGCCATTTTTTGCCGCAGCTCTTTGGATACATCGGTCATATCATCAAAGCCCTGGGCATTCTTTTTCCAGATCCACTCATGCACCTGTTTGGTACGGAATTTTTTTTCACCAATAGAGGCGAAATAGGCGGTTAGATCTTCCAAACTCAGGTGCCGTATATTTTGCTTTGTATCACTCATGGGGCAAAGATACAAACATGGGCTTTAACGGGAGATTAGGGTCTGGCCAGGATACTAAGCAGGCGCTGAGAACGTTAGAGACAATGGCGTTTTACCGCCACATTTAGTTTATTTGTATTTTCAGCAAAATAAAACCTTGTATGACAGCAGACCAGCCACTTAATTTTAACATCAATGCCCCCGTAAAAGGGATCTATACCTTCCTCAAACTGGTGGTGATCGTCAATATCCTGCTACTTATTGGTACCTGGCTTTCTGCCAACCAGGTATTGTTTCCCGATGTAATTACGCTGCAATGGTATTTGTCGGAATTCAATTTCGCCAAAGAAAATGTGATCGCTGCCTGGTATTCCTCCATGCTGTTTTTTTTAACGGGTATTGTAGCAGCCTTGTGTTTTTGGGCAGATATGCAAAGAGCTGGTACAGGAAAAATGAAATGGCTGAATTATGGCTGGCTGGTGATGGCAGGTATTTTTGTAACCCTGTCTTTTGATGAAATGGGATCTTTTCATGAAATGATCAGTCATACCGGTATGTTTAAAAAAGCGGGTGGTGGTAATGGAAAAATTATCTTTTTTGGATTGATAGGAGCAGTGGCCATTTTTATGATTGCCTTTTTCTTTTCAAAATTTAAAACGGATAAACTGGCACTGGCGCTGACCATCATTGGCGTGTTATTATTTATCAGCAACCCATTCCAGGAAAAATTTGAATTGCATAGCTGGCGCAGTTCACCTGACCCTTCTGCCTGGCGCAGGCCAATCGGTTTTTTGCTGCTGGAAGAGGGCTCGGAAATATTTGCATCTTTCTGTTTTTTATTTTCGTTCATTACCTACTCGATGAATGCAGCACCGGGTGTAAATGAAAAGGGAGAAAAGATACTCCAGTTAAAAGCGCTTGCCAATAAGTACTTACTGTTTTGGGTGGGTGCCCTTATCGTATTGGTTGGAGTAATGATGGTAGTAATTGAGATGAATGCCTGGGATATTCCCGGTGACGATGACGGGTTGCCACAGGATTGGCCCCCCGCTGCCATTTTCTTTGCCTCTTTTGTAACAGCAGTATATCTTTTATTCAAACAAAGTATGAAGGCTTATAAGCCCGTCCTCACGGCGCTTGCTGCAACAGCTTTAATTGGATCCGCTTATTTCGGCAGCTATATGTATGGTTACTGGCAGGGCCCCTTTTCTATTTTCCGTTACATCTTTTTGGGAATAGTTATCGGCACTGCTTTGGTTGCCGTTTTTAAATTAAAAGACAGTTTTACCCGGATTCTGCTTGCCGGCTGGGTAGGTTTTATTGTGTTCTGTTTCTTCAGAATGGAATTTGCCTCCGCCTTGTATGGCTATGCTGCTGGTGCCTTTTTGTTGATGGCATTGCTTTGGCATTACAAAAGCCAGGCTACGAAATCCCCGTTGTATAAAATCAGTTAAAGAGCTGGTGCGCCAATACTGGTACCCTGCGTACTAAAGTACTGTCGTGACTTTCGTGTACGAAGGAGAATTGCATGAAGGATTTTTATTGTTTTTCAACCCAAATACTGCGGACCACCCCTGTATATCTATCAATTGCTGCTTTTTTCCTTTCTTTGTACCGGTTGCCCCATTATCCTTTGTAAGTAAACAGTTTCCGGACCCGCTTGTTTTCATCTCAAACCACTTTTATGCAGACAGCTTACGTAATTGATGCCATCAGAACACCCATTGGTAAATATGGCGGTGCTTTAAGTACCATCCGGCCCGATGACCTGCTGGCTATGCTGATCAAAACAC